>Ga0114957_1000798_pt1 | contig 38427 bp, 41 predicted proteins | sample BantaG_FD_87175 | JGI IMG/M metagenome (GOLD analysis project Ga0114957, IMG submission 87175) | Marine algal microbial communities from Bantry Bay, Ireland - BantryBay_4 metaG | ecosystem: Host-associated > Algae > Red algae > Unclassified | place: Bantry Bay, Ireland | collected 2014-11-21
GAAAATGGTGATCGAAAAGTTATGTATCCGAATGAACCTAAATAGTCTTAGGTTTCACCTACTGAAAAAATAGATGTTTTGTTTATTATATTTTTTTAAGGACGCAGTATTAATTTAAGTATTGAATATGTTTATATTATAATAGTTGCTTTAGTACTGCTTCTACCCAAGCTTTTATTAAGGTTCCGGATACCTTCTGGGATAACAGCTTTTCTTGCGGGAGCAGTGTGTATTAACATACATGTTCTTGAACAAAACGATCAGCTGATTTTAATGCTCGCTCGGCTGGGAATTACTTCTCTATTTCTATTTGCTGGAATGGAAATTGATATTAATGAGATTAAGCAATACTCGAAACCTTTAAGAAAGTATCTCTTAAAGTCATTCATTATAATATCTATCTCCGCCCTATCGTTCATATACCTTTTAAAAGAAAACGTTCAAGTGTCTATGATTATTGCCATTGCTATCCTAACCCCATCAGCTGGTTTCATATTAAGCTCACTTGGGGGCTTTAATTTTAGTGAAGATCAAAAAACTTGGATTAAACTTAAGGCAATCTCCAAAGAGATTTCAGCGATCACTGTACTGTTTTTTGCCTTACAAATAAATGATCCAAAAGCTCTGCTCATATCAATTTTAGTCATGGGCTTAATGATTTATTTGTTGCCAAAGATATTCAAGTTTTTCTTGAAGACTATTGCTCCTTATGCACCGGGGACTGAGGTTTCATTTTTAGTTTTGATTGCTTTTACTACAGGTGTAATAACAAACAAACTGGGAACTCATTACTTGGTAGGAGCTTTTATAACAGGAGTTGTGGCCGGTCAATTCAAGCATTTCATGGACAGTGAACAGTCAAATAGCATATTCCATATGATAGAAATATTCTTTGGGATCTTTATTCCATTTTACTTTTTTAAAGCTGGAATGATCCTCACTATATCGATGTTTAATTTAAATGGGCTTTATATAGGCCTAGCTTTTTGCGCGGTATTCATCCCTTTGAGATTATTTGTCGTTAACTGGGGAGTTAAATATTTCATTGATAATATCCATGATCCAAAGAAGATAATAGCAATCTCTTTGATGCCTAATTTAATTTTCGGACTTGTGATTGTGAGTATTTTGGATACACAATTTAACACGAATCCAAATGTTTTATTTGGAATTATTTTTTATACGTTAATATCGAGCATCTTACCGACCCTACTTTTTGATAAAAAAGAACCAGGCTTTTATGATCTATCTAGTGTTTAATTAAACCGACTGTCTTGCGGCTTGTAGTTTTTTATAACTTTCTATAAGTTTCAAATGTTTCTCCAGTCCCTTGAGATTCATATCTGTTTGAGTTAGTCCAAGGAACTTTCGTTTGCCAGAGACTGTTTCGAGAGCATTTTGTAGTACTTCACTTCCAAACATCCGACTCATATTTAAAGTATAGTGATCGATATCTAATTGTTGATCAAGTGTAATGTGTAAAATGACATTGAGTGCTTGATAGTAACTTCTTCTTTCTTTTGAATGATCACTAAATACTAAAAACATTTCAACAAGTGCTTTCGCTTGCTCGAAGTCTTTTAGCGCTAAAAGAATTAAACATTTCAGTTCACCAATATTAAGTTGTCCCCAAGTAGAGTTTTCATCAAATTCAATACCAATAAGTTCAGAAATCTTAGTATAATCATCACTGTCACATTCTTCTAGCCTTACTAAAAGTTTCTCAAGAGATGAGTCACTTAAAGAATGTAGGTTTAAAATATCTGATCTGAACAAGAGAGATTTATTATGATTATCCCATATAAGGTCTTGGGCTGAGTAAATCTCAGAGTATTGAGGAATGAGAATTCTACATGCCTTGGCACCTAGTTGCTCGTAATCTGCAATATAAATCTCTTTTCCCATCTTAGTTAAAGTATTAATGAGGTAATCATACTCTTCTTGTGTTGTTCCAGAGAAGTCCCAATCACTGTATTGATAATCAACTTTTTCACTAAAAAACTTCCAAGAAATAACACCTGTAGAATCAATAAAGTGGTCAATAATATTATTAGGCTCACACACTGCGTGTGTATCAAAAGTCGGTGGTAGGACATCGTCAAGGCCTTGAAAGCTTCTTCCTTGAAGAAGTTCCGTAAGGCTTCGCTCAAGCGCAACCTCAAACCTCGGGTGTGCTCCAAAGGAGGCAAAGACTCCTCCATTTCGTGGATTCATCAAAGTCACACACATGACTGGGAATTTACCACCTAAAGAGGCATCCTTAACAATCACAGGAAAACCTGCTGCCTCTAGCTTCTCTATTCCCGCTAAGATTTTAGGGTATTTGTTCAAAACATTTTGAGGGACATCTGGAAGAGTGATTTCTTCAGTGATTATTTGATTTTTCACTGCCCGTTCAAAAATTTCAGATAAACATTGAACACGGGCCTCGTATTTCGTATTACCTGCGCTCATTCCATTACTTACAAATATATTCCCAATAAGATTAACAGGAATATAAACAGTTTCTTTATCCGAGTAGCGCTGATAAGGAAGAGCACAAATACCTCTTTCAGTATTCCCAGAGTTAGTATCAATTAGGTGAGAAGCTAGTAGGTTATTATTTTCGTTATATACCTTAAGAAATGTTTCATCCATTAAGCCTTCAGGTAATGAGTTGTCTTTGTTTGGTGTGAACCACCTCTCATGAGGATAGTGAACAAAGTCAGCATTAGAGATTTCTTCACCTAAGTAGTAGTCGTTATAAAAGTAATTATTACTAATGCGCTCTAAGTATTCGCCTAGGGCAGAGCAAAGCGCAGCTTTTTTCGTAGAGCCTTTTCCATTGGAAAAGCACATCGGGGAATCAGCATCTCGAATATGTACAGACCATACATTTGGAACAAGGTTTCTCCATGAGGTAAGCTCTATTTTAATACCAAGGGAGCTTAGAATAGAACTCATGTTTTCAATGGTTTCCTCTAAAGAACAATCTTTTCCGATGATCATTGTCTGAGATTCTTCGTTAGAAAAGTAATTAGAAATATCTCCTGATTCAGCACCTAGTTTATCGAGAGTTTCAATTTTAAATTGGGGGGACTGCTGAATGACTTTTTTAACAGTGCATCTTTCCATTGATTTGAGAATTCCTTGGCGATCTTTTTCAGATATGCCTTCAGGAAGCTCGACTTGGATACTAAATGTTTGGTTATACCTATTTTCGGGATCAATAATATTATTTTGAGTAAGCTTAATATCTTCCGTAGGAATATTTCGAGCAATACAATAAACCTTAACAAAGTAAGCTGCACATAAAGCAGATGAGGCCAAAAAGTAATCAAATGGGCCAGGAGCTGAACCATCACCTTTATAACGAATAGGTTGATCAGTTATGAGAGTAAAGTCATCAAAGCTGGCTTCAAGCTTGAGGTTTTCTAGAAAGCGTACATTTATTTGCATAGTAGAAAAGTGATAGCATGAAAGTATAAAGCTTGAGAAGAAATTTAATTACTTAATGCTGAGCGCTTAAGTAGTAAAGCGAAATACAACAACCAATCCCAACAGTCCAAGTTAAAGTACGAAGAGTTGGCTTATTATAAATATAAAAAAATCCAAAAAGTATACGCATGACAATGAAGAGAATGCTTATACAATCAATAAGTTTTTGTTCTACATGACAAAGATGGGCAATGATAACAGCAGCAGCAAAAGGAGCAAAAGCTTCCCATGAATTATTTTGGGCCCATTTAGCTCTTTGAGATTTGCCTTTTACCTTAGACAAGAACTCTGGAGCATTAGCATTATCACGAACAGTAAAACCAGCTGTTATTTTTGCATAACCAACCCAAACAATCGGTAAGAGACTTGCAATAAGAACACAGTAAAATGAAATATTCATATTTAAACTTTAGCTAAACTACGTAGTTTATGTAAACGTAATTTTAGTTATTTCACCTGAATTCATAAGTCTGTTGGCCGGCCCCCAAAAGCCTGTCCCTCTGTTTACATAAAGCTGGCAGCCTTTGTGGTTATGCAAGCCTTTTAGATAAGGTTGAACTAAACCAATAGCAAGGTTCCAAGGGAATGCTTGCCCTCCATGTGTATGGCCTGAAAGTTGAAGGTGAACATTTAGGTCCTCTGCTTGAAAGCATACTTTAGGTCTGTGGGCCAAGAGTATCCTAAAAGCATCTTGATCACTATCTCGAAAAGCTTCTTTGGGGTCAAAAGAGTGGTTTATTTTCATTCTTTTTGCTGTTTTGTCAGTAACTCCTGCAATGACAACCTTTTGCTGGTTCACTTCGAGTTCTTTGTGCTGGTCAACCAAAGTTGTTAAGCCAAAATCTTGCATAAGCTCAATCCAGCCTTGAGCTCCCCAGTAATACTCATGGTTTCCTAGTATGTAGTAAACTCCATATTTAGAAGTAAGATCTTTGAGACATGACATTTGCTCTCTAATCTCATGAGCTTTTGCATCAGCAATATCTCCAGTGATGACAACGATATCTGAGTTGAGCTCGTTACTCATGGAAACAACTTTTTGAGCGAACTCCCCATCTAGTATTGGTCCGATATGTAAGTCAGATATTTGAGTAATACTTAGCCCTTGAAGACTTTTAAACTTGGGTGGTAAAGCTACGTTTTGTTTAATGATAATAGGTTCAAAAGCTTGTTGTTTACCTTTGAGAGCAAGTGTAACAGCGCTGATTGATCCCACAACTGAAATAGACTTTTTAAAGAACTTTCTTCGTTGCGGTGAGCCAACTTTTCTTTTTTCTAGAAAGAAATGTAGTGCAAAACAAAGGAGTAAAACCCAAGAGATTCCCCAAAAAAGAAAACCATACATGACAAAGTGTGACCCAAAATCTGTAGGGAAAACACCTTTTCGTTTTAAAATATTCATTGCAATGAAAGAGACAAAAAAAATATCAAAGAGGAAAGTAAAATTTTCCATATCAAAGGGAGCTAAAAATACTTTTTTAATAATTTTTCTTAAAAAGAAACAGCCAATAAGGTAGGAAGTGAAAACTACGATATAAAAAATATTCATTTCATGCCTTAGCAAACTCTAATGTTTTGTTAATTATAAGCTCTTGTTGATTCTCTTCTAAGTAAGGGTGGACAGGAATACTGACAACCTTGGTTGAAGCATTTTCTGCGTGAGGTGTATGAATATTTGTATAACCTAATTTTTTAAAAATAGGCTGATGTTGAAGACAAATAGGGTAGTGAACAGCGACAGGTATCCCTGCTTCTTTCATATTATTCAAAAAACTATCTCTATTACTTACCTCTAAAGTGTATTGTGCAAAAACACATTGTGCAGAACTTGGGATCTTTTGAGTTTTTAGTTTATGACTAAATGACTCACTATATCTTTTTGCAATAATGTTTCTTAGTTCAATCTCTTTTGGGAATAGTTTGATTTTTTCGAGTAATATTGCCGCTTGGATTGTATCCAGTCTACTGTTTAATCCAATATATTCATGATGGTACCTTTGAGCTTGCCCATGATTTCTTATAGAGTTTACTTTGTTTGCAAGCTCTTCATTGTTTGTGAATACTGCTCCACCATCACCATAGCAACCTAGTGGCTTTGCTGGGAAAAAGCTTGTTGTTGATAAGTCGTTAATACTGCAAGATGAGTTCCCTTTTTCAGTAATAGCTCCAAAGCTTTGTGCTCCATCTTCAATAACGTGAACATTATTAGCAGATCCAATCCTCTGGATTTTCTCTAGGTCAGGACATAGGCCATAAAGACTTACAGGAATAATGGCTTTGGTTTTATCTGTAATTTTCTCTTCGATGAGATCTGGATTTATATTATAAGTTTCAGGGTCTATGTCTACAAAGACGGCTTTTGCTCCTAAGAGTGCGATCACTTCACCTGTTGCAAAAAATGTGAAAGGTGTTGTGATAACTTCGTCTCCTGGTTTTATATCTAGAGACATTAATGCAATTTGTAGAGCGTCAGTTCCGTTGGCGCACGCAAGGGAGTACTTGGCTCCACAAAACTTTGAAAGCTCAGTTTCCAGCTGCTTTATCTCTGGACCTCCAATAAATTGTCCATGAGTAAGAACTTGTGCGATTCTTTCATCTATTAAAGGCTTAATTTCTTGATATTGCTTTTGAAGATCTACAAACGGAATTTTCATGCTTAGGGTCCTGTTTTATTTATGTTTTATAGAGAAATCTACAACATGAAGGTCAAAATTAACACTATATTAGCTGGTAAAAACTACGATTTAATAGATGGATGCCACTTAGTAAGATAAAATAGTAATAAGTGATGCTAAATGACACTCAAAAGTTAAGGAGAGAACATGTTTGAATCAGCTTTAAAGCTTTCTCCTAAAATTAGAAAGTTTACTTCACATGTTGATATATTAATAGAATCCAGTCGATATACATTAGAAACTTTAAGTAATCCAAAAGATTTCGGAGAGCTTTTTAAACTTCGACACCAGGCATTCTTGAAAGGAAGAAAAGTAAAATTAACTAAAAGGGTACTCCCACTTGACTTAGATAAATACGATTCAGTTTGTGATCACATTCTTATTAAAGAAAAAGCTTCAGGTGAGATAGTCGGGACGTATCGAGTTTTAAGCTCACTATATACAGATTCTTTTTATAGTGAAAATGAGTTTGATTTAAGCCCTTTTCTTTCCTCAGCTTCTGGAAATGTTTTAGAACTCGGGCGGGCCTGTATCACGCCCGCTCATAGGAATGGATTTGTTTTAGACCTTCTATGGAAAGGGGTTGGACAGTATTGTTTAAAAACTCAAGCGAAGTATCTCTTTGGTTGTGCTAGTTTCTGGGATACAGATAAGATTAAAACACTAGAGCTCATTAAATACTTAAAAGATGAAGGGCATGAGTTAAAGAGCTTTAATATAAATGTGACAAAAAAGTTCAAATGGAAAAATAACTTTTCTGGAGAGGTTGTTGCCAAGCAAGAGCATATTCCAGCTTTACTTAAATCATACTTGAAAGCGGGAGCGAAAGTTAACTTAGAGCCCGCTTATGACAAAGCATTCAAATGTTTCGATTTTCTCACCATCTTAGATATTGATGAAATGACTTCTTTTTTTCGAAAACGTTACTTGAAAGATTAGTTCCCTAGAGCATTATGACAACTTTTGTTATCAGCTGAAAAACCTTAAGTAGTCTAAACTCGTTAGTATCAATAGCTTTACTATGATCTGGGCCATAATAAGATGGTAAGTAAAACTGGAGAATAAGAAATGAAAAAACTATTATTACTACTCACTTTTTTGATGGTCTCTTGTGTAGGAGAGCAAACGGCTAATAACACATCTAGTGATGAAGCCAGTAATATTTCAAGAAGTGGTTTTGATGAGGCAGAAGAGCAAGCAATCGATTTAGCTTTTATTTCAAGCTCGAGTTCTTTCTCTAACCTAGGTGCAAGTGGAAATGCATTTGGAAAAAGCTTAAGTGCCGCTGTGGTTTCAAAGCTGAGAGCTCACCTAGCTTTGATCTTACAAGGTCCTTGCTCTGTTGATACTGTTAATATGATAGAAGATCTTCTTGATAAAATTGATATTGTGAAGTTAAAGTTAAAAGACATGCTACAACAAGCAGCATCAGCAGATGAAGCTGATGAAATTCAAAAAGCTCTAGATCATCTTGATATCTTAGTAGAGAAATTACAAAGTAAATTAGATGATTGTAAAAATGGTCAATCAGGGTGTTCTCAAGATTTTATCGATCAACTAAAAGATAGAATTGCAACGCTTGAAGAAAGGTTGAAAGAATTAAAGGATAAGGTTGCACAATCACAAGGAAGCCTTGATTCAGTACAAGCGCAGAAAATAATCATCGAGTTAGAAGAAGAAATCACACAATTAAAAGATACTTTAGCTAAATGTTAAATTTGTCTTCAAAATAAGAGTCAAGAAGCCATCTTCATATAAAGATGGCTTTTTTTTTGCTTAGTTATGATACATTGAGTTTATGAAACTTATATTATTATTTTTACTTTCTATTTCATCTTTCGCCCAAGAACAAAAGAGCAGTTGGTCACAGAAGCTTTTTTTTAATGGAGCAGTAGGCTTAAGCCTTGGAAATGTGACTCAAGTACAACTTTCACCTGGGCTGGGTTATCAATTTTCAAAGAAGTTTGGTGCAGGATTAGGCCTTAGCTACCTGTATTCGTCTGATGATCGTTTTACACCGACTTTAAAACAATCGGTTTGGGGACCAAGGGCCTTTGCGATATATAAAATCTTTAATCCTATTTACTTAAAGTCACGTTATGAATTCTTAAACTATAAAAATACTTCCGGAAACTCTCAGTTTAGTGATAATGAACATTCTCTTTTTTTGGGAGGAGGTTATCGATTAGGAGAGGGGAGAGTAAGTCTTGGTATAGAGTTTTTGTATGACTTATTACATGATGATGAGTCATTGAGAAGTGAAGCCTATATTGTACAAGTTGGAGTTAGTGTAGGTTTTTAGTCTATATTACCTTTAAAAGTCCTTTTTTGCCGATTTTGTAGTGTAAGTGCTTCAAGTAAAAATTTAGTTTAAAATTATAGTACTTACGATTTTTTATCTGGAGATAAAACTATGAAAATACTTGTAATTCTTTTCCTATTAAGCTCTTTTTCTTTTGCTCAAGAAGTTGTGAAAGTAAAAGGCAAAAAATTTATTATGAAAAAAGGAAATCTAGATCTTAATGTTGGATCTGTTTACAACTTCTCTAATGATGGAGGAAAAGTTAAGGTGAAAGTTTTAAAGTTAACAGGATCAAAAGCTTTGATGGGTCTGTACTCTGGTTCTGTAAATACAGGAGATAGTTTAAGCTTACTTGGAAGTTCGAGTAGAAAATCATCACGTAAGCGTTCTTATTCAAAAGCAGGGCATAAAACACATCGCTTAATTTTTGGGCTTGCTTACTTAATGGCAGGGCAGTGGGAAGAGACTGACCCTAATGATAGTGCAATAGTTTTAAATACCATTGATAGTGTTTCAGCACCTGCTCTTAGTATAGGGTATGAGTATCACTTAAAGTCTAAATTAAGCTTTGGAATTCTTTTTAAGTACTCTATGGGAGGCAGCGTTTTCTCTAGTACGGGAGTTCTTAATCTCCCTGCACCAGGAGCAACAACGAATCTTTGGTCAGCAAACTTTACACAAATTGTCCCAACTATTGGGTACAACATTATGGATAATTTAAGAATTAGTCTTGGCTACGGAGTCACAAGCTTTTCAGTTGCAGCAGATGACCAAGGTTCCGTTGCTCAAGGACTGGCTCAAGAAGTATCTTTAGGGGGAACAGGAATCCACGTCGGACTTTCTTATGACTACTTTTTCAACAAGAAGTGGGGAATTAGACCTCACTTTACTTATGATATGGTTAGTTATTCAGAGGTGGAGGCGGCTGCCAATGGGACAACTGCCACTGGGGTTCTGACTAATAATTCTTCTCAGACAATTATGGGCATTGGTATAAATGCAATTATGGGTTTTTAGAAAAAGATTCAACAACAACTGTACCAACGCAATCACCAAAGACGTTGATAGAGGTTCTAAACATATCAAGAATTCTATCAACGGCTAAAATTAAAGCGATACCGTCTAGGGGAAACCCAACAGCACTTAAAACAATACTCATTGTTACGAGTCCGGCACCTGGAATAGCCGCTGCCCCAACTGCAGCAAGAGAAGCTGTGAGGAAAATAATAATTTGCTGACTAACCGAAATATCTAAACCATAAGCTTGTCCGATAAAAATAACAGCAACTGACTCGTAAAGAGCTGTTCCATCCATATTGATGGTGGCTCCTAGAGGGAGGACAAATTGAGAAGTTTTCTCACTAATCCCAAGGTTGTCTTGGACCGCAGACATTGTAATTGGGAGAGTCGAAGCAGAAGAGGAAGTAGAGAAAGCTGTTAGCATCGGAGCAAGGCAACCTTTAACGATGAAAGCGGGAGATTTCTTTGCACGCCAAGAAGCAAGAAAAATAAGAAAAATAAAGTGAACAAAAAGCCCAATTAAAACTGTAAGCATATATTTACTTAGGCCAAGTACTGCATCGAAGCCAGTATTTGCAATAACTGTTAGCATGAGAGCAAAAACCCCAAAAGGTGCAACCTTCATTATCCAGTCAATAAGAATCATAGAAATCCCTTCAAGTGACTCCATAAAATTAATAAGAGGAGTGGCAACTTTTCTATTTAAGAGAGAAGCGACACCTAAGAATAATGAGAAAACAATAATCTGAAGGATCTTCATGTCGGCCATTGCTCTAAAAGGATTAGTAGGAATGGCATCAACAACAACGCCGATAATTGTTTTTAACAGACCTGTATCGGCACTGCTTTGAAATTTTAAGCTTTGAGCTTCACTAAGACTTGAGCCAATTGAAGATATATCAACACCGATACCTGGGTTGATGATATTAACAACTACAAGTCCAATTAAGACTGCAATAAAAGTTGTTGAGAAATAATAGATTAAAGACTTAATACCTAATGAGCCTAGTTCATCAGGTGAACCTAGATTTACGATTGCCATAAAGATAGATGAAAGAACTAATGGAATAATAACCATTTTGAGCATTTTAAGAAAAATTATCCCAATTGGTTGAACAAAACTTACAATCGTAGTTGTAAGAGAGCTATCTGAACCCCAGTAATTGAGCACCAAGCCGGCCACTAAACCAGCGACAATGGCAAAAAGAATAAGAAAGGCATCTTTTTTTGAAGATGAGCTAGACATGGGGACTCCTGCTTTAAGTTTCTTTGATGGTATGGAAAGTGACTTAAGGAGTCAAAATACCGAATGAAGTAACTTGTTTCATATTAAGATCAATTCTTTCAAAGACTAACAAAAGTAGAGTCGTCATTGTAAATAAGGCATAGTTCATCTAGAGTATGGTGATCTTAAAACAAGGAGAAATTCATGAGTGTGAATAAAGTAATTTTAGTTGGTCGTCTAGGAACTGATCCGGAGTTAAAGCATACTCCGAGCGGGTCTTCAGTTTGTAACTTTTCAATCGCGACTTCAGAGTCTTGGACAGACAAAAACAGTGGGCAGAAAAATGAAAAAACTGAGTGGCATAGAATTGTTGTTTGGGGAAAACAAGCTGACCTTTGTAACCAATACCTAGCTAAGGGAAGACAAGTTTTTCTTGAAGGCAAATTACAAACAAGAAAATGGGAAGATAAAGATGGGAACGCCCGTTACACAACAGAAATTGTATGTAACCAAGTTCAATTCTTAGGTGCAAAAAGTGATGCAGCTCCAAGTAATTACCAAGCAGGTAATGCAAGTGGTGGTGCAAGTAGCACTAGTAATAAAACTGAAGCTCCTTATGAGATTCAAACAGATACTAGCTTTGCGGCTGATGATATTCCGTTCTAGAAAATTAGTTTTGTCACTCAAGTAGTTCTTTGCTTTTGAGCGAGTAATTACTTGAGTGTTTGCCTTTTTTTCCACTCTTTACATTTTTATCTTTTCAAATTTTCTTTTACTCTCTACGATTGTTTTACATATATATATAAATATAGATAGCAATGTTTCAAGGAGGGAATAAGTGTTAAAGAAAGTCCAAAATGGCGTATTTCTTATCAGTGTATTATTTTTAAGTTCAAGTTTTGCTTCAAAAAAAGTAAATGGAACTTTAGAAGACACTGTAAAGAATTTTAAGCGCGAGTTCGTTCAGGAAGTTCAGTCTCTTGCATTTGTATCAAGTTACAAATTAATAGAAAGTTCGAAGTCTAAAGTTAATGGAATAGTTCAAGAAAAGAGTGTCTTTTTCTTGCGCTCAAACCAGAGATCAATTATTGGTGACAGCTATTATGTGCTGACAACAACGAAATCAAGCTGCAAAGATACTGGTTGTTCTAAAGCAACTTTTAAAGTACTTGGCCCTTTAGAAGTCATTGAAGAAAACTCAAGCTTAGTATCAAACAACTACCTGACATCAAGCGGTGCTGCGCAAACAGGACTTCAAGAAGGCGTTCAGCTAAGTGTCGATTTTAAAAAGCTCACAGATAAAGACAAAAAGATATATACAGTTGTTGAAGAGAAAATAAAAACTCAAAGTGAGAGACTGGCAGTATATGTCGATAGTTTGAAAAAAAATAAAGTACTAAGTAATGATACTACCGTTTCGCAAGAGATGATTAAAAATAAAGTATCAAGTCTTGTAAATCAAATCTTTGAGAGAATATAAGGAAGGGATGTTGAAATGGAAAAAGTAATAAAAAAAATATTTTCAATGTTACTGATAGTTGCTTGTCAGGTATCGCTGGCGAGTGATTATGAAGTAATTCCAGGGCGTTTTATTGTAAAAAGTTCGACTGGAGCAAAAAGTTTTAAATCAATGATGAAAAACTCTGAAAGAGGATTCTTTGAAAAATTATCATCATTTTTACAAAACAAGAAAACAATTTCTTTGGAAGAGATGAGTATCACAGAAGCTCCTTCTGCAAATGAATCAAAAATCTATGAAGTTAAAGTTGATAAAGACTTAAAAGTTGGAGATCTAGAAAATTCACTAGAGCTTGGAAGTGATGGTTGGGTTGAACCAGTTTATAAAGTATCAATCAACAACATTCCAAGTGATAGACTTTGGTTTGGTCAATGGCCTTTGAAAAACTATGGGCAAGATGTTTCTTCACGTTCTCCAGAAGGGAAAGTAGGGTCTGACATCAAAATCATAGAGAGTTGGAAAATATCTAAAGGTTCTAGAAAAATTAAAGTTGGAGTTATTGATACAGGAATCGATTATCTTCACCCAGACCTTGTCAAAAATATTTGGGTTAATGAAAAAGAACTTAAAGGTGATAAAGGTGTAGATGATGATGGCAACGGCTATACAGATGATGTATATGGTTGGGACTTTTCAGCTGAAGGCAAAAGTTACTACGGAAGACCGGGGCAGCCAGATCCTATGGATGGAAACTCTCACGGAACTCACGTTGCAGGAACAATTGGAGCAGTAACAGATAACACAATTGGAATCAGTGGTATTAATCAAGAGGTCAGTCTTGTGTCGATTAAGTTTTTAAGTGACTCAGGTTCAGGTTCAACAATGGGAGCGTACCGCTCTATTATGTATGCAATCACTGTTGGTGTAGACGTTGTTAATGCTAGTTGGGGAGGTGGTGGACCATCTCGCCTTGTGAAAGAAGCTCTTCAGTTGGCCAATAAAAAGGGAATACTATTTGTAGCAGCAGCTGGAAACAGTAAGAAGAACGCTGACTATGAACCTCATTATCCATCTGATTATGAAGTGGATAACATTCTTTCAGTAGCAGCGACTGACAACAACGATCGTCTTGCTTGGTTTAGTAATTATGGTTACAGAACAACAGATATAGCAGCTCCAGGAGTTGATATTTTAAGTACAATTCCAAGGTCTTCTAAAAGAGGCGATCTTTATGCTTACTTTTCTGGAACATCAATGGCTTCGCCACATGTAGCTGGGGTTGCTGCACTTGTTCTTGCTCATGACAGTTCACTTATTGGGAAACCACAAGAATTAAAAGAAAGACTTATGAGTACAAGTGATAAACTTCCACAACTTGCTGGACGTGTTTTAGCAGGAGGAAGACTGAATGCTTTAAGAGCTCTTAAAAATGAAGTCAGTGACTTACCTACAGGGAAATGGATTGATGTTGATGTTGATATTTCGACAGCTAGTTTTCCTAAAGAACTTATTAATAGAGTTTGGACAGTAAGTTATCCTGGAGCAATTGCTTATAAAGTTCATATTAGCCAAGCTGATATTGATACTTCTTATGACGTTGCAGGATTATTTGATGACAAGTTTAGACGAGTAATGGATATCCCTGCTACGAACTTTGGAACATGGTCTCCTATTGTTTACGGTAAATCGGTACATTTGAATTTCAGTACTGCTCTTTTACAAAAAGGTGAAGAAACTCCCTATGCAAGTAATACCTCTCAAGGTTTTGTAGTAGATAAAGTTTCATATTTAGTTAAAGAGTAAAGATCTTATTTAAAGGAGATAATAATGAAGAAGATAGTTTCAAATATTTTATTTTTAGCGCTAGTTCAAGCCCTTTGGTCATGTGGACCAAAGATTATAAAGCCCTCTGAGAAGTTTATTGATCCAGCTCCTGTTGTTGGCACTAAAGTGATTAAGGGCGAGGATGATAAAGTAGGACAGCAATGGAGTTTGGATCTGATTGAAGCCAAATCTGCATGGGAAGATAACGGATCTGGAAGTAAAAGTTTAAGAATTGCATTGATTGGAAGTGGTGTTGATTATAATCATAAAGATCTTGTTAAGAACATTGGCTTTAACAGTAAAGAGCTTCATGGAGTTGCTGGAAAAGATGATGATGGAAATGGTTATGTTGATGACATAGCTGGCTGGGATATTATTGAAAATGATGGACTTGCTTTTGATCGTCTAGGTCATGGAACAGCTCAAGCTGGAATCATTGGTGCTGCTCATAATAATTCTTTTGGAATTCAAGGCATTAATGGAAATATTTCCATGATACCAATTAGGTACATCGACGAAGTAAATAAAGCTTCAGCAAGCTACCTTATTGAAGCGCTAGAATATGCTTGGAAGTCAAATGTTGATGTTGTTAACCTTCATGGAGTTAATTTAAATTTATCAATTAGAGATTCTTCTGGAGCAACGGTTGGTTCTGTCTCTCCGAAGCTTCAAGCGATCCTAGATAAATTTGTAAAAAGTGATATTCCAATTGTTTTAAATGCTGGAAGTACAGGGAGTGATTTCTCTGGAATTCATGCTGATAAGACTAAAGCTTTTGGTGTTCTTTCAAGTTATCCAAATGTCCTTGTTGTCACATCTTGTGATAACACGAATCATAAGCCGATTATTAGAAATTTCGGTTTTAAGCACGTTCTAACTTGTGCTCCAGGAGAAGGAGTATTTAGTACTGCTGTGAACAATAGCTTTGGAAAAATATCTGGATCACACATTGCTTCAGCTCACGTTGCAGGTATGGTTGCTTTACTTAAAAGTGTTCAACCAGGAATTCAAACGACTGAGATAGTGAAAGCTTTAGTTTCGCAAGAGTCTGGAGATTACTACCAACACTTAAGTTACTCTGTCAGAGGAAGTAACAGAATTAATGTAAAGAAATTTCTACAAAGCTTCTAAGTAAAAGGATTTAAAATGCTTAAGTTATTGTTAGTTTTAATTTTTTCGGCACCACTTGCCTCGTTTTGTTTTGACGGCAATCTTTGTACTGTCCAACTCTTCTCGAAAGGTGAAGATTTAAATGGTGACGTAATTCCTAAAGAAAACTTAGGGCATAGCTCAAGCTATGAACTAGAAGGTGTTAGTGATACGAGTAAAGAACTTTATAAAAAAGATAAAGAGACAATTTTCTATAAAGGACAAATTGATTATCTTGGGTTTTTTGAAATATCATTCTGGAAAAAGAAAGATGATAAAAGTAAGCCACAGTTATTGCTAGAAAGCCGGATTTATTACAGTCCATACGACAGTGATAAAGTGAGCAATCTTCCAAGCTTTGTAAATTTCTCAGATTATGTTTCAGTGATAAGTTGTATTGCTTCTCATTGAAATTAAAAGTTAATTAGATGCCCTCAAAACCTGTTTGGAAAAAAGTTCAGTTTAGGCTACTTTTTAAGATTCAGTTTCTGGGGGCTTTTAACGATAATTTTTTTAAAAATGCTCTTTTTTTACTCATTATATTTTCACACTATTCAATATTTGGACTTTCCTCAGATAAGTTAATTGCCCTCGGTGGAGGCTTATTCATCCTTCCATTTTTTCTCTTTTCTGCTTTTGCAGGAGAACTTGGTGACCAATATTGTAAGAAAAATCTTATTTTTTATATCAAAATTTGGGAATTGATTATCATGTCTTTCGCACTCGGGGCTTTTTATTTTAAATCATTCGAGCTTTTACTCTGTTTACTTTTTTTGACTGGAATGCAATCAACTTTTTTTGGTCCACTAAAATACTCTATTCTTCCTGAAATAGTAGATGGTGATCAACTAGTTGCGGCCAATGGTTTTATTGAAATGGGAACTTTCTTATCCATTCTTTTAGGAACTATACTTGGGGGCCTTTTAGTAAGTATTGCAGGTGACTATTCGCGAGTTATTGTAGGTGTCACAGTTGTGGCTATTTCTCTTTTTGGACTTCAAGTTTCGCACCAACTAAAAAAAGGATCGAAGTTCAAAAAGAAGGAAACGCAAAAGAGCTCTCAAGGAGTATTGAGAGTGCATCTCAATCTGTGGAAAGTCTGCAGGGAGTCTAAGCTAGTCTGGAGTTTTATCCTACTAATTTCTTGGTTTTGGTGCATGGGAACAATTTTACTTTCAATCTTTCCCGTTTATGTTGAAGAAACTCTTTTTGCTACAAGTTCAGTGGCCACGATGTTACTTGCTATCTTTAGTATTGGAATAGGGGTTGGAAATATTCTTTGTGAAAAGTTAATTAAAAAATTTGGTCTTAAGAATATAATGTTAACAGCAGTTTTGGGGCTATCTTTATTTTCAGCTGATTTATTTGTGTTAGGTGAGCCCATTTTTTTCTCTAGCGAAAAGCCGCGTGAGTTACTCGATCTTCTTGGATACTTAAGCTTTTGGCGTATATTAATGGACCTTCTTTTTCTTGCGATCAGTGGAGGGGTTTTTATTGTTCCTTTGTATGCGGGACTACAGAAGTTTGGAAAACCACAGCAGCTCTCTAGCGTGATTGCAGGGAATAACATCATAAATGCCTTCTTTATGGTATTAGGCAGCTTGGCGCTCATAGCTCTATATGAATTAGGTCTGAAGAAACATGATATTTATTTAATCTTGTCTCTTTTAAATATCATTGTTTGTATTTTTGTTTATTTTATTTATAGTCAGAATATAAACGAGTACCTACAAGGAGATCATGATGGATAAAATTAGAGCAAGCCACATTTTGGTTAAACACAATCACGAAGTAGAAGACCTGCAAAAGAAAATGAGTGCAGGGGATAGCTTTGAATCCTTGGCCAAAGATTTCTCTACTTGCCCTTCTGGAGCAAATGGAGGAGACCTTGGAGAGTTTGGAAAAGGGATGATGGTTAAGCCATTTGAGGAAGCTGCTTTTAACTTAGGAGTTGGAGAAGTTTCTGGGGCAGTTGAAACTCAGTTTGGATTTCATATCATCAAGAGAATTGCTTAAGAAAATGAAGCTTTTATTGCTATTTTTTTTAATTTCTTGCTCAACCCTTCAAGGGGATTGTTCAAAAAATTATTCTCGTAATCACTACACAAAAAATAACTCTATTAATGGAAAACGTGCACTAAAGAAAAAGCAACGTAAGCCTATTGTTATTAAGCATATTGATTACCCAAAAGAAGTTAAATAGAAATTAACTTTTAAAGTTCTTTAAAGAAGCAAAGGCATTGTTTTTAAACTCTTGTTTAGAAGCTTGCCTTGGCTTTTTATGCACAGGCTTTGTATCTGACTTTAAAGACAAAGCGATTCTTTTTCTTTCAAGGTCGAGTTCAATTGCTTTTGCATTAACTTGTTGACCAACTTTCAGTACTTTTAGAGGGTCATCAACAAAAACATCGGCCATCTCACTTATATGAATGAGTCCATTTTCCTTAATTCCGATATCAACGAAAGCACCAAACTTTGTGATGTTAGTCACGATACCAGGGTAGTACTCACCAGTTTTAATTCCTTTAATATCACTTAACCCTTTCTTATAATCAAAAGATTTAAACTCATCTCGAGGGTCTTGCCTTGGAGCTCGAAGTGATTTCACAATATCTTCGTGAGTAAAACTACCAAGCTTATCTTTTAAAGAGGAATCTTTTTCTAATTTAGAGATTAAATCTGCCTGAGAGATAAGTTCACTCGTTGTTACTTTGTTTTCACTACACCAAGTTTCTATTTCGCAGTAGGATTCAGGGTGAATAAAAGTAGCATCTAAAGGTTCAGAGCCTTCATAAATTCTTAAGAAACCAGCAGATTGTTCAAAGACCTTCTCTGTGAAACGGCTAATTTGAAGAAGTTCTTTACGAGATTTAAATCCTCCAGACTTTTCTCTTTCTTTAATAATATTGCTTGCAACAGAGTTACCAACACCAGAGACAAAAGACAGTAGTGGGGCGCTGGCAGTATTTAGATCAACGCCAACATAATTCACACAAGACTCAACAACTCCTTGAAGGTTTCTTTTAAGTTTTATCTGGTTTACATCATGTTGATACTGCCCAACTCCAATAGATTTAGGATCAATTTTTACAAGCTCTGCTAGAGGATCTTGAAACCGTCTAGCAATACTGATCGCGCCTCTAACAGTGGGATCTTTGTCTGGAAATTCTTTTCTAGCAATTTCACTCGCAGAATAAATAGAAGCCCCATCTTCGTTAACTAAAACGGCCTTGACTTTACCTGAAGAAATCTCCGCAATGTTTTCTTTCAGAAATTGTAAAGTTTCTCTACCAAAAGTACCATTGCCAATTGCAATATATGATAGTTTAAATTTTTCGATTAAAGTTTTGATTACATGAAGTGATCCCTGTTTATCACTTTTAGGAGGATGTGGATAAATAACTGTATCTAAAAGAAATTTTCCACTTTGGTCAATTAGTGCAATTTTACAACCTGTCCTTATCCCAGGGTCAATCCCTAGAACAGTTTTAGCTCCAAGGTAGGGTTGGAGAAGTAAGTTTTTTAAGTTCTCTCCAAAAACATTTATAGCAGATTCATCGCAAATACTTTTTAACTCACCTTTGAATTCGAGTTCAAGAGATGTGTGGATTCTTCTTAATGCATGCTTTATCGTCTTATCAATAAAGTCTTGAGCAGCACTCTTTGAGTAAAAGTCACAAAAAGATTTAATTGTATTTAAAGCACTTTCTTCATCATAGATTAATTCAACCTTGAGAACTTCCTGAAGCATTCCTCTTCTTAAAGCAAGAAAACGATGACTTACTTTAGGGTCTTTAAGTTCTTTTATTTTTTGTTCAAACTCAAAGTAATCTTTGTATTTATCGAAGTCTTTTACAGACTCTGCATTTTTTCTTTTTTCTGACTTGAGATTTGCTTGTTGAGCGTAATCTATTCGAAGTTTTTCTTTTAACTCAACGTTATGGGTCAATTCATCACTTAAAATTGCCTTCACTCCTTCAAGTGCTTGATCAAAAGTTTCAATCTTATGTTCTTTGTTTATAAAGTCCTTAAAGTGTTCTTCTTCAATTTTCTTTAAATCCTTGCCAGATGTTTTAATGATTTCACAAAGCTTTAACAAGCCTGCTTCTAAAGCCATCTGTCCTTTTGTTTTTCTTTTTAATTTATAGGGAGCATAAATATCTTCGAGTAATGTAATACTGGTGGCTTTAAGAATCTTTGCTTTTAATTCAGGGGTGAGCTTATCCATTTTATCAATAGTTTCGAGAATAAAAGCTCTCCTCTTTTCTCTTTCTAAGTACTCTTCGTAAAATTTTTGAATATTTGCTATTTGAACTTCATCAAGTCCACCTGTGACTTCTTTACGGTAGCGAGTGATAAAAGGAACGGTAGCATCTTGATTGTAAAGTAAGTCGAGAACAACGGTTGCTGCCTTAGTCGTTGTTTGTGATTGTGAAGATACATAGTTTAATAAATCAGGGGTAAGCATCGAAGTCTCCAGTTGATGTTAGCTGTAAATTTTATCAACTTCTTGATTTGAGAGTCGAGGAAAAAAGTATATATTTACCTATATGAAGATTTTAATTTACATACTTTTGTTAACGAGCTGCCAGAAGAAGGCCGTAGAGATTGAAAATAATAATAGTTTAGACCGGTTTCTGATTACCCTGTCTCGAACAGATTATAATAGGTTTAAAAATGAATGCGAAAATGAAAATAAAGTCTTCACGCAGCTAAACTCTTCGAAGTTGAATGAAAGGCTTAATAACTTAAACGCAGGATTTATTAAAAGTCTTTTTGTTGCACTCCAGTGTACAGGAAAAGATCTTAACTCTAGGATAAGAAACATTTTAGGTACAAAAGTGATGCTTTATTCTCCTCAAATATTTTTTGAAAACCTTATTCAAGTTAAAGATAAGGTTTTAGGATGGGAGCAAATTTTATTAGAAGGGGATGAAAGTAACTACAATGAGAAGTCTTCGTTGATACGTAATGCTCCTACAGATACTCAGATGATGAAAAACTTTAAACAAAAGTGCAGAGAGCTTCTAGTAAAATAATACAGGTTTTTTATTTTTCTTTTTAAACCCATTTGTCACAGCATATGCAGGGTTTATAAGTGTCACAACAACTTTCTCAAGAGTATTAAAACCATTTCTACTCATTTTATGAGTAAGGTAATGGCTTCCTTCTCCAATGAGAGCTCCTGTGATAGGAGTAATTATCAAATCTTGAATACTTGGTCTTTCAAAAATAGACTCTATGAAGTACTCCCAAAATGTTGATTGAAAGGTTGCGAAAAGAAGAGAGTTTAAAGGAGAATAGTCCTGACTTCTCAAAGCATTATAGTAAACAGACCCGACATAAGGGTGAGAAACGTAGTTAGCACTCCAATGATCTTTATCCCAAACAGGAGGCTTGGTGAATGAATCTTTTAACGTGGTTGGAATATTTGCAAAAAGATCAGGATCATCCCATCGAGTGAGGCTTCGGGGAACTAAGTAAAGAAGAGCAACCATATTTAAAACTTGAACTCCCGCCAATACCCCACTTGTTTTTAAAACTGTCTTCATGTCTGTATTGTATTTTTCACTATCAGGTTTGTTCGATTTTTCTTCAAGTAAAAGAGGTTCATTTTGCTCGCTTACTTGATTTTCAATGATAATAATAATTTCACTTACAAGAGATTGATAGCTGCTAGGAATTTTTTTTAACTTAAGACAAACTCCCTCGTAAGCTTTTTTTTCAATAACATAGTTAGTTCCAAGGCTTGCATTGTTGTTAACTAGAATTGAAGTAAGTTGGTTCACACGCTGATTGACTTCGATCCAATCATTAGAAACACAAAAGATATCTTCAGACCTATCGGTTAAAGAAACTTCAAAAAAGCTTTCTGATGAAAATGTAAACGAAGAGAAGAAGATGAGAGCAAAACTGATTTCTTTCATAAAAGAGCTATAGCAAGTTAAAGTGAGTCTGTTTGAAAGAGAGTAATAATTACATAGGTATTGTGATTGACTCACCTAGATTGGTAATCAAGGGCAGGAAGTGTTCTAATAAATTTATGAGTTACCAGCTATCAATCTCTAAAGAAGATATTAATAAATTACCTTTGTATGTGTTTCCTGGAAAGATCGTATTGATTGAATCAGAGCCTGAAGCATTTGCCGCTGCTGAAGCTATGGAGGGAGAGATTGTTCTTGGCTTCGATACAGAAACCAAAGCAGCTTTTAGAAAAGGTGAGCGCTATGATGTTTCAATGCTTCAACTTGCGACAAATACCCATGCCTATCTTTTTAGATTAAATAAGTTTTCGATGCCGAAAGAAATCATCAATATTTTAGAGAACCCAAGTATTATAAAAGCAGGCGTTGCAATACACGATGATATTAAAGCATTAAAGAAATTGACTCCATTTGAAGATAAAGGTTTCGTGGATCTTGCTAAACTAGCTAAAGAAAAACAAGTCATTAACTTTGGTTTAAGGGCCCTCACCGCAATATATCTAGGTAGACGGCTCTCAAAAAAAGCGAATATCTCTAACTGGGAAAGGAAGCACCTGAACGCCACTCAAATTGAGTACGCTGCTTGTGATGCAGCTGTGGGGTATTTGATTTATGAAAAGATTTCAAAACAAGAGTAAGAATCAAAGTTTTATTAATCGCTAAGTTTTTTCTCTGCACGTAGAACTTTTTCAAGCAACTCTTTGCACTCTTTTTCATTTTTATTGAACAATAGGTTACTTTCTTTAAGGTCTTTTTGATTCGCAAACTTTCCAAGGGAACTAATTCTATTTTGAAGAGTTATTTTTAGCTTACGCAGTTCTTTTGAACTCCAAGATTGAAGTTGTGTCATATTTTTTTCTTTGAGCTTTGCCATAAGTATCCCAATTGATTAAAGTTGTTTGAGTAGAAAGCCGTAAGCAAATTACGGCTTTCACTTAATTTTTATTTAATTTGAACATCGCAATCTATAGCGAACTCTTCAGAGCTGTCTTCAGATACGGCGTAAGCGAGAACTGCCTCCACCTTTCCACTGTTTGAAGGAGGAAAAATAGATAAACGAGAAGAGAAGTCTCCCTCTAGTCCAATACCAAAAAGTTCCATCGCGGCTCCTTTGATTTCCATCGCTTCAGAGTCATTCTCTATGTGGTTCATTGCTCCAAGAAATTTTTTTTCTTCAATACTTAGGTTGTAAAAACCTTCTCCATCTTCAAAGTCAAACTTTACTTGAACAGTTGTAGATTCTTTTTCACATGATACTTCTAGTACTTGTGAAAATACACTCAATGAGCTTAATAGTAGCAAGGTCATAATTCCTATTTTCATTTTTGTCTCCTTTTGACATTTGGCCATGATTTCTTTGATTAGTAGCAAGTCAGAATTATCTGAGCAAGTTCCATCGTTGTTTTGTGTAATAGTTACTCACTTTTTAAAATCGCTCACGTTAAAAAATTCTTAAGGCTCGATATAAGAGAATAAACTCAAGAAGAAGAGAAGTTAGTTTAAGTATTTATTGAAAAGAGGTTTATAGATAAAGCTCGTAGAGCGATTTTATAACGATATTCCTTGAGTTTGTTTTATTATCTAAGAAGTCTCGAAACCCCATAATCTTGACTTCATAAGTTTTCAGAACATCTAAAACGTCTTCAGGACTGTAAATTTGGTACTTGGAAAGAGTGGGAATAGGGTATCGGATGAGGAACATATCCTGAATATAGCGATAAAGTTTTAGAACTGTAGGCTGCTTGGCCTGCGAAAAATCAAAAACATGTCCTCGGTAGTAGGCAGCAACGTGGTAGTGCCAACTCGACATATTGACTGAGTATCTCGGGTTCTGATTGCTGCGGACCTCTTGGCCCCACCTAGAGTTGAAAGACTTAACCATTCTCGCGAAATGGGTACCCTTATTAGTAATGACTAAGGTCGATACCTGTCTGAGGTCAATCTTGGCTTCATATAGTTTTTTGAGAAAAAGCTTTGTGTTTTGCGCACACTCTCTAGATTTTATTTGATCGCTATAATAAAGGTCATTAAATACCTCCTTTGCTTTATCTAGGCTTGCAAGTGAATTGAAGGAAAATAAACATAGTATTAGAAATAATCTCATAAGTGACACAATTACCTATTTCTATTTTTATTGTCAAACGATAGCCCATAATTAGCCTTTTGATAGATAAAGCCTGAGCTTATAGTACTCAAAAATGTTTCTGAAGTGGGGATGATTTTACTCATTATCATTAGTGATTATCTTTTCATGTATAATTATCACTATAATTAAAATCTTATGAAGCAAGAATACTTGAAATATTATGATAAAAAAAATTACTTATTCAGAGGTTTTTGAAAAGATCAGTCTTGTTTTAAAGCCTGAAAGAAGTTTTTTTATAACGTCTATTATTTATGGTATTGGTGTTAGTCTCTTAATGCTCGCCATCCCTGTTTCTGTCCAGTCACTAATCAATACAGTAACATTTGGGGTCATTGCCCAACCCTTGGTTGTATTAAGTCTGGTTCTTTTTGGACTTTTACTATTTTCGGGAGCTCTCAATGCTATGCAGACTTATACGATTGAGTCATTTCAGCAGCATTTTTACACAAGGATAACCTCAGAGATTATTCAAAAGCTAATCAATGCTTCACCTAAAGCCTTAGAGAAGAATAATAAAGCAGATCTTGCAAATCGTTACTTTGATGTGATGACAATACAAAAAAGTGTGACAACTCTTCTCACTGGAGGTGTCGCTATTGTGATGCAAACCCTTTCAGGATTGCTCCTTCTCGCACTCTATCATCCTTATTTCTTAGTCTTTGATATTTTGTTACTCGCGACTTTGTATCTTACTTGGAAACTATACGCGAAGTCAGGCTTTATCACTGCGACTAAAGAATCTAAAGCAAAATACAACGTTGGTTCAATGCTCGATGAAATTGTAGAACTCGGAGTATTTTGTAAAGAGGTAAATAGAAGAAAGCAGGTCATACAAAGGGCGAACGAGAGAATAGAGGAGTATATAAATCAAAGAAGAAAGCACTTTAAATTTGTCTTTTCTCAAAATATCTTATTACTCCTTATCTATGCGTTCATGAGTGCTTTAATATTAGGTCTTGGTGGTTATCTTGTTATTAAACAGCAATTATCCTTAGGACAGCTTGTTGCTGCAGAGCTTGTAGTCACTGTCATTTTAGCTTCTTTTTCGAAAGCAAATAAATACCTTGAGGCACTCTATGACCTCTACGCAGCTGTTGATAAAATATCAGCATTTTATGAACTTCCTCCTGAAGATAATCTCTTCATTCCTTCTGAGGATATTGTTCCAGGCAATATTACTTTTAAGAATGTTGAAGTTAATTTAGGAGATAGAAAATATAGTTTTGATAAAACTTTTGAACTTGGGAAAAAGTACCTTGTCCATTCGACTCACTATACTTATAAAGCAATGTTTTTAGAACTCATTCAAGGGATTACTCAGCCTGATAAAGGGTCTGTGTTTCTTGGAGATCAACATTTCAATGAACTTTCACTTCCTTTTTTAAGGCAGCATATTCATGTTGTGAATAAGCCTTGTATTGTCGAAGGTTCCATTGCTGAAAATTTATCTTTTGGGAATCCCAATGTGAATATCTCTGATGTAAGGGATGCGTTAAATGTAAATAACTTAGAAGTTCTTGAGGACTATTTCAAAAAGGGGGTTAATTTAGAGATTAACTCTAACGGAGCACCTCTTTGGAGTAACCAAGTTTACCGACTTGAACTCGCCCGAACTTTGTTAAGCCCAGCAAAAGTGATTGTTCTATCGCGCTTTTTTGATCAAATTGGAACCCAAAGAAGAAACTCTTTCCTAAAAGAAATTATGAAGAGCGATAAAACAGTTATATTAATCAGTAACCACCTTTATCCATCTTTTGAGTTTGATGAGTATATAGATTTTAAAAATGGAGAAATGATCGTCAAGGATCAAGGAGAATGTCTTGAATAAAATCAAGATTGATAATTCAATTGAAACGCTAGATGAATTTTTGGTATTAAAAACCGTAAAAAAACCTAGATGGCTTGTAGTGATTGCAAGTATTTCAGTCGTTGCCTTCTTCATCTCTTTATTTATTCTTATCGTCGTACCGTGGCAACAAACTTCCAAGGGAGAAGGACGTGTGACAGCATTGAACCCTGATAATAGGGTGCAGGATTTGCATGCTCCTATTCACGGTAGAGTTAAGAAGTGGCATGTCGTTGATGGTTCACAGGTGAAGGAAGGAGATCCAATAGTTGAGATTATTGATATTGATCCAAATTTTCTTGAAAGACTTGAAAGTGAAAGGGACGCTGTTTTTCAACAATATGAAGCTACTAAAATAGCTACAAAAACCGCTTTCAAAAATTATGAAAGGCAACAGGAACTTTTCAGAGAAGGCCTTACATCAAAAGTAAATGAAGAAAAAGCTCTTATTAACTACAAAAAACTTTTAGTTAATCAGGCAAAAATTTCAACAAAGTTAACACAGGCTGAAGTTAAGTTGTCTCAACAACAAAACCAAGTGATTAAAGCCCCTCGAGATGGAATCATACTTCGTGTAAAGCACGGGACAGGAGGAGTGATGGTTAAAAAAGGGGATTACCTTTTAACCTTTGTCCCTGAAACGTCACAACCTGCTGCTGAAATTTTTATCAGAGGTAATGACCTTCCTCTAGTTTATCCAGGACGTCATGTTCGCCTTCAGTTTGAAGGTTGGCCCGCAGTTCAGTTTAGTGGATGGCCTTCTGTTGCCGTTGGAACTTTTGGAGGAGAAGTTATTAGTGTTGACCCCTCAGTCCAACAAAATGGAAAGTTTAGAGTTTTAGTGGCACCGACTAAAGATGAATCTTGGCCTGAGATGATTTACCTTCGACAAGGGACAAGGGCCTATGGCTGGGTACTGCTTGGGAATGTCAAAATCGGTTATGAAATTTGGCGTCAACTTAATGGTTTCCCACCCTCAATGGAAAAAAACCCTAATTTAATAAAATATTCAGGTAAGTCAAAGTAAGAGGTTTCTATGATTTATTTTATAATGTTTTTTCTAACTATTGAAACTACATATAGTAATGCCCTTGATTCAAAAGAGGTTCTGAAATCAGTTGAGCAATCTTACCCTATGATTATCGAAGCAAAGCTGAAAGAAAAAATGGCAAGAATGGATTTAAGGTCTAGAAAAGGAGCCTTTGATTTAAACCTTGAAGGGGAAACGGATATTCGATTAAGTGGCTACTATGATAGTAAGTCTTACTCTGCAAAGTTAGTAAAACCTTTTAGAAGTTTAAATTCAAAAGTTTATTTAGGCTATCGTATCCAAGAAGGAGAGGTTCCTGTCTACGAAGGCAAAAGTGAAACACTTGATAATGGTGAGTATCTTTTCGGTCTGGAACTTTCCCTTTTAAGAGATCGGTATATGCATACAAAGATGTTTAAAGAAGTCTTAGCACAATTAAAAGTAACTGAAAGTTCAAATAAACTTGAAACTGTAAGAATGAATATCAAGCACGACGCTCTGGTGGTTTATTGGGACTGGGTTGCCACAGGGAAAATTTACCAAATTTACAGAGATCTCTTAACCGCGGCGGAACAAAGAGAAAATGGTTTAAAGAGAAGGCATCAAAGAGGCGATTTAGCTAAGATTAGAATTGTTGAAAACAGACAATATATCACTGAGAGACGCTCGCAAAAAGTCAAAGCGTTTCAGAAGTTTCAAAATAGAAGTCAGGAGCTTTCTCTTTTTTATAGGAATGCTCAAGGACAACCTCTTGTGATGGGAGAGGAATCGTTACCAAATATATCTTGGAGTAAATTTAGCACAAACCTTGAGAAGGATTTGTTTCTGGATGAGGAAAAATTGCTTAATAATCCTAAGTTCCAAAACTTTGAAAATCAGCATCAGCAAATTGAAAGAGCTGTAGACTATAACAAGAATTTACTCTTACCTAAACTAGATTTGAAATTTGAATCTTCTCGCGATCAAGGTGATGGCCCTTCTACATTAGTGGGGACAGAAAATAGGGTCATGTTAAGCTTGGAGATACCGATCGAGAGAAATTTAGGAAGAGGCGCTGTTCAAAGAGAGAAGACCAAAGCGAAAATCGTAAGAAATACAGAGAGCTTTCAGCAAGAGGTAGCAAAAATTAAGTCTGAAACACTTAAGAACAAAATTGTTGCGAATAAAGAAATCATAAAGAACGCTATTGATGAAGTTGGTTTTGCGGAGAAACTCATGAAAGCTGAAAATCGTCTCTTCAGAAATGGCTCAAGCGACTATTTTGTTCTTAACTTAAGAGAGCAAAGTCTCGCTAAAGCTAAAATAAAAAAGTTAGAATCCTTTTTTAATTATAAACGATCTGTTGTTGAAATTAATAATCTCTATTGGAACCTATGATTATAGGCATATTTAAACAAAACCTTCGAAATCTTTTTTCTATACTCTAACTAGATTTTGTTGTAGCTATAATCATTATTTTCAAATTTAAGCTTAGAGAGAATCTTATGAAGTATCAACTTAGTAGTAACACAAAGTTAGTAGCACTTTTTATTTCATTAATACTTACCCCCAAACTTTACTCACAAAACTCTATAAAAATTAATACTGATAATGACATGCTTTCTTCTGATAGCGATAAAGATTATACCGGGGGATTATCTATTCAGTATACTCATCAAGAGAATAATGTCATTGATATGAACTATGAACTTGGCTTCTTGCTCTTTACTCCACTTGATATTGAAACTCGATCAATAATTAAAGATGATCGCCCTTACGCTAGTTTGATTTACCTTTCATCTACAAAGCAAAATGTATTTAAAGGTGGGGTGTTTTTGCAGACATATACATTAGGATTTTTTGGGAGTGCTTTTCCTGGAAATATTCAAAATGAAATACATCGAAGTATAAACGTTGAGACGGCACAGGGATGGGACAACCAGATCTCTGACGGGGGAGAACCAACTGCTCTTTATACTGTTATTTATAAAAAGCCTTTTCTTATCAAGAAGTACTTTGAAACAAGTTACGATTGCCAACTAAATCTTGGGTACTTAACTAACCTTGGAGCTGCTATTTCATTTAGAACTGGCCTGATAAATTCACCTTGGTATATTAACGGCCAATCAGAAGGAAAGATTGGTGGATCAACTGATGTCACTAATACCAAAAAAAATAGAAGACGTGAGGTTTATCTCTATGGTGGATTAAATGCAAAATTCGTTGGCTATAATGCTTTTTTACAGGGACAATTTAAAAGTAACCCACATGAATTTCCTAGCTCACAGATAAAGCGAGTTATACGGGAAGCCTGGCTAGGGATTAAAGTTGATGTTACTTCAAACTTTTCTGTTGGATATAATCACCGGGTTCAATCAAGCGAAGCAAAGGCAAGCTTAATTGATCGTAGTTTTAATTGGGGAAGTCTTAACGCATCGTTCGTTTTCTAAAAATAGAGTATCTAGGTGATTTTTTGATAAAGCACTTGTTTTCTTTTTCTACTGCAGTAATATTGCATTAATTGTAAATTAAATTTGAATGACAAATACACCCTGAGGAGGAAATATGAAATCTATTTTTTTAAGCTTACTATCAATGTTACTACTGGCTTCTTGTTCACATAATCAACTGGCTCACAAAAGCCTTCATGACACTGGCATGGCACATCACAATCTTGATAGCGATCACTATAATTGGTCTAAAGAAGATAATCGAGTTTTAACGGATCACAAAAAAACATCAGAAACTTTTAAGTGGTTTGCTGATCACATTAAGAAACATGAAAGTGCAATTGCTCAAGAGTCAAAGATTATAGCTGAGCATGAGAAAAAAATAAAAGTTTTAAAGAGTGAGTCTAACAACTCTGTTGAAATCAAGAGTATGGAGCTAGAGCTTATGAAAAAGCATAAAGCGCTAGGTGCAAAGCACCATCACTTCCTAGAAGATCACAACAAGGTTATGAAGATTGTTAATGAGCTAAAAGCTTTAAGGATGAAACTAGAGTCTCATCAAGCACATTAGGAATATAACATATAGATAGCTATATTATTGAGCCGAGAGTGTTAAAAAGCACCCTCGGTTTTTTTTTACATTAGAATATCTACAGAGCTTTGGAAAATCAACCTTTTCGCTATTCTAGTATTTAACCTGTTATAAAAAAACAAGGAAGATTTTACTTAACTATTAGGTTGGTTAAACATGACCCCAGTTATCATACCGTTTCCATGAACACGCTGTCTCTGAGGTCTGTTGACTATTTCTACTTGTAAATTTCATAAAAAAATTAACTAGCTATTAGCACTAAGTAACTTGATGCTTTGTATATTTACTGTTCTAAGCCAATAGCTTTCTTGGCATCATCCATACCCGCTCCAAAGTTTATATGTAAGACATGATCTCCTGTAAAAAAGGCTGAGACTCACTCAACTCCTTTGGTAATTGCATCTATGATTTGACTGGAGGGTTAAGTAAAATTCAGAAATGGAATATAAACTATAAAATGGCACAGGGATTTCCAGTGAATTGAAAGGGTATTAATAGTTCCCAAATTGGGTTGTTAGTTTCGGAATTATCTATACTCAAATAATAGAAAGGAGATGTAAGTTACATAGGAAGAGATAAAACTTTAGAAACTTGAAGCAGATTAATGAACTATTGAGGGGTTCAGAAGTTAGCCTAGTTTTGAAACCCCTTGATGGTAAAAATAGAGGTTTCGATGCCTCGTAATTGAATTGGCTTAAACTTTTATTTAGTCATTTCTTACCAAAGGCTACAATTTCCTTCAAACCCCCTGCACAGATCAGAACTAATAACATCAAAGCTATCTTTGTCAAACTCAATGACCCCAATGCTCTTATCATTAAAATGTAGGTATTGCATAACTACTCTAATTTGATTCGTTCTGATATCAATATTAATAATGGCGTTTGGATCTTTTTTTACAAAAGACATGATTGCTCCAGCGTTATAAGTTGCTCGATCGTTAAAGTCCAAATTGCTTTCGTCAAACTTAGCCGCCAACTCCTTCAACTTAGACTTTACTCCGTCTGTATTTCTCTTTTTTTCTTTATCAAAGAACTCAGAGGCTTTCTGAAACTTGTCCTTCATTTCTTGTGACATATCAGACTGTGAAAAACTGTTAATCGATAGAAAAATTAAAAGAATAAATTTCATAATGGCTCCTTAATGCTTTAATGTTTTTCTAAGACTACCAGGTTTAAGGTTGAACTTGACTTTGAGTATAATTAAAACAGAGTTGTATAACTTTTAAACAACTTCCTGCTAACCGAATCAGATTTTCCGCTCTGATAATAATCAGCCCAGACATATAAAAGTATTTGAAGAGTTTTGAGATCTTATCCACCACGAAGCAATGCAAAAAGTGATGAATTAGTGATGCGGGGCTTTAGGTTTCGTTTAAGTGATGGAGTTTAAAGTGAAAGTTTGATAAATGGCGGGTTCGTCGCAGGTGCTGCAAAGTACTAAAACTACTGACTTCCTCCGAACTTTGAAGCCAGATGAAGCCAGTAGTTATAAAAAGTTTACTTTGTTAAGCAGTTATCTTCATCCAAGTAAACATTAACAAACCCCTTTCCTGGAATTTGGCCCTTAAAGACGAAAGACCCACCCATTAGGGCATATAATGAGAACTTCTGAGGCATATCCTCCCACGTGGAGAAATCTTTATGTTTGTTTAAATAATAAGCATATCCTATTCTGTCGTGTGCAGCTTCAATAGGAGTTAAATAGGAAGCGGAATAAGTATTTCTGGAGTGTCCCCATATACTAACATTGACTGTGACTAACCCGTTGGTTCTGTATGGGGAGGGTGGTGCAATGATTTGAACCTGTAGCTTCGGTGAGAATTCTCCCAGTTTCTTTTGGCAAACGATGTGATCTCCGAATTCAATTCTAGAGTGGGCAATGTTGGCTAATAAGAAACTTGTTAATATCAATAGTTTTGTTTTCATTTTCTTCCTCCTAGGTAAGAAATATTAAGTTGTTGATGCAGATATTCTCTTAATCCGTATTATTTTTCCTGAACCATTTAAGTCTTTCGTTGAAATCCATTAAGCCCTCCTTGAAGTAATAAGAGAGTTATAAGATTACTATGTGCATTATTCAAATGAATTGATTTGATATACCTATAACTATATATTATAGGCATGAACATTGACTCGGATAAGGCTGAAGCCTTATACCAGCTATCAGTTGATAGAACATTTTCAAGGGCTGCTAGCTCTCTTGGTATCTCACAACCTGCCTTATCTAAGAAAATTGCACGCTTAGAAGATGAGTTGGAATCGAACCTTGTGATTAGGAGCTCTAAGGGGCTTGTATTCACAGATGCAGGGTTAGAGTTAATACAATATTATATATTCAAGAAAGACTTAGACTACGAGCTACTCAGTAAACTTTCATTGAACAATGAGAAAGAACTTATCGGTGAATTAAATATTGCAACATATAGTTCAGTTGGAAGGTCTGCTGTATTACCCTCACTGGCGTCCCTGTCATCTGAGTTTCAAGGAATTAAAATCAATTTCCTGATAAAAGAGGTTAGGGATTTGGAAAAGTCTCTAACTTCAGGCGAGTCTAATTTTGTGGTATCTAATGTTGAAATAATTCGTGATGGTATCTTTAATAAAATAATTGGGAGTGAAGAAAATGTTCATGTTGTCCCTGTTAATCCAAAAACTATTGATTACTTTTTAGATCATGATCGACAAGATAAAACGACAATTGATTTTTTAAACTACCAGGGGATAGAATCCAATATTAAGAGAAATTATTTCGATGAAGTCTATGCAATCATTGATGCTGTGGGGCTTGGTATGGGGCAAGCTATCGTGTCTAAGCACCTAGTTAGTAAAAACACTTCTCTCAGAATTAAAAAGTACAAAAAAAGAATGATTATGCCTGTTTACTTGTGTTACTTTGATCGTCCTTATATCCCTCTTCTTCAAAAAAGAGCTATTGAAACCTTGTCTAAGAACTTAAAAAAGTTCTTATGATAAAGCTACCTGGTTAATGCAATAAGATTATCTGTATTTGGAAGTATTGAGAGGGAGTCAGTTGCTCCAGATTCATCAATCCCCGCGAGGCGTATATATTTCCCCATCGTATCTAAATCTTTCCAACCACAAATCTTCATAAGGGTTGCGGGGGGGACTTTATTTTGAAGAAGTTGAGTGGCAAAACAGGCTCTGAGATCATGGAACCTGATTTCTGTGATACCAATACTCGAGCAAAAGTTTCTTAAAACTTTCGCCTGATAACCTTCCTTCCATTCTCGAAGTCTTGGGAGGACATACTGTGTTTTACTATCTTTCTTTAAACATAAGAGCAAAGATTTTAAATCTTCATTTATAGGTACATTTCTCCAGTAACCTGCCTTGGTGCTTTTCGTAATGTTCAAACGTTTGTTATAAGACTTTGATACTCTGATTGTGTTGTCTAGAAAGTTAATGTCATCCCAAACCAACGCAAACAATTCTCCGTTTCTGCACCCAGTTAATAAGGCGGTGGCCCAGATTGGATACCATTTATGGTTTTGCTGTTTAGCTACTCTAAGAAGACGAAATATCTCTTGTTTGTTTAAGATCGTGGGGACTCTTTCACTTTTCCTGCTCACGTTTATTCCCCAAGTAGGTGACTGTGAGACACCTTTGATCAACTCTTCTTCAATTCCCCAGTTGAAAATACGATTAATGATACCTTTGAGCTTTGATTGGAAGCTCTTCGAAAGTCCATTGTCTTCCAGTTCCCTAAGCAAGGATTTTATATCAGCTCTATTTATTTGTTTTGCAGGTTTATTCCAAAAGGGGAGTGTCCACTTTTTTAAAGATGCAATGTAATCTTCTAGTGTTTGTTTTCCGATAGGTTCATATTTATCAATTCTCTTATAGACCTCCCACTTGTCTACAATCTGCGACCATAAGAAGCCCTCTCCATCAATTGATGTAATCTCTAAATATGCTTGTCTTCGTAAGTCTCTCTCTATTCGTTGAGCTTTCGCTTTACTGGTAATCCCTGTTTTTCTTTTTTGTTTTCTAATCTTAGGATTAACTTGAGATCTAACATTTATAGAAACTTCGTAATGTTTTTCACCTTTTATAATATGTTCTTTAATTGCCATTACCGTTTTCTCCTTGGGTCATCATTGCCTCTAGGTCTCTCAACCTAAAGCGAAGCCTATTGCCAAGCTTACTCGTTGGTACTTAGCCTCGATGAACCATTATTCTGAGAGCATTCTCTGAGACAGATAGATATCTTGCTGCTTCCTTTGTAGTTAACCATTTAAAAGCATTTTGCTCATTGATCTGCAATATATTTGACTCTTTTGACTTCATTTTTTACCCCCAAATCCTCTAACTCTTCGTCGGGGCTCAATCCCTTGAAGAATCTTTTTTGTCTTGGGACCCAAATTAATAAGTGTTATTAAGGAGGAAACTCCACGTCTTCTTTTAACAGATACAAACTCTTCTCTTTCTAGCTCTGCCAATCCTCTATACATCGATTGTCGATTTAAACCAAACTTTGAATAAATTCTTTTTGGAATTTTTATGTTTTTATCACCCTCCATAAATGCAATGAAAAGTATTGCGAGGTAAACGTTTAGAGACTTTCCTTTCATATAGGCCACTGGTGTTAAAGTAAGAAGATCTATAGGGCCACGTAAAAACCACCCCATTTCTTTGTCTTTTAAATAAGTTCGTTGTTTCTTTTCCATATATATACCTCAAAAGAAAATAATAAGAAGGCACAGGTGTACACTAGTGGACATCTAGATCTTCACTCGTGGACAGGTTCTCTTTTTTTATGATTTGCCAAACTTTACTCCACATCTCTGTGCCTCTTTCATCTTGATAGTGGCTAGGGTGATTAAAAATTTCAACATCAGACTTTAATTCGAATCCACTTAAAATATCCCCACTTGCTCGTGCCATACAATTTTTAGCCTGAAGAACTATTTCGTCGATATCCTTAATAGGGGCTTCAATTAAGACTGCATCGTGAACAGGAGCACAGACTTGAATATTTTTCTCCATCATATAAATACAAGCGAGTCTTAACATTTCTGCTCCATTGGCTTGCATAGGAAAATTTCTAATAGTTTTTTCTTTTGTAAGCCAATTCACGTTTAACCGCCATCCGAAAATAGTATCGATACTACTAGTTATCATTGCACAATCCATCACTGAGTCAGACCAATTCCAAAACGTGGAATAAGTTCTTCGGTGCAAGTTTAACAAATCCATCGCTTCTAATTCAGAGCACCCAATACGCATAGCCAACGAAGCAGCCCCCATTCCATACTGAGTCGCGAGAACACACTCTTTAAAACGAGAGCGAATTTCTTTATGTGTTTTTTTTGTAGCGTTGGGTGGAGCTTTTCCTGCTTGTTTTGCAAACTCTAGGTAGGGGTCACTTGAAAGGTAGGCGTTCATCATTTCTTCATCCTTGGATAACGCCGCTCCTATTCCAAACTCTTGTTGTGACCAATCGATATAAGCTATCGCCATTCCTTGATGGGGAGTAATTAGTGATCTTACCCAAGCAGAGCAACCGAAAAGATACCTTGATGTACTGGGTTGATACCTACTAGTTTTAGCACTGAAGGGGGATAACATGCACCTTGCCCTTGAATCTTCACCGACCTGTAAACTCTCAAATAATCTCATCCCACCTAGACTGGCTCTCAATTGTCCGAGTGCTTCAAGTTTTTTATGACATTTACTTAATTGTTTAAAGGTGTCTTTATCAGTCTTAAGGTTTCCCTTGTCTGTTTTTGGCCAAGCAATACCTTCACGCTTTATATAGGTTTTAAAGTTAGATATTTTAAAGGTTTCGTTTTCATAAACACCATAATCTTTATCAACTTCCCTTATTAAGGTTTCCTTGATTAAACCCCAGTCTTTTTTTAACTCTTCGAACTGCTTTTTGTTCACCGGAATTCCCTTACACTCAATTTCAGAACTAGATTTTTGAGTTTCACCTCTAAATAGGGCTTGGGGCAAGTTAATACGCTCTATTATCTTTGCAAGAATTTTATTTAAAGCGGTAACATCAGAAGCACAGTAATCAAGGATATCTAGCTTGTTTCGTTCAGACCAAGGACCTCTGCTTAGTATTAAGTCTCTTAGTTCATTTTTCTCACTTGATTCAATGCTATCTAAACCTAAATAATTCAAAACATTTAGTAAGCTTATTCTTTGAATGAAACCATTCACTAAACATTTAAATTCGAGATAGGTATCAAGTAAGTGAACTGGGAACTTCCAGCCTAAAGTTTTGAAACAATTAAGCTCGGCAGTTGCAAAAAACGAAACCATTAAAGTTTTTTCATCAAAAATAATAGGGCACTCAGATAAACGATTTAACTCATCTTTCCAAATTCTAATTTCCTCTCCTGATTTAAACTCTTTCGCAACCATGCAGACGGGGACTTGAAGGTAATTATCATCTAGGTAAAACTCAAAATCGATAGAGTAAACTTTTTTAAAATCCTTAAATTCTTTCACCGTGCTTCTCCCTTCAGTTTTTTAATGACAAGATGGTCTAGGTCATTGATAAAACGATCTCGGAACGCAATATTAACAAGCTCTTCGAAGCTCTCCTCTGGCCACTTAGGACTACCAAGATCAACAGTCGGGAAAAGAACCCTGTAGGAGTGTGTGTCACTGTTGGAAACGACTTTTACCCAGGATTTACGTCCTTCTGACAAAGCGATTGCGGCTGTTCGGTTCCATTCGTTGACTGGTTTCCCTGGCTTATCAAGTCTCACATACCAAAGAAAGGGTTCATTTTGTGTATTAACTGCTAAGTTTACTACAGCCATAAAGCAATCATCTACATACTCAGCAATAGACTTTGTAACGACGTAGGTCTGTTTGTCTCCACTGAAGTTTAATAAAACCAAGGTTGTAGAAAAATTGGAGTCAGGTTGCGCGGTCACAAACTCCTGCCTAGCTGGTTTTCTTGCCTTAAGGCTAATCAACTTTTCAGTAACCCCAATTTTCTCATGGAAATCTTGATCAACTTTGATGCTTTGCAGGTCAATTTTCATTTTTGTAATTTTGTTTTCTTGTACTTTTTCTTTCATAATAATTTCTCCAGTTAAAGTTAAGCGAAAAGACTAGGAAAATGGAGGGATTTCGTAAATTTTAAAAAATCCTAGACCCAATAAGATAAATCAGAAATAAAGTGCAAGTTATGGAAAACAAAATTAACTTTAGAAATAAACCTAGAGAATGTGGAGATGGTTGGTTAGCGATAAACGAGACATATATTCTTGAACTAATAGCGGTTGCTATTAGAAGAGAAATTATAAGAGGTAATACTAGAGAACATTTTTCAAAAGAAGAAAAATTGAATAAAAACCACTGGGCAGAGATGGATCATCTTTTAACCTCAGTACATAAAATTCTAGGCAAACAATTATTTTCTAAAATAGAAGAGATTAATGAATTACTTCCAGGTGATGACAAAGTTTCAAAAAAAGTAAAAGAGGTTGCGGATTTTTGGAAAGATGAAGAAATCAGAATTCGTGAGTTCTATTCTATTAAACCCTCTGAACACGAGAGGTTAGGGGGGGGAATCAGAGTATACAGGGGTGGATTAAAGCCTGGAAGCTTAAAACCTGGAAGTCCAGATGAGGATATATTAGAGACATTACTAATGTCCCCCTCAAAGGTAACAATAGGGACCAGCTTTGAGAATAATAAATCAGAATTTTTTGTAGATTTGGTTGTCCCCTGGTCGTTTTTAATAGAGTCTTACCCAGAGGCTCTATTAATAGCAAACTGCTCTAGTCAATTTTATATAAATGGATTTCTGGAAAGAGAGTACTTTATGAGGCAACGGTCTGTTGTGATTAATGATATATCTCGATTTTTAGAAAACCTTAAAAATAACTTTAGTAAACTTGAGAGAGAATTTTTAAGTGATTTGAGTACTGAAACTATTTCCGAAAATCTAGTCAATATTTTCAATCCTCAGTTTCCAAAAACGATTGGGATCATTTATGACAACTTGTAAAATCTTTCTACCCCCCTCTTAACATGTATTACGATTTTTTAAAAGAAAGTATTTTGTTGAGGAGGTAAAACGTAGAAGGGTTATAAGTTGAAATATCACTTTGATATAATTTTTTTAAAAAATAACTGAGTGATAGTACTTCGTAATAAAAATTATACCCCCCACCCCCTCACTTTTGTTTTAGTTGCATTTGGATTTACCTTTGTGACTTTTCCCTGAAAGTTGAGAACCCATCTCCCAAGTAAAGTATTTTTCGTTTTGTATAGTAAATTTAGAGTTAGACTGCCATACCACTTCCACTTTCTGGAGTTTTGGGAAAACTTTTACATTGCCAGTTGATATTTCAAAGAGTTTATATAAACGCAACTCCTCTTCATCTCTTCCCATTAGCCTGACACCTTGGCATTCCATTTTAGCCTTAGATAAGTCGTATGAATTCGCAGGGTGTTTAGCGGAGCAGTATAAGTTAATCCAAGCTTTCTCTTCAACCCCTCCTGAACTATTTTTAAGATCTATACTAACACTTGCTTCAACCCTAGCTAGGTGTGGATACTTTTCGTTGAAAATAAGAACTTTGCATTCATTTTTAACACTTGTAGGTAAACCTGAAGAATCACGACATGATAGAGTGGTACCAATTAAAATTATTAATAAAAAAAACCTTGCAACTAAAACCTTCATAACTAACTTCCTTTTCTTTTCCTTTTTTTTCTTTTTTTCACTTTATCTTTCTTAATACCACTTCGTAAATTCCTGCATTTATTTCTTCTCGATGATTTTCAAACTTTGACTCTCTATTTTTATCTTTAATTCCAAAACATAACTCATCGACTGAAATACCAAAGAAATCAGAAACTTTTTTAACTTGGTCAATATCTCGAGGCTTTTGACCAACACTCCAGTTATGCAAAGTTTTAGAGGAAATATCCACTTTGCGAGATAGTTCGCTAATACTCATCCCACTTTCATTTAAAAGTTTCCCTAATTGTCTGCTAATCTCCATAGATATATTTTCGGTTTTAGTTTTCATCCGTTAAGGTGTTCCTCTCGAGAGAGCCATGTTTCCCTTGAAAGAGCATTAGGGTCAGTGCCCCTAAATCATCAGTTTTAGGGGGAGCACTAATTTTCATTTTTAACCCTTTGATTCTGATTACTTAGAGATCTCGATTTAGAGGGGTTTTTGGGGTAGTTCTTTAAAGCTCTCCACACTGCTCCCTTGGAAACTTTCAATTTCATCTGAATTTGGCCATAAGAATAACCTTTATCTCTGA
>Ga0114957_1000800_pt1 | contig 38421 bp, 6 predicted proteins | sample BantaG_FD_87175 | JGI IMG/M metagenome (GOLD analysis project Ga0114957, IMG submission 87175) | Marine algal microbial communities from Bantry Bay, Ireland - BantryBay_4 metaG | ecosystem: Host-associated > Algae > Red algae > Unclassified | place: Bantry Bay, Ireland | collected 2014-11-21
TGTTCCACCACAGCAATGATAACAGTCGAAGCGGATTCGAATTTACCGGACCTACAATTATCCACAGATACCTTGGCTTGCGATGTGGATAGTGTGCAGTTGCAATCACAAAGTAGTGTAGCAGGTTTGACCTATGAATGGACAAGTCCTGGCGGCTTTAGTTCAGCAGCAGCCAATCCATTTACGGAAGTAGCAGACGATTACACCTTGGTAGTGACTGCGCCAAATGGTTGTTCCACCACAGCGATGATAACAGTAGCAGCGGATTCGAATTTACCGGATCTGCAATTATCCACAGATACCTTGACTTGTGATGTGGATAGTGTGCAATTGCAATCACAAAGTAGCGTGGTTGGCTTAAGCTATGAATGGACAAGTGTTGGTGGTTTTAGTTCAGCAGCAGCCAATCCGTTTACGGAAGTAGCAGACGTATATACTTTGATTATTACAACTGCAGCAGGTTGTTCGACAACTGACTCGATTGAAGTATTACAAAATACCATAAGCCCTGATTTGATGTTGATGTCGGAGATGTTGACATGTACTGTGGATAGTGTTCAGGTGCTGGCGACTAGTACAGTTGATGACTTATGGTATAGCTGGTCAGGACAAGGAGGTTTTGAATCGCAGTTGGCCAACCCATATGTTCAGGAAGTAGGAAGCTACCAACTGGAAGTTACCTCGCTCAATGGATGTACAACTATTGCTTCAATTGAAGTAGAAGAAAATGTGGAACCCCCAACTTCTGTTATTGTAAGTCTCGACGGACAATCTTTGGATTGTATCAATACGGTGGTTGTTTTGACAGGAGACAGTTCTATGCCGCAGGCCAATTTGCAATATCAATGGTTGGATGAGGGAGCTGTGCTTTCAACAGAGGTTCAGTTAGAGGTTGTAGCTGGTGGAATGTATGAGTTAGTCGTTGAGAACGAGATGAACGGATGTTTGGATACCAGCGAAATTTTTATCGATCAGGATATTGTATCGCCAATGGTTCAGATAGAGCCGTCTGATTCAATCTCGTGTGGTGGAAGCAGTGTTACACTCGATGCAACGAACTCTTCGAATGGTGGATTTTATAGTTATTCGTGGTCAACGGTAAATGGAAATATAGTTTCAGGAGGTCAGTCTCTGGATCCGGTTGTGGACCAAAGTGGAACTTATACCTTATTGATTACGAATACACAAAACGGATGTAGCGAATCAGAAGACATCGTGGTTATCAGTAGTTCCGTTGATATTTTAGGTAGCCAGATTGAGTTGGTGGAGCCTTCTTGTTATGATGAAAATGACGGGCTTATTTTTGTGGATTCCGTTTTAGGTGGAACCGCTCCTTATGAATACGCTTTTAATGGTGCTGCGTTTGATCCTTTTTATATCTTCTCGAACTTGACAACTGGGGCTTATCTATTGGAAATCGAGGATGCAGCAGGCTGTACTTTTGATACGTTGCTTGCCCTGAATGCTCCTCCTCAAATTGCGGTAGAACTTGGTGAGGACCAAACCATCCAATTGGGAGATAGCGTAGAAATTGAAGCTCAACTCAATTTTCCTTTACAAGAAGTGGATACTTTTATCTGGACGGCAGCAGCATTCCTTACTTGCGATACTTGCTTGCAACAGACGATTACACCACTTGAAACGATCCAATGCTCGATTGTGGTTTATGACGAAAATGGATGTATTGCAAGAGATGATGTCATCATAGAAGTTCTGAAAAAGCGCCTGGTTTATATACCCAATGCCTTCTCTCCAAACGGAGATGGCCGCAACGATATTTTTATGATAAATGCAGGCTCAGGCGTTGAACGAATTAACACCTTCCAAATATTTGATCGCCTCGGCGAAATTGTTTTCCGTGCCGATGATTTTCAAGGAAATGACCCTACTCAAGCCTGGAATGGAACCTTGAATGGTCAGCTGATGAACCCCGCCGTTTTTGTCTATTATGCTGAAATATTATTTACCGACGGCAGCGTTGAGATTTATAAAGGAGATCTTACACTACTCAAATAAAACGATAAAGACCGCTATGCTGTCAGACAGCAAAACGGTCTGAGCAGCGATTTATTTTTTTAATTTCAAACATTATATTTCTTTAACTTCCGTTGTTAGTTGATTATCAAAGCCTTCTAAATTAGGAGTTTTTTTCCTGTTTCTGCTTACTCAAAGTGGCAAACCTTTTGCGTTAACCTTTCTGAATTGATACATAAACATTTACCCCTCGATTAATTCATTCCCCCTACAATTAGATTACTCTAAGTAAGTCTATTGCTTACTTTATTGACTTGGACTGAGCCTTTTATTGGGTTTTACGCTAGGTCAAAACATACCTATAGACTACACCGGACTTTACCGGTTACAGTCGCCATGATAATACATAACAGATTATTTGCAAAAGCTTATACCACTTTTGTAAAAGTAAATTATTTAATACCAAACTATTAAAAATGAGTTTCATTAAATTACTCTATCCATGTTTACTCATGGTCTGTATGTTCGTGTACACACCCATGAGTTATGCGCAACCCGCCAATGATGATCCATGTAATGCGATCGACCTTGGCGTATTCACAAGTTGCTCATCAGCCAACCATACTACTAATTTAGCTACTTCCTCGGCAGGCGTTACTGCTCCAGGTTGTGGTAATTATGTTGGTGGTGATGTCTGGTTTCAAATCACAATGCCCAACAACGGCTATCACGTAGTACTCGAGATGACCTCTGGCACGATGGTAGATGGAGCGATGGCAGTGTATTCCGGTTCGGATTGCAACAGCCTTACATTAGTCTCCTGTGATGATAATTCCGGAACTGGAAGTATGCCAACATTGACTATTGATGATGGTAGTAATTTCTCAGAAGCTCTTGCTACTTTTTGGGTACGGGTTTGGGAAGAAGGTAATGATGCTACCGGTGATTTTGGCATTTGTGCTTACGCAGTTACTCCGGAAGTTCCAGCTGGCGTTGTTGGTTGTGGCTCAAATCCGATTACAGGAAACACTTGCGCTGATGCATTGCTTCTTACCGATGAATTAAATGGATATTGTGGAAACACAGGTGGCTATACGGATGAGCCGGATGAGGTTCCTGGTTTTTGTGCCTTTATCGAAAATAACTCCTGGATCGCTTTTATCGCAAATGATACAGAAATTGAATTGGAATTAACTTCCTTCAATTGTGCTTCTTCAATGGGTATTCAGGCACAGATATTAGAAACAACAGATTGTATCAATTTTTCTTTTGTGTCAAATTGTTGGAACCCAGGTAGTGAAGCTACTGGTTCACTGACCGCTTCAAACCTTACTCCAGGTGAAACGTATTACCTGATGATTGATGGGTGGAACGGTGACATTTGTGATTACACCATTTCTGTTGTTAGTGGAGTTGAAACAACTTCAGTAACTGCCAGTGATGCTATTATTTGCGTGGGTGATAATACACAACTATTTGCAAATGTGTATGGCGTTGGACCTTATACATACTCATGGTCACCAGCTGGAACGCTGAGTGATCCAACTATTTACAATCCTATTGCAACTCCTTTGGCTGATACCGAATATGAAGTTACGGTTACCTGGCCTTCAGGAAGCATAATAGATACTGTTTTGATTACAGTTTATGATTCACCTCCGGGTGCTTCTACTATTGATGGAGTAACTTCGGTTTGTGAAAACACAGCAGGGAATACTTATACTTGCGTAAACGCAAATGCTGCCAGTTATATTTGGACGGTTACAGGTGGTGGAACAATTGATGGAAGCAATAATCAGGATACGGTAGTAATAGATTGGGGTACTAGCGGAGGAACGGTTTGTGTAACACCTTCAAACGAATGTGCCGATGGAGCAGAGGCTTGTATCACAGTAAACGTATCCACTGAACCAAATATATCCGCAAACGACCCTCCAGTTGCCTGCAATAGTTTTAACTTAACGTCCATTCCAATCAGTAATTCTGCTGGAGGTATTGGTACGATAAGTTATCACAATGATGCACCAGCCGCAATGGCCGGAACACCAACTTTGCCATCACCTATTGTGACTACTTCCGGGACTTACTGGATTCGCTATCAAACAGCAGCGGATTGTTATGATATTACATCTGTAATGGTGACTATACAAAATCCAGAATTAGTAATAGTAGATCCGCAACCCAAATGTTCTCCCAACACGATAGATTTAGATTCAGGTGTTTGGAAAAACGAAGTAAATGGTTTCCCGGGAGGAACCTATACCTACTACACAGATACGCTGGATGCTGCTAACGAAACGAACGTTTTAAGTAGTACTTTAGTATCTACCACAGGAATCTACTGGGTTCGTTATGAAACTTCTGCAGGTTGTTTTGATGTTGCTCCAATAGATGTAACAATAGATGTAGCTCCTGATGTCTCAGCAAATGAAGAACTATTTATTTGTTCTGGAGGGTCTGTCGACATCAGTACTGTTTCTGTTACCGATGCTAATGGTGCTGTTATCGCAGAAACTTATTATTTTACTAGTGAGAATTTTGCAGTTCAGGGGTTTACGGCGCTGGCTATGTCCAATACTACCGTAACTACAGCCGCGACTTATTACGCTCGTTATGAAACGGCTGCGGATTGTTGGGATACGACACATATTGTTGTGAACACGGCAGTAGCTCCCGACGCGGTTATTAGCGGTGGAGGAGCACTTTGTGCAGGGACTAACGGTACATTGACCTTTACAATGACAGGCACCGGACCATATGATATTACCTATACCGATGGGCCGAATAGTTTTGTTGCAAATGGTGTAACCAGCCCTCACTCAGAATCAGTAGTAGTCAATATTAATACGACTTTTACAATTACTAGTATTACGGATCAAACAGGCTGTGCAGGCACATCGAGTGGCGCGGCATCTTTTACAGTCAATGCTGCTCCCGATGTGGTTATGACTGGAGGAACTGCTCTATGTAGCGGTGAAGCTGGTACCTTAAATTTTGACTTGACCGGGGCAGGACCTTTCGATGTAGTATATACGGATGGTACCAGTAATTTTACTTTAGATGATATTTCTACCGGACATATGGAATCGGTTTCTCCAGCGACAACTACTACCTATTCACCTGTTTCAGTAACAGATGCAGGTGGTTGTACAGGGGCCGTTTTTGGAGGAGCAACCATGACGGTACAATCTGGAATTCAGATAATAAATTTAGTGGAAGCTTGTGATGCTTCGAATTTTAACTATACCGTTAGTTTCGAAATTACCGGAGGCGATCCGTCATCTTATAGTGTAACAGGTGCCGGAACACTGGACCCTGGGACAAATATTTTTACCAGCTCAACGCTTGCGAGTGGAGCTAGTTATTCATTCGATGTAAGTGATGCAAATTGTGGACCTGTCACCGTAAGTGGTGCTTATGCCTGTAATTGTATCTCGGACGCTGGTACAATGGGCAATGGTAGCGGTACCAAGTACGTTTGCGAAAGTGCCAACGTTACCATGAATTTTAATAACGATGCAACTTTGGATGGTGACGATGTCCTTGGTTTTGTGTTACACGAGGGTTCGGGTACAACAATTCTCAATCCACATATGTTTACCTCGACGATTCAACCATCGTTTAACTACAGTTCGACTTTGACTTTTGGTCAAACTTATTATGTGTCCTCAGTAGTTGGAAATGATGATGGAAGTGGCTTTCCGGTTTTAGATAGTACACTTGATCCATGTTTGTCTGTGTCTCCTGGTCAGGAGGTAATCTTTTATCAGGAAACAGACGCTTCTTTATCTGCTCCGGCTTACGTTTGCCCGGGGGAGAGTGCAGCTATTACATTTAACTTTACAGCACCAGGTACGTTCAATGTGGAGTATACCATTGATGGAGTTACGTCTAACCTTTCAGCGATAAGCGACGGTCATACGGTTTCTGTTAGTCCAACTGTACAAACAACTTACACATTGGTTCAGGTTAATAATACTGGTTTGCCATTCTGTACAGGATTTATAGATCCGGGAACTGCTTCGGTTACAATAGATATTGCAGGCCCGCCGACGGTGACTACAGAGTCATTTGCGTGTAATCAACAAAATACAACTTATACAGTAACCTTTGATATTAATGGAGGCAACCCTGCTGGCTATGCAGTTACAGGAGGTAGTGGAACCCTTACGGGAAATACTTTTGTAAGTGATCCAATACCTTCAGGAAATACCTACAGTTTTGAAGCAACTGATAATACTTGTGGTCCAAACGTAATGGTAAGCGGTGACTATACTTGTAGTTGTGTCACAACAGTTGGAACTATGGAATCAGTGACCTCATATATTTGTGAGAGTGCTTCTGTAACTGGAAATTACGATAATACATTAGAAGTGCAAGAAATAGACGATGCCTTGGGATTTGTTTTGCATACTGCATCAGGAAATACGCTAGGCACAGTGTTGATGACGAATACAAGTCCGAACTTTTCTTTTGCTCCTCCATTACAATATGGAGTAACCTACTACCTTTCTGCGGTAGTCGGAAATGATGATGGAACGGGCTTTCCTGTGTTGGACCCTGCGCTGGATGTTTGTTTAAAAGTAGCTCCAGGTCAACCCGTTGAATTCTATCAGGAAACGGAAGCTTCCTTAACCGCACCACTTTATGCCTGCGAAGGAGAAAGTGTTGATATTGTTTTTAACTTCACAGCACCGGGTACTTACAATGTAGAGTATACTATTGATGGAAATACGTTTAATCTTTCCGGAATAAGTGATGGGCATACTCTGGCAATCAGTCCAAGTTCGCAAGTAACCTATTCTCTCGTTCAGGTATCGAATACAGATTTACCATTCTGTACAGGATTTGTAGATCCGGCAACTGCTTCCGTTACAATTGATATTTCAAATCCACCTACCGTAGAAAATGAAGCAACCGATTGTGATGATCAGAATGCAAATTATACGGTTAGTTTTGATATTGTTGGTGGTGCCTCGGCGGGATATTCTGTTACGCCTACTCCTGGTTCAGGTAGCCCCACAGGAAATATAACAGGTAACACTTTTGTTAGTAGTCCAATCACTGCGGGTACTCCTTACAGTTATGAAGTAAGTGATAATACTTGTGGACCTAACGTAACCGTAAGTGGTATGCAAGCTTGTGATTGTGCAGCCTCAGTCGGAACAATGGAAACGGATTTTTCTTATGTCTGTGAGAGTGCATCTATAACGGGAGTTTATGACAATACGAATGAATCTATGGAGGCAGATGACGCCTTCGGATATGTTTTACATACAAATGCAGGAACCACCCTGGGGACTGTGATTATGACGAGTACAGCACCAACTTTCTCTTTTGTACCTCCAATGGTTTTTGGAGAGACCTATTACATCTCAGCGGTAGTTGGAAATGATGATGGAACCGGTTTCCCGGTTTTAGCTCAATCCTTAGATGCCTGTTTGCAGGTGTCACCGGGTACACCAGTTATTTTCTATGAAGAAACGGAGGTGTCCATTACTGCTCCGACGACTATTTGTTCTGGTGAGACAGCTGATATTGTTTTCAGTTTTACTGGGAACGAAAACTACACCGTTGAGTATACCGATGGAACAAGTTCCTATACGCTCACAGGAATTGGAGATGGTTATGTTTTGAGTTTGACACCAACGGTGAATACAACCTATTCGCTGATTCAGGTTTCTAATACCGCGTTGCCATTCTGTGTTGGAACAGTGGATCCGTTTGGAGGCTCAGCTGTCATTGAAGTTTTCGAAACGCCAGTAATTTCTAACTTCTCATTTGAATGTGATGAGTTGAGTATAAACTATGTAGTAACGTTTGAAATCAATGGAGGTAACGCTGCCAACTATTCAGTGACAGGTGGAGTGGGAACCCTGGATGGAAATATATTTACAAGTGCTGCTATTCCGGGAGGCACCTCGTATAACTTTGAGATAAATGATGGAGGTGCTTGTCCGGCAACAGTTTCAGGTACGCAACTTTGTAATTGCTCACCGACTATGTTGCCATTGCTAAGTATTGCGGATGAAGTAAGTTGTAATGGATCATCTGATGCCGTATTAGCGGTAGAAGGATTTAGTGGAGAACCACCATATTCATTTTAGTGGAGTACAGGTGTAGTTGGTACTTCTGTTTCAGGACTTGGTACAGGATGGTATTACGTGACGATGACGGACGCCAATAGTTGTGCGGTACAGGATTCTGTTTTTGTTGGAGAACCTGCCCCAATTACAGCTGAACTTGTAACAACGGAACCACTTTGTTACGGAGAAAATGACGGCACAATTACAGTGATCAACTTAAATGGAGGTTCAGGAAATTATTCCTTTGAATTGGATGCCTTGTCAACGTTGCAAAATTATACGTTCTCCCGTTTAGAAGGAGGAACTTACATAGTAACCGTCTATGATGATGAAGGGTGTTCGTGGGTGCAGGAAGTGACAATAGATCAGCCAGAAGAATTTATGGTAAGTATTCTTACCGATCAAACTGAAATACAATTAGGAGATAGCGTAGATCTGGGTATAGCGACCAATATGGTCATGGATACATTCTATTGGTCACCGCGGGAAGTAGTGCCATGTGTGGATTGTGAAGATCAGGTGATTTATCCGTTTGAAACAGTAAATGTATATGTGACTGCGATCAATGAAGATGGATGTGTGGATGAAGATCAGGTGTCGATTGTTGTGAAAAAGGATCGGCCTATATATATACCCAATGCATTCTCACCAAATGGAGACGGTATTAACGATTATTTGAATGTTTATCCTGGTATTGGAATTACTCAAATTAAGACATTCAAGGTATATACTCGTTGGGGAGCCCTTGTGTACAGTATGGACAACTTCATGCCTGAGTATGAAAACGAAGGTTGGGATGGCTATTTCAAAGGCCAGCCAATGAGTCAGGGCGTTTATATCTACTACCTTGATGTCGAATTTGTTGATGGTTCAACGGAAACAATTAAAGGTGATGTTACAATCGTAAAATAAAAGACAGGCTTATAAAATCAGTATGGAAATCAGGATAAGCCGGTACTTATTATCATTTTTCATCAACTGATTTTGGAAATAAGAATTTTAATAGTTGGTATTCAAAAAGGCTTTCTCAATGCAAATTGAGGAGGCCTTTTGTCATTAAAATCACTGGTTTTAAAGGAAAATTCATCCTTAAAACAGGGAAAATCGTTAACAACACGACGATTATGTGATAAAAAACGCTCATTAAGCAATTAACCCTTTTAGGATATTTGGGAATCCTATAGTTTATAGTAACTTTATAGGATTCGTAGTAGCAATGTCCAAAATGTTTTAACTATCCGGCTGTACGAATGAGTTTAAAGTTATCCGATCTGACTTAAACCAAAACTTTTACGGTATTCTCAAAACTTACTTTTCATGAAAAGGAAACTTACACTAAGTGTTATTTTTGCGCTATGGGCATGTATTGCTCTACAAGCACAATTATTCTGTGGAGATCAAACTCTCCCCTTGCCTGTACAATCTTGTGATGAAACTGTTCCACTTTGTGACAGCCAATTAGATGGCTTCTGTGGCACGATGTTCCCCGTTGGAGGTAATGGTCCGACTCCATTATGTGGCGCTGCAATGACTTCTCCTCAAAATATTACTTGGATGGCCTTTGTCGCAGGAACTGAAGATATTACGATGCAGTTTGATATCCAAAATTGTGTTGCAGGTCCAACAAACCCGAATAATACTAATTTTGGAGTGCAAGTTGGAGTTTATGAAGACTGTGACTTTGAGAACTCTATTGCTTGTGAAGTGGACATGGCCAATATTGGGATATTTCAACTACAATTAAACGGATTAACTGTTGGTCAAACCTACTACTTTTTCCTTGACGGTTGGCTTGGTACCGTTTGTGATTATTTAATTACAATCCCATCTGGAACAACCAGCCCCTTACCTCCAGATCCTGTTCAGCCGATCGATGGAGGTCAGATCTTAGCTTGCCAAGGAGAAGAAGGTGTTCTTATCTCTACTCCTGAAGTGGAGTGGGGAACAATTTATGACTGGACGCTTCCTCCAGGTGCTATCATAGAATCGTCAAATACACTAGGTAATGAAATCTTCGTCAATATGGGGGATACAGGAGGTGAAATTTGTGTAAATGTAAGTAATGCTTGTTTTCCTGCTGCAGGACCGGAAACATGTGTTCCTGTTACGCTTTTCCCTGTTGCTTCTTCTTCGTTCTCTGACACCTACTGCATAGGAGGAGAATATATACATGAAGGAAGTGGTGAAACTTTTACTGGCTCAGGACCTCATGAAGTAATACTGGAAGATGCCTCTTTTCGTGGTTGTGATAGTATCATCTCTATTAGCTTATCTACTTTTGCACTACCCCCTTCTGATTTATTTGAAGGTTACTGTCAGGATGAAGGATTCTTTACTTATACCGATGGCGATGGTAACGACTATACTGAAGGTACGTATCCTGTCACTTTCTTTGGAGCATCTTTTCAAGGTTGTGATAGTACAGTTAATTTACATGTAGAAGAATATTTGCCTACAGAGTTAATTGTAGAGGCTGCTGTTTGCTTTGGTGATTCTTACCAGGTTTGTAATGAAGACTTTGGACTGGATGGAGAAAGTATAGACATCCCTGTAGATTGCTCCCCTAACTTCCGTGGTTGTGATAGTACGATCTTGTTAAACCTTACCGTACTTAACCCAACTTCCTTTATTGAACCTCCTGCTTCTATTGGCTGTGGGGCAAACACGTCTGTATTCCTCGATGGCTTTTCAGCAGAAGGGGAAACCTTCTTGTGGACGACCGTTGACGGAGATATTTGTGGTGATGCGAGCAGTCAATTCCCAGAAGTTTGTACGGAAGGGGTCTACTGTCTCGAAGCATTTTCTTCAACGACTACTGCTGGGCAAGGACTTATTGAATGTAGTAGTGGTCAATACTGTGTAACTGTAACATCAAATAGTGAAACACCAATGTCATCTGTTGTAACTAACAACATTGGTTGTAACGGAGACACAGATGGCTCTGCTACAATAACTGTAAGTAATACCGGTATCGGACCCTTTACTTATGACTGGACGCCAAACGTTAGTATGACGAATACGGCCTCCAGCTTACCTGCTAACACATATACAGTAGTAATTAGTGCACAGGGTAATGGTTGTTCTACTACCGAAACAATTATAATTGAAGAGCCAGGAGCAATAGCAATTGATTTTACCAATCAAACCAACGTGCTCTGTAATGGCGATAATTCGGCATCTGTTACTGCTTCTCCTTCCGGAGGAACAGCTCCTTTTACTTACCTATGGTGTGATGGTCAAACCGGACAAACTGCCATGAATTTACCGGCAGGTCCTTGTACAGTAGTAGTTACCGATAACAGTACCTGTACTAATACTGCAACGGTAACAATAACAGAAGCTGCAGAAATGACCATTGATATGTCAGAGACTCCGATTCAATGTTTTGGTGGAACTGGTTCTTGTGTCGCAACTCCAGTTGGTGGAACAGCTCCTTACTCCTACTTATGGTGTGATGGTCAAACAACAGAAACAGCTATGAATTTGCCAGCAGGTTCCTGTGCAGTAGTTGTTACAGATGCCAACGGGTGTACGGCCACTGCCACTGGTACCCTTACCGAGCCGGACGAAATTATGACATCTACTGCTCAAACAGATGTACTTTGTGATGGCGATACCAATGGAACAGGAACGGTTACTCCTACTGGAGGAACTGGTGCGTTTACCTACTTATGGTGTGATGGTCAAACCACTCAAACGGCGACTGGATTAGGTGTAGGAGCATGCTCAGTAGTCGTTACAGATGCAAATGGTTGTACACAAATGGATGAAGTTACCTTAACGGCTCCAAACGCCATGTCTTTATCTACTACTCAAACAGATGTGCTCTGTAACGGAGAATCTACGGGTACTGGTACTGCAATTCCTGCAGGAGGAACCGCGCCATACGCTTACTTATGGTGTAATGGTCAAACTTCTCCGACCGGAACCGGACTGCCAGCAGGTGTTTGCTCGGTAGTTGTAACAGATGCGAATGGTTGTACACAAATGAGCGAAGTTACACTAACGGAGCCAACAGCACTTTCTGTTGGAGTTAGTTCAACCGATATTTTATGTAATGGTGAAAATAATGGAACTGGAACAGCGACACCAACGGGTGGAACTGGTCCTTACACTTACCAATGGTGTAATGGTGCAACAACGGCAACAGCTACTGGATTAAGTTTGGGAACTTGTCAGGTGATCGTAACAGATGATAATGGTTGTAGTCAGACAAACTCAGTTGATATTGCTGAAACATCGTCCATTTCCATAACAATGACATCTACAGATGTTCTCTGTGATGGAGGTAGTGATGGTACCGCAACAGCAACTCCAACAGGTGGCGCAGGAACGTTTACCTACTCCTGGTGTAATGGACAAACTACTCAAACAGCTACTGGCTTAGAGGCTGGTGCTTGTCAGGTAATTGTAACCGATGCAAATGGTTGTACCGAAACAGAAAGTGTTATACTCACTGAGCCGAACCCAGTCAACGTAACTGCAAGTGCATCAGATTTGTCTTGTAACGGTGCTGATGATGGTACTGCTACCGCGAGTGGTTCTGGAGGTGTAGGAGATTTTACCTACTTATGGTGTGATGGACAAACTACTGAAACAGCCACTAGCCTTCCGGCGGGTCCTTGTGAGGTAATCATAACCGATGCAAATGGTTGTACAGCCAGTGCTTTTGCAGGCCCTGTAGAGCCAGATGCGGTTGCACTGATGATCAATTCTGAAAATGTTACTTGTTTCGGAGAAAGCGATGGTACTGCCACTGTAACTCCTTCAGGAGGAAGTGGGACATTTAGTTACCTATGGTGTAATGGTCAGGGAACACCAACGGCAGTTGGTCTAGATGTTGGCCCTTGTGAAGTAATCGTTACCGATGGTAATGGTTGTTCAGCAACAGCAAGTGTAGATCTAACTCAACCAAACTCAGCACTTGAAGTAAGCGGAGCATCCCAAAACGCAACCTGTGGAGGAGACGATGGTTCTATTTCACTGACAGTCAGCGGAGGAACACCAAACTATACTTATGATTGGAATGATCCTGCTCCGGATGTACAAAACCCTACTGGACTAGGTCCAGGTAACTATACCGTTGTTGTAACAGATGACAATGGTTGTACGGCTACTACTACCATTGGAGTCATGACGGCGAGCGGATTAGATGCAGAAGCGACTTGGACTGATGTGTCATGTAATGGAGGTAGTAACGGAATCGTATCGATAGATGTAACTGGAGGAACAGCGCCTTATAGCTATGATTGGGACTCTCCATTGATCGATGCGGATTCTCCGGTAGGATCTAGCTTACCAGCTGACATATACAATGTCGTAGTTTCAGACGCCGATGGATGTACATTTGTAACAAGTGCAAATATTGAGGAACCCGATGCCATTGAAATTACAGGAAACGCAACACAAGAAATTTGTGGTGAATCTGATGGTACTATTTCAACAGTAGTACAGGGAGGAACCCCACCATATGACTATACCTGGAGTAATGGAGATACAGATGCCAATATTGAAGGTTTACCTGCAGGTAACTATACACTTGACTTGGTTGACTTTAATGGTTGTACTGCAGAATTTGAAATAGCAGTAAGTACTCCAAATCAATTAGAAGTGAGTTTTACATCTCAAAATGTAAACTGTGAAGGAGAAAGTGATGGTAGTATATCCTTGACGGTAACAGGAGGAGTTGCCCCGTTTACTTACGATTGGGATAATGCAGGTCCAGTGCCTGATCCGAGTGGGCTTTCTGCCGATACCTACAACGTAGTTGTTACGGATGATACAGGTTGTTCTGTTACCACTCAGGTGGAAATTACCGAGCCAACTGCAATCATGGCGGTTGGAATAATACAACAGGCTACCTGTGGAAACGATAATGGAAGTATTACCTTAACCGTAACTGGTGGAACTGGCCCTTATGAATACTTATGGAGCAATGGAGATACTTCTGATAATCCGACAGATCTTCCTTCAGGACCAATAACAGTAGATATAACAGATGCGAATGGCTGTACATCAATTGAGACATATGATGTAGATACACCACCTGCTATTACACTGAGCTTAAGTTCCGTTATGGCTTCTTGTTTTGAAGGAGCTGACGGATCAATAGACTTAACTGTAAACGGTGGAACGGCTCCTTTTGAATATGATTGGACAGGTGGTTCAATAGACCAGGATCCAACAGGACTTACAGCAGGTAATTATACTGTCGTTGTAACTGATGCAAATAATTGTGCAGAAACAACCAGTATCATGGTAGGAGAGCCAACGATAATCGCAATCACAGGAAGTACAACAAATGCTACTTGTGGTATGACCAATGGTTCTGCTTCTATTTCTGCGACTGGTGGAACGCCTCCTTACACATATACATGGACAGGGACACCAAGTACTGAACCTAATCCAATGGATTTAGGACCAGGTACTTACTGCGTAGATGTAACGGATGATAATGGTTGTACCATGACGGAATGTTTCGATGTAGAAACGCCTGATGGTTTGGCTTTAACAGCTAACACAACAGACGTCATTTGTAATGGTGAGATGACCGGTACGGCTGATGTAGCAGTTGCAGGTGGAGTAGGGCCATTCACTTACTTATGGGATAATTCAGAAACAACTCCTGAAATTACCGGGCTCGCAGCTGGTTCTTATGATGTAGTCATTACTGATGAGGGGACTGGTTGTACAATTGTTACGACAGCTATCATCAACGAGCCAGATGCCATTGCAATCAGTGGTAACGAATTACAAGCTACTTGTGGCGATCCTAACGGTTCAGTTTCTCTGACTGTTGGAGGAGGTACAGGAGATTATACATATGCCTGGTCACCAAGTGGGTCAACGGATCAAAACCCAACCGGACTTGATGCAGTCAATCATACAGTGGTAGTGACGGATGCTGCCGGTTGTACCGAAATGTTCTCTATTGATGTAACTTCTGCTCCTGAACTAACCGCTTCTGCAACGTCAACGGATGTTAGCTGTAATGGTGGAAATGATGGTGCCGTAGATATCACAGCACAGGGTGGAACAACACCTTACACTTATCTATGGAGTAATGGCTCGTTGGATGAAGATCCTACAGACTTTACTGCTGGTACTGTAACGGGTACTGTAACTGATTTTAATGGTTGTACTTTTGAAGTGATGTTAGACTTGGGAGAGCCAGAAGCCATCACAATGTCTAGTACAACAACAGATGAAACCTGTGGTGAATCCAACGGTTCTATTTCTTTGACAGTTGATGGAGGAGCCGCACCATATACTTATGTTTGGGATACTGGTTTGCCAGATACACCAAACCCTACAGGTCTTACGATGGGTACATACTGTGTCGACATTGTAGATGCAAATGGTTGTGTGCTTACTGATTGTGTTGATGTGACTACACCAAATGCTTTGACTGTAACTCCTGTTGTATTGGGTGCCAATTGTTTTGGATCATCTGACGGATCGATTAATTTGACCATTACAGGTGGGGTTCCTCCATACACACAACTATGGACAACTGGCTGGAACGGAGAAGACTTGTTGGATGTACCAGCAGGGACATATAGCGTCGATGTAACGGATGATTCTGGTTGTCTTGTAACAGTAACTGAAATTGTTGGTGAGCCGACGGTTATTCAAATCTCCGATGTTAGTACACCAGCGGTTTGTGGGATGAATAATGGGACGACGGATATTACTGCTACAGGAGGTACACCGGGTTATACTTATTTATGGAGTAATACCTCTACGGAAGAAGATCCGGATGATTTTGCTTCAGGTAATTATACGGTGACGGTGACTGATGTCAACGGTTGTACGGGTACACACGATATTTCTGTGGTACCGCCAAACGGTCCAATGTTGAGTGTCACTGAAACGCATGCAAGTTGCTTTGGTTTCTCTAATGGAGCTGTAGACCTGACTATTATGGGAGGTGCCGGGCCATTTACTTATGCATGGGATTTTGGACCAATAACAGAAGACATAGCAGATTTACCAGCAGGTAACTATACTGTCGTGGTAATGGATACTGATGGTTGTACTTACAGCAAATCAGCATTGATCGAAGAACCTGATGTAATTGTTGTAACCGGAAACGCAACAGACGAAACGTGTAATCTTTCAAATGGTACCATTACTACTTCCGTTTCAGGAGGTACGGGGCCTTATACTTATATGTGGACTCCTAGTGGTTCAACTATGGCTAACCCAGCAGGATTGGCGGCAGTGGATCATACGGTTGTTGTAACTGATGCAAATGGTTGTACTGGAACTGAAATAATTACAGTAGATGCGCCGAATCAATTAGGAGGAACAATAACACCAACTAACGTAAGTTGTGATGGTGGTTCTGATGGTTCCATCACTGCCAATGTTAATGGAGGTAACGGACCTTACACCTATAGTTGGACACCAAATGTAAGTTCAGATGATACGGCTTCTGATTTGCCAGTAGGCAACTACGAAATAGAAGTGACAGATGCGGATGGTTGTATATTTACTTTATCAGAAATATTGACAGCACCTCCGGCATTAGCAGTTACTAGTTCTTCAACTGAAGCAACCTGTGGTGAAACAAATGGTTCTATTACGCTTACTGTGACTGGTGGAGTAGCAGGATACGAATATGAATGGACGCCAACTCAGGGAGATATTCCAGATCCGACAAACCTTGGAGCTGGGACTTACTCTTGTATCATTACGGATGCGAATGGTTGTACGATTGAAATTAGTGAAAATGTAGATACACCAGATATGTTGTCAGTTACTGCCAATGGAACTGATGCAGCTTGTTTTGATGAAGCATCGGGATCAGCCACAGCTATGGCTAGTGGTGGAACGGGGCCATTTACCTACTTATGGTTGCCAATTAACGACACGGATCAAAATCAAACAGATTTAGCGGCAGGTAATTATACAGTAGTCCTAACGGATGAGGCAACAGGCTGTACAGTAAGTGCTCCGGTTTCAATCGGACAGCCTACAGAAATTATGATTACAAGTACAACAACAGATGCCCTTTGTGGTGAGGATAATGGAACGGCAGATGTTACTGCTTCTGGCGGAACTTCACCATACACTTACGAATGGAGTACTGGTTCAACGGACGAAGATCCAACGGACTTTCCTGCAGGTGGTCATGTTCTAGTCGTGACAGATGCCAACGGTTGTACTGGTACAGAGTCCATCTCTATTGGCTCACCGAATCAACCGGCTGTAACGGTTACTGAATTTGGAACAAGCTGTAATGGTGATTCCGATGGAGGGGCTAACTTGACAGTTTCCGGAGGTATTCCACCGTTTACTTACTTATGGAGTAATGGTAGTACGGATCAAAATTTATCAGGAGTTCCTGCTGGAGATTACACGGTAGAAATTACGGATGGTGCTGGTTGCCCAACTACAACTACGGAGCAGGCACTAATAACTGAGCCACCAGTTCTCACAGCAGATGCGCTTGGTCAAACAGATGTAAGCTGTAATGGTGATAACGATGGTGATGCAAGTTTAAATATCGCAGGTGGAACAATGCCTTATACTTATCTATGGACTCCAAGTGGTGAAACTACCGCTGACCCTCAATTCCTGGTAGCAGGAACGAATACGCTTCTTGTGACAGACGCGAATGGTTGTACGGCAACCGAAACAATTCTGTTGACAGAGCCTGACGAGTTGACATTGTCTGCTGATCCTAGCTCAACGCTATGTGGTGGTGGATCTGACGGAAGTATCGATCTGACAGTGTTAGGAGGAACAACTCCTTATACATACGCATGGAGCAACACTTCTACCGACGAAGATCCAACCGGGCTTACCGCTGGAAACTATGTAGTGTTGGTAACAGATACTAATGGTTGTACCGGAACATTAAATGTAACGGTTGAAGAGCCAGCAGATGTGGACGTTATTATTACGAACGTTTCTGAATTTGGAGGCTTCAACCTGAGTTGTGAAACATCAGAAGATGGATCAGCTGAAGCAGTGGTAAGTGGTGGTTTCGCACCATATACTTATGCCTGGGACAACGGAAGCACAGGCGCAATGTTGTCAGATGTGGCTGCAGGAACCTACTCAGTAATAGTGACAGATGCAAATGGTTGTACCGGAATGAGTCAGGTAAGCCTTGAAGCGCCAGGAGGAATGACGGTTGACTTTAGAATAGAGGATGCCAGTTGTTTTGGAGATAATGACGGAGCTGTCTCTGTATCGGGTATTGAAGGAGGGACACCTCCTTATCAGTATGCAATTGATGATGAAGAGTTTAACAGTACTGGTTTATTCGGAAGCCTTGAAGGAGGTCAATACGAAATTACGGTACAGGACGCGAATGGTTGTACCAATTCTGAAAGTGTAATAATCACGGAGCCATCGGAAGTGGTGGTAGACCTTGGAATGGATCTTGAAATCCAATTAGGAAAAGACACTTTTGATATTGAAGCGGTTGTAACTGCCGGTGGGAATATTGGCGTAGATTCCAGCTCATTTCAGCATTGGGAATGGACGCAGGGAAGATTCTTCGCTGAAAATGATACAACGATATTTGATCCGCTTAGAGGAATTAGTCCACTAGAAACCACCTTGTATGAATTCCTGGTGGTTGATACTTCGGGTTGTGTGGGTATAGATCAAATGTTGGTCACTGTGATAAAGGATCGTAAAGTGTATATACCAAATGCTTTTAGTCCAAACGGAGATGGTTGGAATGATAATTTCTATATTCAGACTGGTCCTAATCAGGGAGTAGTGCAAATTAATACGTTAAAGATTTTCAACCGTTGGGGCGAAATAGTTTACGAATTAAACAACTTCCTTCCAAACAATCCAGAAATAGGATGGGATGGAATGTTTAAAGGTAAGCTGATGAATCAGGCAGTATTTGTCTACTACGCTGAAGTTGAGTTTAAAGATGGCCGGGTTGAAGTTTTACAAGGTAATGTAAACTTGCTCAAATAAAAATAGCGTTTATGTATAGAGATTTTGTACGGGAAGCAAATTGGATTTTTTTTTAAAAGAACATTTGCGCTCCATACAAATTCTCTGTACGTAAAATCTCTAATAAGCCTCTAAAATAATAAAACCGCCATACCTGAGAAATTAGGTATGGCGGTTTTTTTTTGCGCTTATTATTACAGCGATTTTACCCAAGTCGAGCTTCTTTTCCTAAGGTTTCTATTTGTAGTTTAGAAAAAAATCATTAGATTGTGTCTGTTATTCGATCCTACCTTTTTAGAAGACACATTTTAACTGTTTTTTCTTGAAAACAATGAATTTTACGCATTGTTTAGAATTTTTCTCATGTCATTTAATCATTATATGAACACGGTTTAAATACAGTGTTTCACGCTACTTTGATTTGTCTGATATGGAATTATGTCTCTAAAAGTTAATTTAAACGAAATCCTATTTCTTCGACCAAAAACTACTCCTACATATGGGATGGAAACTGTCACTCTATTTGACTATTACCCTGATGCTTACCTTGTTTGTTGGCCAAACGGGGATGTACGCGCAATGCAACAATCCTAATGGCTCTGATTTTCCAGCTCCTCCGGGATCTTCAAGCTGTGAAGCAGTCTCTTTTTGTAATGGCGAAATCAATGGCTATTGTGGTCAACTTGGAGCTACAAACGTCACCTGGCCAAACTCGCTTTGTAACGGAAATGGTGTGCCAAACAACATGGAATGGCTGGCTTTTGTAGCAGCTTATACTACCATCACTATCACGGTTACACCTTTCAATTGTCCAGGTGTGCCCGGTGGCTTCCAGGGTGTACAGACAGGTATTTATGATGACTGTGAATCAGGACCAGGAGATGTAGTTCCAGGCGCTTGTCAAACAGCTTGCTCCACAGGCCCTATTAATCTAACCGCTAATACATTTATCGTAGGAAATGTTTACTATCTGTTCATTGATGGTTGTGCTGGGGATATGTGTGAATACTCCATTTCAGTAACTCCATTTGATGCAACTACTTTACCCGACCTGATTAACCCCACTGTCATTACAGGACCTACGGACATGTGTGCCGGAGCAACTGGAGTTACTTATTCTACTCCTGATATTTTTTCTGCACTCGATTATGTTTGGACGGTTCCTCCAGGTTGGACGGTAAACCAAAATCCTCCTGATAATGAGGTAACAATTGATTTTCCAAACGCAACAACTTCTGGTCAAATTTGTGTAGTTGCTGAGAATGATTGTCATGATACGGATCCATTTTGCATTACCGTAAATATAGCGCCTATTCCTCCTACGACTGAAACTGGATATTATTGTGAAGGAGAAGAATTTCCCTATCCGGGAGACGGAGTAAATTACACGCAAGGATCATATACAGTAGTTTTAAATGATGCCAGTTATCAGGGGTGCGATAGTACGATTCTTTTAACTGTAGTTGAAAACCCTGACGTTGAAAATGAATTTGAAATTGCAATATGTGAAACAGAAGATTACTTTGTTTGCGGAATCCCCTACGAGATAGAAGGTACTTTCGAAATCGAATGTGGACCCAATTTTCAGGGATGTGATAGTACCATAATTCTGAACATGGTGGTGCTGAATCCGATGACTGACATTGCCGGAGGTGCGATGTTGGGGTGTGATCCTAATACGCCTACCTTCCTGGATGGACTTGGCTCAGAAGGTGATTCGTATTTATGGACCACCGCTGATGGAGATATTTGTGATGATGCAACTGTTCAATTTATTCAGGTTTGTGCAGTAGGTACTTACTGCCTCACAACTACCATGGAATATACCACAACTACTCAGGGAACAGTTGTTTGTACAGATCAGATGTGCGTAGAAGTAACGGCAGACAGTGAAGTTCCAATGACAACGGTTGCTAGCACCGATATAGCCTGTAATGGAGAAACAAATGGTACTGCAACAGTGACCGTAAGTAATACTGGTATTGGCCCATTTGCATATGCCTGGATACCAAATGTCAGTCTTACAAACACCGCAACTGGTTTGACTGGAGGTACTTATACGGTAGTAATTACTGCTGATGGTAATGGTTGTTCTACTACAGAAACAATCATAATAGAAGAACCAACAGCCTTGGCTTTGTCTATCAGTCAGACTAATGTAAATTGTGATGGCGATACAGATGGAACGGCAACTGTAACCGCATCCGGAGGAACAGCCGGATATACCTATGCGTGGTGTGACGGACAATCTGCGGCAATGGCTACTAATCTTGGTGCAGGACAATGCTGTGTGGTCGTAACAGATGCCAGTAACTGTACCGAAGAAATATGTGTTGACGTCACGACGCCTGATCCACTAACTGCTGCTACCACCTCAACGAATATTGATTGTAACGGGGCAAGTACCGGAGGCGGAACTGTAACTGTCGGAGGTGGTAACGCAGGTTATACCTACTTATGGTGTAATGGTGAAACAACAGTGGCTGTATCCAACTTACCTGCAGGACAATGTTGTGTAGTCGTTACTGATGCCAATAACTGTACCATACAATCTTGTATTGATTTAACAGAACCAACAGGTATAACTTTGGCAACAACACAAACGGATGTTTCCTGTGAAGGTGGAAGTGATGGAACCGCAACAGTAACTCCGACAGGTGGAGCAGGAGGTTATACTTATTTATGGTGCAATAGTCAAGTCACGCAAACTGCAACGGGTTTACCTGCTGCAGCCTGCGAGGTTGTCGTAACGGATGCAAATGGCTGTAGCTCAACCGCCTCTGTCACACCTATCCAACCAACAGCTATAACTTTGACGACAAGTCAAACAAACGTAAACTGTATCAATGAAAGTGATGGTACGGCAACGGTAAATGCATCTGGCGGAGCTGGGGACTTTACTTACTTGTGGTGTGGTAATCAAACCACACAAATGGCAACCGATTTGCCAGCAGGTTCTTGCACGGTAGTGGTGACCGATATGAATGGATGTACCAATGAAACCTCTGTTGTTTTAACAGAGCCAACTTCTGCGATTAGTATTTCAGGAACATCTGCAGACGCAGCTTGTGGTAATAATAATGGATCAATTGATATTACGGTTAGCGGGGGGACCTCAGGTTATACCTACCAATGGTCACCAAGTGGAGGAATGGTTGAAGATCCAGACGGACTAGGTCCAGGGACTTATACCGTAGTGGTGACAGATGCAAATTCTTGTACCTCTAGTTTCTCAATTGATGTGAATGTGCCTTCAGGTTTAACCTTGACGAATACAACGATTGATGTAAGTTGTAATGGCGGTTCAGACGGAAGCATCGACTTAGTGGTCACTGGTGGTACTGCTCCAATAACTTTTTTATGGGACAATGGGGCAGGTACAGTAGAAGACCCATCCGGTCTTGAAGCTGGAACTTATAATGTAATCGTTACAGATGGAGCGGGTTGTGAATTTGTTTCTTCTGCTGTAATCGGTGAGCCGGATGTAATTACGGCAACTGGTTCTTCCACTCAGGCAACTTGTGGCGATAACAATGGATCAATTTCAATTATAGTAAACGGTGGAACGGGACCATTCAACTATCTTTGGTCACCCGGTGGTTCAACCGACCAAAATCCAACAGGTTTGGCACCTGGTAACTATAGCGTCTTAATTACTGATGCAAACAGTTGTACCGGAGGTACCCCTGTAGAAGTAACTACCCCGGACCCCATTCTATTGACCATCACTCCAAGCGGCGCTAGTTGCAATGGTCTCGCTGATGGAAGTATCGATCTGGAAGTTTCAGGAGGTACAGGTGGATATTCTTATGACTGGACAGGCACCGCAAGTAACAGTGAGGATCCGATTGGTTTGGCAGCGGGCAACTATGAAGTAGTAGTGACTGATGCAGACAACTGTACCATGGCGATCAGTACTGTCATTGGCGAACCAACTCCAATAATGGTTGTCTTTACGACAACAGAAACCACCTGTGGAGAAGATAATGGAACGGCAAGTTTAACAGTCACTGGTGGTGCTGCACCTTATGATTATGAATGGAATAACGGAGGAAGTGGCAATACACCAAATCCAACAGGATTGGAAGCAATCACTTACGAAGTTATCGTGACGGATGATAATGATTGCTCCGTAACAGAAACAATAGTAATAGGAGAAGTGGCTCCAATGGAATTATCCATTTCAGCTAATGATGCGAATTGTAATGCAGGAATGGACGGAAGTATTGATTTGGAAGTAACGAATGGAACCGGTCCATTTACCTATGCCTGGACGAATACAATTAGCACAGATCAGGATCCAACAGGCTTGTCAGCAAATAACTATGAAGTGGAAGTGACGGATGCCAATGGTTGCACCGAAACGATAAACATAGACGTGGATGAACCAACAGCAATAGAAATAACAGGCAGTTCACAGGATGCCGTTTGTGGCGATAATAACGGCGCAATTAGTATTAATGTAAATGGTGGTGCAGGTGGCTATACGTATCTTTGGTCACCAACGGGAGATGTAGATGAAGATATAACAGATCTCGGACCGGGAACTTACTCCGTTGTGGTAACGGATGCCAATGGCTGTGCCGCTCCCTTCTCAATTGATGTTGATACCCCATCTGGTTTGGCCTTGTCAGCAACAACAGAACCAACAGCATGTAATGGAGCATCAACTGGATCTATTGACCTGATTGTGACAGGAGGAACCGGACCCTTTCAATATGCCTGGGACAATGGAGAGGTAACAGAAGACATAGAAGATCTGGCGGGCGGAACGTACTGTGTGGTCGTTACTGATAATACCAACTGTACTATTATTTTATGTGAAACGACACTAGAACCAGCAGCAATAGAAATTACCGGAAATGCGACCGATGCATCTTGTGGTGAAGCGAATGGAAGTATTAATATTTCAGTGAACGGTGGTACCGGCGATTACGATTACTTATGGACACCTGGTGGGTCAACTCAACAAAATCCAACCGGTTTAGCAGTAGCTGATTACAGTGTATTGGTTACCGATGAAAACGGATGTACCGGAACACTTCCGATTTCAGTTGAAGAGCCGAACGCACTTTTAGCAACAGCAATTCCTTCAAACGTAAGTTGCAATGGAGGCGCAGATGGAAGTATCGATCTGGAACCATCAGGTGGAGTTGGGCCTTATACATACGATTGGAGTGATGGGTCAGTTTTGCAGGATCCGACTGGATTATCTGCCGGAACTATTATTTGTATCGTAACAGATTTTAATGGTTGTACTTTTGAAATACCTGTTGAATTGCAGGAACCAGATCCAATTCTGGTATCCGGATTGTCAAGTCCAGAAACCTGTGGTGAATCAAACGGAAGTATTACCAGTACTGTCAGCGGAGGAACCGGGCCTTACACGTATGTATGGATGCCGGGCGGTTCTACTGATGAAAATCCAACTGGTTTAACTGCAGCTAACTACACGGTGGAAGTTACCGATGTAAATGGTTGTACAGGAACAGGAGCCGTTGAAGTGCTTGAGCCAAATGCACTACTCGGAACGACAACATCGAACGCTGTAAGTTGTAATGACGGGGCAGATGGTACCGCTTCTGTTTTCGCAAACGGAGGTAATGCACCATACACTTATGCATGGTCGCCAATAGGAGGTACCGATGAAACGGCTACCGATTTACCAGCAGGTGATTACGTAGTAGTTGTGACCGATGCAGATGGCTGTACAATTGAGTTACCTCAAACGGTGACTGAACCAACTCCAATAGAAATAGATGGAACACCATTTCAGGCAACTTGTGGTGAAGCAAACGGATCCATCACAACAACTATAAGTGGAGGAACCGGTGCGTACTCCTATTTATGGATGCCAGGCGGATCAACTGATCCCAACCCAACAGGCTTGTTGCCGGATGATTATATACTGGAAGTAACGGATGCCAATGGTTGTATCGAAACTTTTGAAATCACCGTTGATACACCAGCACCTCTAGAAAGCAGTGCCGTTAGTACGGATGTAAGTTGTTTCGGAGGAAATGATGGTGCTGTAGATATAACCGTTGTTGGAGGAACACTGTCTTACACTTACCAATGGAGTAATGGTTCTATTGAGGAAGATCCAACAGATTTTGAAGTGGGTGCGGTGACAGGTGTGGTTACAGATTCCAATGGATGTACTTCTGAGGTCGCACTCGTTTTGGGGCAACCCACCGAACTTACAGCAAGTGGAACTTCTACAGACGAAACTTGTGGAGAATCAAATGGTTCTGTAAGTATAACTGCAACAGGTGGAACGGCTCCATACACTTATGTTTGGGATACGGGTTTGCCAGATTCACCGGATCAACCTGATCTGACGATCGGTACTTATTGTGCTGATATAATTGATGCGAATGCTTGTGTATTCAACATTTGTGTGGATGTAAGCACACCAAATGCCTTGACTGTAAACGCCGTTGTTTCGGATGCAAACTGTTTTGGATCGTCTGACGGATCGATTGATTTGACAATTACCGGAGGTGTTGGTGATTATTCACAAGAATGGACACCAGGCCCATGGAATGGAGAAGATTATCTCGATATTCCTGCAGGAACCTATTCAGTTGTAGTGACGGATGACTCTGGTTGTAGTGTAACAGTAACTGAAATTATTGGTGAGCCAACAGCAATTGAAATTTCTGATGTTAGTACACCAGCGGTTTGTGGTCAGGATAATGGTGCAACAAATATTACAGTAACTGGAGGTACTCCGAATTATACTTATTTATGGAGTAGTGGTTCCACGGATGAAGATCCTGATAACTTTGCTTCGGGTAATTATACGGTTACAGTAACTGATGTTAACGGTTGTACAGGTACACACGACATCTCTGTGGTCCCACCAAACGGACCAATGTTGGAAATCGTTGTCACTGATGCAAGTTGCTTTGGCGCTTCTGATGGAACAGCAGATTTGACGATTGATGGAGGTGTAGGGCCATTTACTTATGTATGGGATTTTGCTGGAGCAATAACGGAAGACTTAACAGATTTACCAGCAGGTAACTATTCGGTAGTCGTAACGGATAACGACGGTTGTGAATATAGTGCTACTACATCAATTGAAGAACCAGAAGTCATTTCTATAAATGGGAACGCAACAGATGAAACTTGTAATTCGTCAAATGGAACCATTACAATTTCAGTAGCAGGTGGTACCGGGCCTTATTCTTATCTATGGACTCCAAGTGGTTCGACGGATCAAAATCCAGATGACCTGGCTGCCATGGATCACACCGTTTTGGTGACAGATGCGAATGGCTGTACCGGAACTGAAATAATTACAGTAGATGCACCGAACGCATTGACAGGTGGTTTGACACCATCGAACATTAGTTGTGATAGTGGTTCTGACGGAACAATTACGGCAAATATTTCCGGAGGTGTAGCTCCTTATTCCTATCTATGGAGTCCAATGGGTGGAACTACCGCGACCGCTTCAGGTTTGCCAGTAGGCGACTATACTTTAGTAGTAACAGATGGTGCGGGTTGTGAATTTACATTAAGTGAAACCCTGACTGCACCTACCGCGCTTGATGTACAAGGAACTTCTTCAGATGCAACTTGTGGCGAATCGAATGGATCGATAGATCTGACGGTGGACGGAGGAGTAGCGCCATATAATTTTGAATGGTTGTCTGGTTTATCACCAACGGAAGATCAAGTCAATATTGGAGCAGGAAGTTACACTTGTATTGTAACGGATGCCAATGATTGTTCGACTACTTATGAAATCAATGTCAATACGCCGAATATGCTGTTGGCAAATGCTACAGCAACGGATGTAAGTTGTAACAATGGGTCTGATGGAACTGCATGGGTGGTGCCAACAGGAGGTGTTGGACCGTTTACCTATTTGTGGATGCCGGGTGGTTCAACAGATCCTGATCCAACGGGCTTATCGGCAGGTACGTATACCGTTGCCGTTACCGATGCGACGAACTGTACCATCACAGCCAATGCATTGATAAGTGAACCAACCGCGATCTCCATTACAGATACAACAACGCCAGCAATTTGTGGTGATAATAATGGAACGGCTGACATTACTGTATCTGGTGGAACTGCTCCATATACTTTCTTGTGGAGTACAAGTTCAACGGAAGAAGATCCGGATGATTTTGGAGCAGGAAGTTATAATGTCGTGGTGACGGATGCGAATGACTGTACTGAAATGCACAGTATTGTAATAGATGCCCCAGGTGCGCCAAACGTTGATTTGTTGCCGATGGATGCCAGTTGTTTTGGTGATGCAAATGGTGGAATTAATGTAACGGTCAATGCCGGAATGCCGCCATTCTCTTACTTGTGGAATACAGGTGATGTTACAGAAGACTTGACAGACGTTATTGCAGGAGATTATGTATTGACGATAACTGACAATGATGGTTGCACTACGGTATACAATGAATCAATTGGACAACCTGCACAATTAACGGCCAGTACTTTAGGGCCAAACAACGTGAGTTGTAATGGTGGTAGCAACGGAAGTATCACACTGGATGTATTGGGTGGAACCATGCCATATGCCTTTGACTGGGATAATGGCGCGGCTGATGTTCAAGATCCATCCGGTCTGCCGGCAGGAACATATAACTTGATCGTTACTGACATAAATGGATGTACGGCTTCAGCATCAGCAACCTTGGTAGAACCAGCTGCACTTGTTCTAACTGCAACACCCACTGATGCCAATTGTAATGGAATAGCAGACGGAAGTATCGATCTGAGTGTAACGGGTGGAATCGGTGATTATACATTTGCCTGGAGCAATACATCAACCGATGAAGATCCGACCAACCTTGGAGCGGGCAATTATGTAGTAGTTGTGACAGATGACAATGGTTGTACAGAGTCTATAAATGCCATAGTGGATGAACCAGTAGCAGTATTAGTGAATGTGACGGAGGAATCTGATTTTGGAGGGTTCAATTTGAGTTGTGCGAATTCAGAAGATGGTTTTGCAGCAGTAATTGCTACAGGAGGATTTTTACCATTTACTTATCTGTGGGATAACGGAACAACCGGACCCTTGGCTGGTGATTTGGGAGAAGGAACGTACGCTGTAGTGGCTACTGATGTAACCGGTTGTACAGGTACTACCTCAGTTACGCTGGAAGGTCCTGAAGCTATAAATGCATCGGCAATGATTTCGGATGTAAGTTGTTTTGGAGATAATGACGGAGCTATTATTGTTGATAGTATTGCAGGAGGAACAGGCCCCTATTTGTATTCACTGGATGGAGGCGATTTTACGACATCGCCGTTGTTTGGAAATTTACTGAGTGGCAACTACGATCTGACGATTCAGGATGCCAATGGTTGTGAAAGTGTACAAGCAGTACAAGTGATTGAGCCGGATGAGTTAGAGATATTCTTAACGGATGATCTTGAAATTCAATTGGGAGATAGTCTTATTTTAGAGGCTCAGTTAAGCGTAGATACCAGTTTGTTGCAACAGTGGGGTTGGACACAAGGTTTTGCGTTTAGAGATACTTGTAACTTATGTTTGGAAAGATGGGTATATCCGTTTAATTCAGGCGTTTATGAATTTATAGCGATTGACGAAAACGGTTGTGCAGATATAGAAGAGCTAAACATCTTAGTTAGAAAAGATCGACCCGTATATATTCCAAATGCCTTCAGTCCGAATGGTGATGGTATGAACGATTATTTCCAGATTTACCTGGGAGCCGGTGCCACTAATGTGAAGACTTTTAAAGTGTTTAATCGTTGGGGCGAAATTGTTTATGAATTAAGTGATTTCTTCCTGATGGCTCCGGACGAAGGATGGGATGGAAACTTCAAAGGAGATATGATGAACCCTGCGGTATTTGTGTTTTATGCAGAGGTTAAATTTCTGGATGGACATGTGGAGGTATATAAGGGGGATGTTAGTTTGATGCGGTAATAATGTTGGAAGTTGGGGGTGGGAAGTTGGAAGCTTTTCAGCGATCGTGGGCTCCGCGTTAGTAGGCGCTTCCCACTCCCCACTTTTTTTGTTATTTTTGCAGGATGAAACCAATTGACATTTTTTCAGGAAAGGTAAGTCTTGTCATATTTAGTCTGATCAGCTTTGTTTTTTTGAGCTTAAACCCCTTGTCTGCGCAAAGCGTATCACATGAGGAAATGAAGGTTGAGATGGAACCGGAGGGTTTAGACTTGCCAAAGGAAGAACCTAAGTTAGCCATCGTACTTTCCGGTGGTGGTGCTAAAGGGATTGCTCAAATAGGTGTTTTGAGAATGTTGGAAGAAGAAGGGATTCGGCCTGATTTAATTACAGGAACTAGTATCGGAAGTATACTCGGAGGGCTATACGCAATTGGTTACTCGATTGAAGACCTGGAAGCGCTGGCTATGGAAACAGACTGGGAATATTATTTTGATGATGAGATAGAGCGATGTTATTTTCCTGTTTATGAACGAGCAGCAGCAGAGAAATATCAATTGCGTTTTTCACTTGATAAAGGAAAAATTTCCCTACCAATAGGTGTTGTTAGAGGTAAGAAAATCGCCTTGTTACTTTCTCGTCTTACTATACCAGCACATAATACCCATAACTTTGATGATTTTGAAATTCCGTATCGGGGAATCGCTACTGACTTTGAAACAGGGGAGGCTATTGCTTATGCAAAAGGGGATTTGGCAGACGTGATGCGGGCGAGTATGTCTATTCCTTCTGTTTTTGTCCCTTTTGAAATTGGGAAAAGAATATTGATAGATGGGGGAGTGGCCCGGAACTTACCAGTAGAAGATGCCATATATATGGAGGCCGATATAATTATCGCTGTTGATATTGGAGCGCCATTATGTAATCGGGACAACCTGGGCTCTATACTGGATGTATTGGATCAGACCAGTAGTTTTAGAATTGTTGAATCCAACAAGGAACAGGCAACATTAGCAGATGTAGTTATCAGACCACAAATTGCCGATGTTGGTGCGCTTTCTTTTGACCAAAATGATCAACTCATGTTTCGAGGGAAAAAAGCAACAGAGAAAATGATGCCTCAGATAAAAGAGCTGGTCAGTGAAAAAACTAATCTTCCTTCAAGAGGGGTGAACTTGCCGGCGGAAATTGAAGTAACTTATTTCGAAATTGAAGGTTGCAATGAAAAAGAATTAAAGACGGTTCGGAAATTATTGCAAATAAAAGAATGCAAAGTTTATAGCCTCGAAGAAATTGAAAGTCGAATCAAAGAGCTCTACGGATCTGAAATGGTGTCACTGGCAAGCTATCGGATTATTCCGGCAGATGGAGGTTATTTACTAAAAGTAAAAGTAAAAACCCAACCGGGAGAATTTGTTAGAATGAGTGTCAACTACGACTCGCGATTAAAAGCGGGACTACTCTTAAATCTGACCTTGCGAAACCGGATATTCTCTGGTTCAAAATTTAACATCGACTTAAAAGTTTCAGAGAACCCATCGCTCGATATTGATTACTTCGTACACACTTCAGGGCGGCCCAATATAGCCTGGCAGCTAGGTGCCCGTGGTCATTTCTATCCGGGACTAATTTTTGTTGATGGAGAAAAGAGGAACCTTTTTGATATTCGTCATTTCCAGACAGAGGTCAATATATTTTCTACGTTTAACAATCGTTTCTTCATTTCTACAGGAATCGGTTTGGAGCGATTTGTCCGTAGTGAAGAATTTTTTGACCCCAATAAAGATGATACTCGTTTTAATCAGGCTTTCCTCCAGTTTCGTTTTTTACGGGATACCTATGATCGGGAGCATTTTCCAAAATCTGGCTCCTTTTTGCAACTCGACGGGCAGTACGCTTTCCAACGCCGCTTGAAATCTGCGACCAACGATAGCATCCCCTCTATACCAATTGACAATGCAAAAATTCGTTTTCAGGCTATCCAAATTTTCCCCGCCTGGAATAAAATAACGCCTGTCTTCGGACTGGATGCTGCCTACACCAGAAAACTAGAAAACAATTATTTAAACCGATACTATCTGGGACGTGCAATGACCAATGAAAGAAGTCACGTTGGATTCGCAGGGCTACGCTATATGGAACAACCCGTCTCTGCATTTGCTTTAGCTCAATTCAAATTACAAATAGAACCAGTTACTGACTTTTTTACTACGCTGGTTTTTAATTCGGCGTTTTACAATTTAGAAAACAATAAAATTGTAGACGGTGTACCAACAGAGAACTTGATCAAAGAAAAAGAATTAATCTACGGCGTGGGACTAGAACTTGGCCTACTTACTCGCCTGGGGCCCGTCTCTCTTTCCTCAGAGTACAATTTTCAAATCAATCGTCCCAACTTCTTTTTACATGTGGGGCATGAGTTTTAGATGCAAGATGCTGGATCACTCGATTCGTAGCGATCGTGGGCTCCGGGGGGGGATTTATTTAAGTGTGTCGGATGGTTTTTAAATCAAAATCAAAAATCCAATCAAAATCAAAAGCCTCTACTCCTTCGCCAGATCCTACGCCAGATCCTTCGCCAAGGCTTCGGCTCCTGAGAAAGGCTTCGGCGCACACGTCAATCGTGATCCTCCTATTCGATTGACAATCTGTTTGTTATGAGCGGAGCTTTTCCAATCGCCCCCGTACGCCGAAGCCTTGGCGAAGGAGTAGTGAAATTTTTGATTTTGATTTCGATTGAAGTTTTGATTGAAAATCACAGTTTACAGAACAGTCCCGGCTCCGCGTTAGTTGGCATCCAGCATCCTGTATCCTGCAAAAAAGCGTCAATCTTTCAGGCTAAAAAACTTTAAGAGCTTAATACTTAACCCTACCTTTAGAAAGATACTCGCAATGCTTTCGCGAGGCAGCAAAATCCGGTATTACAGACTCTTCTTAAAAAGAATATTATGAGGCGAACCATTACCTTCTTCCTACCTTTCTTACTGGCGTTTCTTGCTCCAGACGATACACCAATGCATACTGCTGAGGCAGATGCCGTTAGTGCTAACCATTATTGTGGCAACGATAAGGCACAACATTTACTGTATGCCCAAAACCCGACACTTTTGCAAAAGCACTTGCAACTGGATGCAGGAGCTTATAAGCATTTTCAAAATGGAGGAGAAGAAGAGACAATGAACGCCATGTCTATGGTGACCTTGTACACTCTTCCTGTTGTTGTACATATCATTCACGAAAATGGCGCTGAAAATATTTCCGATGCCATGGTGATACAAGGCATTCAGGATCTCAACGATTCTTACGCAAATGTTGGCTACTACGACCAGGGAACTGGCGTTGATACAGAAATCCAATTTTGTTTGGCCCAACGAGATCCCGACGGAAATCCAACCACTGGTATCAATCGCGTGGTCAACCCTTTGACAGAAATGGTCATGGAGACAGATGACGTCAATGTTAAAGATTTGAGTCGCTGGGATCCCCTGAGTTATATAAACGTTTGGCTGGTTCGTGAAATTTGTAGCGCCGGAATTGGTTGTGGTGTGGCTGGATACGCTTACTTCCCCGCATCGCATGGAAACCCCGAAGACGGTATCATGATGGAAGCTTCCTGGATGGGCAGTACACCAGCTAACTCAGCAGTGTTGAGTCATGAAATTGGACATTACCTCGGACTATATCATACCTTTCAGGATGGTTGCCCCAACAACGACTGCCTCGCAGATGGTGATAGAGTGTGTGATACGCCACCAGATCAGTCAACCGCTGCCGTACCTTGCGCGGGCTCTGCTAATTCCTGTACTACCGATGTAAATGCGGGCGATCCCAACAATCCATTTACTGCTGATCAAAACGACATGTTTTGGAATTATATGGATTATGGCGATTGGAATTGTTATTCTGCCTTTTCGCAGGGACAGGCGGAACGGATGGATTTCTTTCTCAACTCGGTGCGCTTTACCTTGCTCGATTCTGATGGTTGTCAGGACCCTTGCTTATCGCCAGTGGATGTTAGTTTTACGGCAAGTACATTGACTATCCCTATTGGAGGTGCCGTTGATTTTACCAATATAAGTTCCAATACAACCAACGCTGACTGGCAGATAGATGGCGTCAACTTTGCCAACACGTTCGATGCCAGTTATACCTTCAACACCCTGGGTACTTTCGAAATTACATTAATGGGTTCCAATAATTCACCAAATTGCTTTGACGATTATACCATTGAAATGGAAGTGATTTGCAATACGATCGCAAGTTTTAACACAAGTGGCAATACCGTCAACCTGGGAGAGTCGGTACTCTTTAATAATACTACTACTAATGGATTGAGTTACGAATGGTTTGTAGAAGGCGTTTCTCAGGGAGCATCTGTCGATTTTTCTTACACTTTTAATATGCCTGGGGTATACGAAATTTGTCTGGAAGCGGTAGGTCCACTTTGTGACGATGATGATTGCTTTTTCATAGTAGTTACCAATTTAGCAGATGACTGTAGTCAAACATTTTTGAAAACGTTTGGGACAAGCGGAGTTGATGAGCGAGGATATGCCATCAGTCCCTCTGAAGATGGTAATTTTTACATCGCTGGGAGTAGAGAAGATTCTGTGATGATTGTCAAAATGAACCCTGCAGGAGCACTGCTATGGGAGCGAACTTTTCTTTTTGCAAGCAATGGGATTAATTTAATCACAGATTTGAAACTAGATTCTGACAATTATCTAATTGCTTGTGGCTATGGACCTGGATCAGGATCCTCGGATAGAGCAGCCTTTGTATTTCGATACAATCCTGTTTCTAATATATTTGATTGGGTGTACAATGTTGACGAACCAATATTTAAAGTTACACCTTACAATATTCAGGAAATGTCTGCTGGTGGCAACTTTCTAGTCACTGGTCAGAGTGCATTTAGCGCTGCACCTGGACAGGGGGAAGATGCTTATATGTTTGAATTGGATCGAAATAGCGGAACCTTGACTGGGGTAAATGAAAATTACAATCTCGGTTCTAGTGAAACATTTCAGGGCTCACAAGTTTATAACGGAAATTTGTATACAACGGGTCGCTATAATTTTTCAGGAGGTAATGTCAATAGAATGAGAGGTTCCGCATCTCGATTTGATTTAGCAGGAAATGAAATATGGTCAAGGCTTTATTTGGTTGATACCAATACCGACGCTCGATTATATAATTCAGATATTTTAGTGGAACAAGATTCTATTATTCTATTGCATATTGGAGATAAAAATGGAACTCAAGCTTTTAACCCCGAAGTCTTTATAACTAAATCAGACTTAGATGGAGAGCTGGCCTGGGCAAAAGAGTATCAGCTTCCAGGTGCTCCCAATATTCGGATTACAGAAATCGCTAACCTTCCAGACGGTTATGCCATTATGGGGAGAAACTATTCCGATGACGATTTGTTCCTTTTAAAAATAAACAAAGATGGGGTTCCAATTTGGGCAAAAAACTATGGCGGATCAGCTGACTTTATGATGTTAGATCAGGGAGCAGAAATGATTTTTAGTGATACCTACCTTTATTTTGTTGGACATAGTCCTAGTTTTGGTGCAGGCGATAATGATATGGTCGTCGCTAAAGTCAATTTTTTAAATGGAGATATAAACGCTACTTGTATCTTCGTACAAGATATAGCAATCACTGTTACGGATTTCCCAAATCCTTATGAAAGTTTACATCCTTTGACAGATTACGCTAGTTCAATTGGAGGAATTAATCCTAACGTAACTCCAGTAGAAACAAGCCTTGGAGACGAAATAATTTGCTCCGCAGGTTGCGGCGAACTTTGCGACAATGGCTTGGATGATGACGGTGACGGCCTGATTGATTGCTACGATCCGGATTGTTGTGCCACAGAATTTTGTGAAAACAATTACTACAATGAATGCCCCATTGACTGCGACTATGAACCCAACTCAACCAGCATTCTCATGGAAGTAGAGTGGGAGTCAACTGGTACTGAGAATTGGTGTTCCTACAATACACCCATCACCGGAGATGTAGATGGCGACGGGGTGCCCGAAGTTATTGGAAAGCCATGTACTGGCATTTCTGCGTCAAGTGCCGGGGCTTATCCCAATTTATTGATAGTCGACGGTGCCTCTGGTGTCATTGAAGATGTGATCGCCACGCCAGCCTTCTATTATTTGATGGATGGTCCCGCTATTGCAGATGTTGATTTCAATGGTTATGCCGAAATTTTTATTCAGGCTTCCTCCGCCATTGGAAACAACAACTACAACAATGGAGGTCCTATTATTTCAGGAGATGTAAGTCGACGAATACTTTGTTACGAATACGATGGAGCGAACTACGTTGAAAAATGGATGTCAGAAATACCTGCCGGATATTCAGATGTAGAGCAGGCAATAGCTGTCAGCTTAGTAGATTTTAATGGTGATGGCATTGCGGAGGTTTATACCCAAAATCAAATTTTCAATAGCATCGACGGAACCTTGATTGTGGGAGGTGGTGCTGCAGATCATCGCGGTTGGCGACCAGCTGGTGATAATGCTTCATTGGCTGCGTCCTACTCAGTGGCCGTTGATGTATTACCAGATGATTTTTGTGCCAACTGTGCGGGGGTGGAATTAGTGGCAGGTGGTATGGTTTATTCCGTTTTTATTGATCCAATAAATCCGGCCAACAGTAGTATGAACGTGGAAGTAGCTTTGCCAAATTCTAATGATGGCTGGACCAGTATTGCAGATGTGGATAAGGATGGAGATTTGGATGCAGTAATAACAACCCATACCGGAACTACCGGGATTGTATACGTTTGGGATGTACAAACACCGATGCAGCTCTTTAATGATTTTTTAATTTCCACCCCTGCCGGATTTATCTCGCAGGCAAATGTTGCAGATTTTGATGGAGACGGTCTGGCCGAAATTGGAGTTTGTTCTCAATTTGAATATAGAGTGTTGGAGGCCGACGGCGCTAGTCTTGCTATACTCTGGAGCATGGCCTCTGATGACTGGTCCGGTTCTACAGGAAGTTCCGTTTTTGATTTTAATAGTGATGGAATTTCTGAAGTGGTGTATCGTGCGGAAAATGAAGTAGTTATTTTGGGTGGTGCTACAGGTGCTACATTGACATCGATTCCTTGTCAGTCCGGAACCCGTGTAGAATATCCGGTAGTGGTTGATGTAGATGCTGATGGCGAAACTGAAATTTTATGTAGTTGTGCCAACACCTTGAAGGCGATGGGCTCTTCTGACTTGCCTTGGGTAGACACCCGTTCCGTTTGGAATCAACACAATTATTTTAATGTAAATATTGAAGACGATCTCACTATTCCTGCCCAGCAACAACCACATCACATCGTCAGCGATAGTGTGGTGATGAATAACTTTTTGACGATGTATGCCAATCCTTTATTCCCGGTACCGGATGCAACGGTAACTGTGGATACCGTCTCCTGTGGTAGTGGAACACTCGAAGTTGTACTGGAAGTTTGTAATATCGGAGATAACGTTTTGTCAAATGAGTTACCCGTTACTTTTTATCAGGGTAATCCCACTACTATGAACGCAACCGTATTGGCGGCATTTGTTGGTATCCCAAGTATCGTGGCTGTTGATAGTTGTATCACCTTGGAGTATTCGATTCCTGCGGTTTATGGAGCGCCAGTTTTTGTAGTTGTCAATGACGATGCCTCACTGGCAGGACCTTATGATTTGGCAACCGATTTTCCGATCACACCAATCGGAGAATGTGATTATACCAATAACATCAACAGTTTTCAAATGGATGATTCGCCACCAACGCTTGATCTCGGGCCCGATATCCTGATTTGTGATAATGGTGTTTTTGTGTTGGATGCGGGGCCAGGTTTTGAAAGATACGAATGGAATGTTTTGGCGGAAACGCAAAGTGTTACCGTTTTTGAAAGTGGTACTTATTGGGTCACTGCTTTTTCTAATTGTTCTGTACAAACGGATACGATCGTAATTACCATAGATCCAGTCACCGTTTTCAATTTGGGGCCTGATACAACTATTTGCGAAGGCCAAAGTGTCACACTCACTGCTGAAGGATTTGATACTTACCAATGGTTTCCTTCCATTTATTTAGATTGTGATACTTGTGAAACCGTGGTGGCTACGCCGGATTCGGTGGCCACTTATGTGGTGGTTGGAAGTACCGATTTGGGATGCGTCAGTATAGATACGATTGAAATTAATTTTGGATTTGGGTTAGGATTTGATACTATCTATTTGTGTGATGGAGAAAGTGTAATCGTTTTTGGAAATGAAGTGAGTGGCGATGGCACTTACGTAGACACTCTTTACAATTTCCAAACTTGTGATTCGATATTAACGGTAACGACCATTGAGCTGGATGCGATCAACATTATGATCGATGGCCTAACCAGCTGCCCGGGACAATCAAGCGGAGCAGCGATGGCAACGGTCAGTGGAGGGCAGGCACCTTATACATTTGTTTGGGACCCGGATACGACCGGGATCAATAGTTTGAATATTGATGACCTCGCCCCCGGCGTGTATAATTTGTTAGTAAATGATGATAATGGTTGTACCAACGAGTCAGATGTTTTTATTGATGCGTCTACGGTAGTCACTGTTCCTTTTGAAGCGGTAGATGTCAATTGTTTTGGTTATACGGATGGTATGTTGATGATTGATAGTTTGGGGCAGGGTTTGCTGTATAGTTTGGATAGTTTTTCTTTTCAGGAAATATTGGTGTATGAAAACCTGTCGCCTGGTGAATATCCTCTATACATTCAGGACTCCCTGGGATGTATTCATCAAGCGGTTTTTGTGATTGGGGAGCCGCCTCCGGTAGCCGTTGTTTTGCCACAGGATACCACCATTATTTTGGGAGACTCTATCGTGATTCCATCGGTTACTAACATGATGGACTCCATCACTTATCAATGGACGCCATCCGATTATCTCAATTGTATTGATTGCGATCGGGTAATATCACATCCGACATTTAGCACGACTTATACTTTGGTCGTCACCGATGAAAATGACTGTACGGCTTCAGATGAGATTCTGATCTTAATAGATAAAGCCCGGGAAGTATTTATTCCAAATGCTTTTAGTCCCAACGGTGACGGTATCAATGATATCTTCATGATTTACTCCAATGGCGGAGTAGAAGAAATTTTGACCTTCCGTGTATTTGACCGCTGGGGGGAGCTGGTTTTTGAAGACAATAATTTCCAACCCAATGACATCACTCACGGATGGGATGGCATGTTTTTAGGGAAATTCATGAATCCGGGTGTATTGGTTTATATGGCGGAGATTCGCTTTGTAGATGGCGTGGAGCTGTTGTATAAGGGGGGAGTGACCTTACTGAAGTAGGGGGAGATGGAATTACAAGGGTCAATGGTGGTAAGTAGCTTGCCTTAATTATTTTTAGAATAGGCTTGATAGATATTTTTGTTTCAGACGATTCAAAAAACACAGCCATAGCCTTAGCTACGGCGAGTATTTTTGAAGAAGTATGGGGCAAAAA
>Ga0114957_1000804_pt1 | contig 38347 bp, 37 predicted proteins | sample BantaG_FD_87175 | JGI IMG/M metagenome (GOLD analysis project Ga0114957, IMG submission 87175) | Marine algal microbial communities from Bantry Bay, Ireland - BantryBay_4 metaG | ecosystem: Host-associated > Algae > Red algae > Unclassified | place: Bantry Bay, Ireland | collected 2014-11-21
CCTGTCGCTCATATGAGTTATTTTGAAGCTGAGGCTTTTGCTAGGTGGTCAGGTTTTAGGTTACCAACGGAGTTTGAGCTTGAAGTCTTTGATCAACACAAGTCGTGCGAATCTCCCCTTTGGTGCTGGAGTTCCTCTCAATACGAGCCTTATCCAAGGTTTAAGAAGCTCGATGGTCTGCTCTCTGAATATAATGGAAAATTTATGTGTAACCAATTTATTTTAAGAGGCGGGTGTTTCGCAACACCGAAAAACCATTGGCGCCCTAGTTATAGAAATTTTTATGAGCCACACCAAAGATGGATGTTTTCAGGTATTCGCCTGGCCAAAGATGTTCAATGACTAATTATTTACCTATATTCAGGGTTTTCAAAATCGAAGCGAGACCCGTCTTTCCACTTCTTTGGTAAGTTTCCATAGGCCGGTATTCCATCATTATCTTTAAATAGTTTTGCAAGATGTATTAAGTTCCAAGTCATAAATGTTGTGTTTCGATTAGTGAAATCACTTTCTGGACCTCCAGAGCCGTCGTCCAGATAAGACGGACCAGGACCAACTTCACCGATCCAGCCAGCGTCAGATTGAGGAGGAACTGTGTAGCCAACATGTTGCAGGGAATACAAGATATTCATGGCACAATGTTTTACACCATCTTCATTTCCAGTGATGAGACACCCACCGACTTTTCCATAGAAAGCATACTGACCTTTGTTATTTGTTTCAGAAGAGTGAGCATAAATTCTTTCTATTAACATCGAGCAAACTGAACTTTTTTCACCTAACCAAATGGGTGTACCTACAATGAGAATATCTGCCTTCTTAACTTTTTCATATACCATCGGCCATTCATCATTTTTCCATCAATGCTGTTTCATGTCTCCATATACGCCAAAAGCAATGTCGTGATCAACTAAGCGAACTTCATCACATTGAATTTTATTTTTTTCAAATATTTTCTTACTAATTTCCCAAAGACCTTTAGTGTGGGACTTTTGAGGAGATTTTTTTAAAGTACAATTAACAAATAGTGCATTTAAATTTGAGTAATCTTTCTTTTTATCCATTTATTTCCTCTATGATATTAAAAAGAAACTAACTTTGTGTCTAATTAGGAATATCACAAGTTTTTAAGATTTGATAAGCTTTGTTTTATATATAACTATATTTATAACTGGAGGGAACGTCATCAGCAATATGTTAAAAGTTAAAGAGTTCTTTGATCGTAAAACTTATACACTGACCTATGTCGTTTATAATATTCAAACTAAAGATGCTATTATCATTGATCCTGTTTGGGATTATGATCAGTTTTCGTCAAAAGTTTCACGAAACTCAATTGAAATTTTACTGAATTTTATAAGTAAAAACTTACTAAAGGTGCACTTTATTCTAGAAACCCATGCTCATGCAGATCACTTAAGTGCTGCCCTAGAATTAAAAAAGAAATTCCCTCATGTAAAAATAGGGATTGGAAAAAATATTACGAAGGTTCAAAGTACATTTAAAAGTATTTTGAACTTAAAGTCCTTAGATACAAATGGGGGACAATTCAGTGTGCTACTTAATGAAGGTCAAGTTTTGAACGCTGGAGAAATAGAAATTAAGACTATGTTTACTCCAGGGCACACACCGGCATGCTCAAGTTACTTAATAGAAGATATGGTTTTTACTGGTGATGCTTTATTTATGCCAGACTCGGGAACAGGTCGATGCGACTTTCCATTGGGCTCGGCGAAAGACCTTTATCACTCGGTTCATGAGAAATTATATAAGCTTCCTGGCGAAACAAGGTTTTTCACAGGACATGATTACCAACCTCAAAAAAGAGAAGTGATGTTCATGAGTACGATAGCGCAAAGTAAGCTAGAAAATATTCAACTTAAAGAAACTACTTCAGAAGAAGAGTTTGTGAAACTTCGAGAGAAAAGAGATGCAACCTTATCTGCACCTCAGTTATTATTCCCCAGTATTCAAGTCAATCTTAATGCAGGGAAATTACCAGAGCCTGAAGATAACGGAATTTCTTATTTGAAAACTCCTGTGGGAAAACTATGAATTCTTTCATAAATCCTTTGGTTGGAGGAGTTTTAATCGGCTTAGCAAGTTCTTTAATGCTTTGGTTATTAGGGCAAGTCGCAGGGATTAGTGGAATATATTCTAATATTTTTAACTTAAATATTAAGGGAAACCTTTGGCGGCATTTTTTTATTTTAGGAATGATAGCGGGAGGTTTTTTCTTTAAGTTTCTAAATCCCGAGCTATTGAATTTTCCAATCACAAGTAGTTTGGGAGAGTTAGTCTTTGCGGGCTTAATGGTTGGTATCGGAACAAGACTTGGAAGTGGTTGTACATCAGGACATGGTGTTTGCGGACTGGGAAGACTTTCAGCTCGCTCTCTAGTTGCTACTTTGACTTTTATCTTGGCAGGAGTCATCACTGTTTTTATAAAAGGATTATTATGAAAAATTTCATTTCATTTTTATTAGGAGTTCTCTTTGCAAGTGGCTTAGTTTTTTCAGGCATGGTTAACCCTTCAAAGGTCATTGGCTTCCTCGATATTTTTGGAAATTGGGATTACTCTCTAGTGCTTGTGATGGGTGGAGCGGTAGGAACTAATTTATTATTATTCCCTTTTATTTTAAAGCGTAAGCCAAAAATGGAGACAAACTTCCATCTTCCAACTAGCAAAGATATTGACTTGAAGCTTGTGCTTGGAGCTACGTTATTTGGAGTGGGTTGGGGAATCGCCGGAATTTGTCCTGGGCCGGGATTGGTTAATTTATCGAGACTTGATAGGCAAAGTGTTATTTTTGTGATTGCGATGACTACTGGGACGTTTCTTTATCGCTTTATGATCAAAAAGAGACTATAGATATACTCTCATAAAATCAGTGGCTTTTGGTCAAGGCAGATAATCGAGACTTTACAAAATTTATAGATTTTTTAAAAAGCTGAGTTTTTTTAGAATTTCTGAAAGTTATACGTGGTTAAAATGAAAAAAGAAAAAACAGTTGTCATCGTAGGGGCGGGAGCATCTGGAATCTTCGCTTCTTACTTCTTGCTTAAGCATGGAGTTAAAGTACAAATCTTTGATTCAAATCCTTCTTTGGGGCGTAAGTTATTAGTTGCTGGTAAAGGAGGCTTAAACCTAAGCCATAGTGAAAACCTTGAACTCTTTTCAAATAAGTATGGTGTCAATAAAGATAGATTTAAGGGGATATTAAAAGAATTTGGAGCAGAGAAATTAAAGGCTTGGTGTGATGAGCTGGGTGTTGAAACTTTTACAGGAAGTAGTGGGCGAATTTTTCCTAAAAGCTTCAATGCGGCAGAATTTTTGTTGAAAATAAAAGAGAAACTAGAAAATAACTCTCACTTTAAATTTTATCCCAAACATCGCTTGATGGATGTTTCTTATGAAAAAAACTTAACATTTGAAACTGCTAATGGTGAAAAAAAAGTCCAAAATGATATCGTTATACTTGCTCTAGGAGGCGCCAGTTGGAAAAAAACAGGTTCTGATGGTAAGTGGAAAAATATTATTGAAAAACTAGGCTTAAGAGTCACTCCTTTCCTACCAATGAATTGTGGTTTTGAGAGAAAATGGTCAGAGTATTTCTTGGGAAAATGTGAACGTCTTCCAGTCAAAAATATTGGGATACTGATTGAAGAAAAATATCTGAAAGGAGAGCTTATGATCACTTCTTTTGGAGTTGAGGGAGGAGCAATTTATGCAGTCTCTTCAGAGATTAGAAACTCAATCAGAGACAGAGGTTTCAGTGAGGTTGAAGTTGATCTTAAACCAAAGATGAGTGAAAAAGAAGTTTTCCTGAAACTGCAAGAAAGAAGACAAGGGGAGAGCTTAAAGAATTTACTGCGAAAGAAGGTTAAACTTGAAGGAGCAGCTTACGAGCTTCTTTTAGAACTTAGTGATAGAGATCAAATGAATGATTTGAGTTATCTGAGTTCACAAATTAAAAAGCTTAAAATGAAACTTTCAGGAGTTCGGCCAATAGACGAAGCCATCTCTACATCAGGAGGAGTCTCCTTTTCAAACCTGGATGAAAACTTTGAAGCAACTAAAGTCTCTGGTCTTTTTTTCGCAGGAGAGATGCTAGACTTTGAAACTGTGACTGGAGGGTATTTACTTCAAGCGTGTTTTTCAACAAGCTTTCGTATAGTGCAAAGAATTATTAAACTAAAAGCCATGCACTAGTGCTTAATGTGAAAGGTCGGGTTTTTCAGGCGTTTTTTAAAGGAACTTGAGACTCTCGCTTCTGAAGTGAAGGTGCTTGCTCTTTTGGGCAGTATACTTCATCATAAAGGGCAATTATAAAAAAGATAGCTGGAAAAATTACATGCTCAACATACAGAGTATAGATATTCTCCCTAGGCTTAAACTTCACAACATCGCTATACTTAGATTATACTTTATTTTTCTACACCTGTGAAAAATATTCGTATTTATGAACCTTATACTTTGAGGAATAAAATGTTCAAACAAGAGCGGTTTCTTTTTTTTGCTTTAGGACTATTAACTTTTATTTGCCTTGAGTTTTTTTTCGCTTATAGAAAAAGAAATTTCTCGAGATTAAATCGCTGGCCAGCAAATTTACTCATTATCTTTATTGGAACTTTTGTTCTTAAACTTAGCTTCCCCTTAGGTTTAAGTGTTGTGAGTGACTTCTCAGCCCAACACGGACTAGGGCTTTTAAATCATGTTTCATTACCTTGGTTTCTCTCTTTTGCATTTACAATCATCTATCTAGACTTCTCTATTTATATTCAACATGTACTTACACACAAAATATCTTGGTTATGGCGCTTACATAGAGTTCACCATAGTGATGTTGATTTGGATGCAACAAGTGCCCTTCGTTTTCACCCCTTAGAGATACTTTTTTCTTTTTTCTATAAATCATTGGTTGTTATTTTGATAGGAGCCTCTATTGAAAGCATTATAATCTTTGAAATACTCTTGAACTTAACAGCAATCTTTAATCACTCAAACCTCTTTATACCCAAAAAGTGGGAGGTGTTACTCAGAAAAATTATAGTGACTCCTCAAATGCACTTAGTCCATCACAGTGTGCATCAAGAGTACTCTGACATGAACTATGGGTTTAACTTTTCTTTTTGGGATAGAATTTTCAAGACTTATGAAAAAGAGCTCCCAAAAGGGAGTCTAATTGGCAACCGAAGGTTTCGAAAGAGTAAGGACCAAAACATTCTGGAACTTCTAAAACAACCACTTTTATAGTGCTCTCTGCTCTTTATTACTCAGGTTTTGAGGGTGAAATTATTATAGGGTTTCCCCCGTGAGTTTATTCAACTACATATCTATGCTATATAAACTGAGTTGATTCATTTTAGGAGAGCAATGAAATATTTTCTTCCGGTAATATTTTTCCTTTTTAGTTTTACATCATTTGCAAAAAATGAAAATCAATTTGAAGCAGAAATTGAACCAATAGCTTATCATATTTATCTATCACAAATGATTTCAATGCCAAAGAGTGCTAAGAGCTCTCACTTATGTAAAGTACTAGGCGGAGACTCTATCTTTGGTCAAAGTACTAAAGAGATTAAGGCATCGACTAGAGAGGAAAGAATTAAATCATCTTTGGCCTTGGCGGGAAAAATCGAGAAAATAGCAAAAGCATTTCGATTTTCAACACGCTTTGATATTGGTTACTGGTTGGGAATATTGCACAAGGAATCGCAATTTTGCTTAAACATCTGTGGTGGTTATAATTGCAAAGATCTAAGCAGCAAGTTTGAGAAAATGAATGGATTAAATCCTCCCTACGCAGACCTTGGTATAGGTCAGCTGAATTTTGAAACATTTAAAGATTTTATTAATTACAGGTTTAAAAAGTACGAAAGCGGTTTTGAAATGCTTGCACAAAATGGTTTCTTTTCAAAATATTCTTGGAATGAATCAAGTGATATTAGAGAGTATTTTAAAAAGCTTCTTCCAAACAAAGCAAAACCTCAAAGTCAAAATCGAAGTGACGCAAAGAAACTTTACTCAATATTAATGAAGGATGAGTCTGTGAATTTAGCTTTCAGCCTTCCCATTTTCCTTGAGAAAATTGCAGGAGGAATTAATATTGATAATTATAAAGATAAAAATTCGCGTTTAGCGAAGTATCAAAACTCTTCAAAATATAGAAAGTTCTCAAATAATTTTTATGATAATTTTGAGGACATACCTAGATCTCAAGCCATGATCTGGAAAAGATCTTTTGGAGCCCTTACCTATAATGGGCATAGGAAATATGCACTTGATTACGCTGTGGATGTCTACTGTCTTAAAAGCCTGCATGATAGCTTTATGCTAAGAGATGAAGAGACCACGCTTTATTATGTCTATGGTAAAGACGATGCTCCCTTTAAAGAGTTTAAAGATGATGGAATCACTCTCAAGTTATCGAAATGCAAGAGTATTTTACAAGCGAAAGAGAAAAAAGAAATTATAGTGGGCGGACAAGCTCAAAGTATCATTAAGCAATCAGAGTTTGGTAAAGGAAAAGTAGCGAAAGTGCCTTCGCCAACTATAATAAAGCCTGTACTAAAGAGACCTATTATTAATAACCTTGTGATCTTAGAGCACAAAGATGACGTGATTAAACTTGGGGAAAAACTTTATTTAAGTAACCTTACTCAAGCTTCAATTGAGGATCTAGTTCAAGGACATTGCTACGAGAGTTATTGCGATACTGTTGAAGATATTGGAAAAGAAGGAAGAATGTTTTTCTACTCCTTTTTGAGAAAAATACTTTATCCTCAAGTTGCATATGAGTTTAATGAACAAGATTATGAAGCCCTGACTCAGGTAATATATGAGCTCAACCCCTTTCTAGCATTTAGTGGAAATGAAATAATGGAAGAAATGACTATAACTTTTCCGATCCTGTGGAACATTGGACAAGCGCAAGGCTCAAGGTTTCTCAAAGAAGTTTCAAACCCTCCAGAGACTCGCTTTGAACAAAAGGGTTCTTTTAAGTGTGAGAATGAAGGAGATTTTCTAGGCGAAAGATGCTATAAATCAAAGGAAAAGTTAAAAGAAATATTTCAGAAGTATCAAGAAACACGATTATTTTACAGTGTTGTTACTTCTGGTGACTTAAAAGTATTTCGAGTTTACAAGGAAAGAGGAAAAAATGACTGATTTATCTACACGTTTTGCAAAGTTAACAATAGAAGGTTTGAGTGATATTAAAATTCAATTTCTTGAAAAAGACGCTCCAAATACTGTTAAAAGAATAACGCAACTGATAGACGAAGGCTTCTATGATGGGATTGTCTTTCATCGAGTCATCGCTGGTTTTGTAGCGCAAGCAGGAGATCCCACTGGCACAGGAACTTCAGGTTCGGGACAAAAGTTAAAAGCGGAGTTCAATGAGCAAAAACATACGCCCGGAACAGTTTCTATGGCGAGATCTCAAAGTCCTGATAGTGCAGATTCTCAGTTCTATATCACACTTGCAGATACTCCCCATTTGGATGGGCAATATACTGTTTTTGCGAGAGTAACTGAAGGTTTTGAGAATGTTCTTAAGATTAAACAGGGTGACAAGATTAAAAGCTTCACTTTACATGAATCATAGGAAAGGAAAGTCTTTTAAATTCTTTTGTGTAAAGCTTACTCCAGTATCAGTCGAATAATCGAAATTAGAACTTAGCTGCGCTTTCAAGGAAGTTTTGAGAGTACTTTGTAAGTGCTTTGCAATATTTTCTTCTGGATTAATGACCTTTAGTCTTAAGTACTCTTCGATATAACTAGAGATGATAGGGTAATGGGTACATCCTAAAATGAGGTGAGTATAACCCTTGTTAACAAGACCATTAAGTTCATGGGAAACTTCTTTTTCTAAGGTGCAAAAGGGTTCAACCTTTAATCGCTCTAGAATCATTGCAAGGTTTTCAAGAGGATGAATATCAATTAGCCCTTTCGGGTCCTTTTCATTTCTTAATCTTTGGAAACGCTTTGATTTTTCAGTCGCCGGAGTGAGTATAAGAGCATACTTATGAGAAGAGTCCCTTTGAATCTTAGGGTAGGTAAGGTAGGGCTCAGTTCCAATAAAAGGAACTTCAAAGTTACTGCGTAAAGATTCAATTGTTTCAGCTGTGGCCGTATTACAAGCAATCAAAATAGCATCAGGCTTATGTTCCAAGAGGTTATTCACCATATGAGTCATTTGATCTAGCATGAACTTCTGTGTCTTGTTACCGTAAGGAACATTCTTGGAGTCACATACGTATAAGTATTCGAGATCAAGCTTTCGAGTAATTAACTGCCTAAGTAGAGTAAGTCCACCTATTCCTGAATCAATAATCCCTAGTTTCTTTGTCATGTTTACTAACACAATGTGTTCCTATTAAGATTATATAATGATTCGTTTAATAATGGCACTGTCCTTTTTAATAAGTTGTAGTTCAAACCCAAAGTACACTCACATAAAGTATGAAGAGGGTTTTCAACGCAGCGATTACGAAAGCATTTCTGATAAAATCATGATAGCGACTCAAGGAAGGCACTCAACTGAGGCAGGATTACAAATTTCCTCAATAGGTGGAAATATTTTTGATGTGGCAACTGCAGTTTCTTTTGCAATTGCGGTTGAGCGCCCACAATCTACCGGGCTTGGTGGAGGAGGCTTTCTTCTCGCAGATGGCCCTCTTTCAAAAGGTGTTAAGGTTTTTGATTTCAGGGAAACAGCTCCTAGTAGATCCAATGAAAAAATGTACCAAGATAAAAATGGTAACGTGATACCACTTAAAAGTCTTAACGGAGCTTTATCTATCGCTACTCCAGGAATGGTTCGAGGAATTTTAGAAATTCATAAGAAATATGGGCAACTTTCTCGGCAAGAAGTTTTAGAACCAGCAATACAATTGGCCAAAAATGGTTTTCGTGTTTACCCACATCTGGCCAACGCTATTAAGCGGCGAGAGAAAGTATTGAAAAGTTTTCCAAGTTCAAAGAAAATATTTTTTAAAGGTGAAAAAAGGCTAGAAGTAGGGGACTTGCTTCAGCAAACAGATCTTGCTGAGACACTAGGATTAATTAGCTACATTGGCGCGGCAGGTTTTTATGAAGGAGATGTTGCCAAGAAAATTGTAGAGACTATTCAATCAAACGATGGAATTATGTCGTTAGAAGACTTGAGAAATTATACAGTAAAAGAAAGAGCTTCAGTTCACACTGACTATAGAGGATATAAAATAATCTCAATGCCACCACCGAGTTCTGGTGGAGTTCACATTATTCAAATCCTCAATATGCTTGAAAATGATAAAATTTCATCGATGAATTATTTTGATGCACAATCCGTGAGACTTAAAGTGCAGGCCATGGAACTCGCATTTCGAGATCGTGCTAAGTATCTTGGAGATCCTGATAAAGTTTTCGTCCCTGTAGGAAGTTTAGTGTCTAAAAGTTACGCTAAAGAATTGAGAGGGAAGTTTAAGGCAAATTCTAAACTTGATCCTGTTGAAATAAAAAATCCAAAAATAGAAGAATCAAATGACACAACTCACTTTACGATAATGGACGCACAAGGAAATGTTGTAAGCTCTACACAGACAATTAACTATCTTTTTGGCTCGGGCCTTGTCGCAGACGGAACGGGGATTGTTTTAAATGATGAAATGGATGACTTTTCGGCAAAAGCTGGGAGTTCGAATGTTTTTCAAGCAATAGGTGGGGATAAAAATAAAATAGAGTCGAATAAGCGGCCACTAAGTAGTATGGCTCCAACTATAGTTAAAAAAGATGGTAAAGTTATTCTTGCCTTAGGAACTCCTTCAGGCACTCGAATTTTAACTTGTGTGGCAAATGTTCTTATGAATGTGCTCGATCATAAGATGGAACTATTCGACGCAGTGAGTGTGCCACGCTTTCACCATCAGTGGAAGCCAGATGAAATAAGGGTAGATCTCCCAGGCTTTCCTCAAGAAACTCAAGCAAAGTTAGAAAAAATGGGCTATAAAATTAAGAATAAAGACCTTGGTTGTAAAATCCAGGCCGTAGGGAAAAAGAAAGGAAAACTCCATGGAGTTTCTGACCCTAGAGGCCAGGGCATGGCAAAAGGCTTTTAAAAAAGGTTTGTTTATGAAAAAGTGTATTGCTATTTTATTGGTTCTTGCTGGGATCTTTCTATTTATTGTCCCTGCTTTTAAGAATCCAATTGGAGAGTTTGCTCTCGGAAGCTTTATTTATGGTGTCGGTACTATTGCTTATGGTATTTACATGTGGATAAGAGAGAAGAAAAAAAGTGAAGCTGTTGAAGAGAATCATAGCGAAACAAAAACAGTTTAATTGAAATTCTATATCTGATCGCTAAAATGGGTGAAACCTTAATTTTAAAGGATACACCCGTATAAATGACACTTTTAAACACGAGCATACAAAAAAATTCAGATCAATTTAAAACTAACGTCAAAACTTTTGAAAAGTTTAACTCTAAGCTTGATGAGCAAGTCCAGAAAATTACTACGGCCCGTTTAGAATCGGCTTCTGTTTTGAAACATAAAAAAAGAGCAAAACTGCTCGCAAGAGATCGAATAAGAGAAATCCTTGATGAAGGTTCAAGCTTTCTTGAATTAAGTGCACTTGCAGGCTTAGATCTTTATGACTTCGATGTTCCAAGTGCGGGAGTTATCACAGGAATTGGACGAGTACATGGAGTCGAATGTGTTTTTGTGGCCAATGATGCCACTGTAAAAGGTGGAACCTATTTTCCTATCACTGTAAAAAAACATTTGCGAGCTCAAGAGATAGCTTTGCAAAATAATTTACCATGTATTTACCTCGTTGACTCTGGAGGAGCTTTTCTTCCAATGCAAGACGAAGTTTTTCCAGATAAAGAGCATTTTGGGAGAATCTTTTACAATCAAGCACAAATGTCTGCTAAGGGTATACCTCAAATAGCAGTTGTAGTTGGTTCCTGCACGGCGGGAGGTGCTTATGTTCCAGCAATGTGTGATGAAACAATTATTGTAAAAGGTAATGGAACAATCTTTTTGGGAGGACCTCCATTAGTAAAGGCGGCCACTGGAGAAGTTGTTGACGCTCAAAGTTTAGGTGGAGCAGACGTGCATTGTCGCGAATCTGGACTGACCGATCATTTTGCACAAAATGAGGAACATGCTTTAAGTATCACAAGAGAAATTGTTAAGAACTTAAACTATAAAAGTTATAAAAAAGAAAACTCAAGTACGCATGTCATATCATCTCCTCCTAAATATCCAACTAAAGATTTAGCAGGGGTGATTTCAAGTGATTCACGAAAACCTTATGATATTCGAGAGGTGATTTCAAGAATTGTTGATGAGTCTGACTTCCATGAGTTTAAAAAAGAATATGGAAGCACTCTTGTCTGCGGTTTTGCAAAGATACATGGCATGCAAGTTGGAATTATTGCTAATAATGGAGTTCTCTTTAGTGAGAGTGCTTTAAAAGGAGCTCACTTTGTAGAGCTGTGTTGCCAAAGAAAAACGCCGTTAGTTTTTTTACAAAATATTACAGGCTTCATGGTTGGACAAAAATATGAATCTGAAGGGATTGCTAAACACGGCGCCAAACTTGTAACAGCGGTCAGTTGTGCTGAAGTTCCTAAGTTTACTGTGGTGATAGGTGGATCTTTTGGTGCCGGAAACTATGGAATGTGTGGCCGAGCTTTTAATCCTCGATTCTTATGGATGTGGCCGAATGCAAAAATTTCAGTCATGGGTGGAGAACAAGCAGCTGGAGTTTTAAGTACAATCAAAAATGATCAACGTGCTTATAAAAAAGAACCAGCTATGAGTGAAAAAGAAATTGCTGAATTTCAAAAACCAATTCTTGAAAAATATGAAAAGGAAGGAGAAGCTTACTATTCAACGGCCAGGCTTTGGGATGACGGTATTATTAAACCAGATCAAACAAGAGATGTGCTTGGCTTGGCAATTAGTGCGAGTTTGAATGCACAAATAAAAGAAACAAAGTTTGGAATTTTTAGGATGTAAAATTGAATTCATACAAATATATCATAGTCGAAGATTCAAAGTTTAAAAGAACTGTAACTCTTAATAGAGCTGAATTGCATAACGCTTTCAATGAAGAATTCATTGAAGAACTTACAAGTGTGGCAAAAGAAGTTAACTCTCTAGACAAGCGTCTTTTTGTTTTAAAATCTAATGGGAAAAGTTTCTGCGCGGGAGCTGATCTTAATTGGATGAAAAAAATGAAAAGCTATACATATGAAGAGAATGTAGAAGACTCAAAAAAGCTTTCAGAAATGTTTCAAGCGATCAATGATATTCAAATTCCAGTGATAGCAAAAGTTAAGGGCTACAGTCTTGGTGGTGGTACAGGGCTTATCGCAGTTTGTGATTATGTCTTGTGTGAAGACAAAAGTATCTTTGGTTTTACGGAGGTAAAGCTTGGGCTCATCCCAGCTGTGATCTCACCATTTGTCATAAAAAAAATCGGAGAGAGCCATGCAAGGGCATTCTTTTTAAGTGGGAAGCGGTTTTCTGCACAAAAGGCCCTTCATATGGGGTTAGTTCATGAGGTAGTGACAAATGAGAACTTGGATGAATGCTTCTCTCAAGTTGAAGAATCCTTTTTAAATGCTGCTCCGTTGGCAGTTAAATCTGCAAAAAAACTTGTCTTGGAGATTCAAGCCCATGTAAATATTCATGAGCACTGTATTAGCCAGATTTCAAAGCTGAGAATCGCAGATGAAGGACAGGTCGGAATGGAAAAAATCTTAAACAAACAAAAACATAATTGGAAAGAATGGAAAAAATAAAAAAGATATTAGTTGCCAATAGAGCTGAGATTGCAACCAGAGTGATTCGGACTGCAAGTAAAATGGGTATTTCAACAGTGGCCATTTATGCGGAAGATGATAAAAATTTACCTTATGTAAGTTTTGCTGATGAAGCAGTTTGCCTTGGTAGTGGAAGCGTTACAGAGACTTACCTAGATATTGATAAAATTATCAATATCTGTAAAACCTATCATGTGGATGCGATCCATCCTGGTTATGGTTTTTTATCTGAAAATGAATTGTTCGCCAAGAGAGTTTCACAAGAGAAGCTTATCTTTATTGGACCTTCACCTGAATCAATTAAATCGATGGGTGATAAGGTTGAGTCTAAAAAGCTTGCTTTAGAGTATTCAGTTCCAGTCGTTCCGGGCTATCACGAACAAGACCAAAGTGAAGAGACTTTATTAAAAGAAGCCAAGAAGATTGGTTTCCCAATGTTAATTAAAGCGTCTGCAGGAGGCGGCGGAAAAGGAATGAGAATTTGTCATAAAGAAGAAGATTTTTTAAACCTTCTTTCAATGGCAAAAAGTGAAGCTTTAAAATTTTTTAAAAATGATAAGGTACTTCTTGAGAAGTATGTGACCTCACCAAGGCACATAGAAGTACAAGTCTTTGGAGATGCTGAAGGAGGAGCTCGGCACTTTTTCGAAAGAGAATGCTCTATTCAAAGAAGATATCAAAAAATAGTCGAAGAAACTCCTTCAACTGCTTTAAGTGACGAAACAAGAAGAGATATTTGTGAAACGGCATTGAGATTGGTTAGAGGTCTTAAATACTCCGGAGCAGGTACTGTTGAGTTTATTTTAGATGAAAACTCTAATTTTTACTTCTTGGAAATGAATACCAGACTTCAAGTAGAACACCCTATCACCGAGATGATTACGGGGAGAGACCTCGTAGATCTTCAAATCAAAATTGCACAAGGAGAAGGCTTTAACTTTTCTCAAGAAGAAGTTAGGAGCTTTGGGCATGCAATTGAATGTCGAATCTACGCGGAGAGTCCAGAAGATAATTTTTTACCGCAATCTGGTGTCATTGGATTCTTAGGAAGATCAAAAGATTCTACTATCAGATTAGACACTGGGTACGAGCAAGGATGTGAAGTAGGAATTAACTACGACCCGATGATCGCAAAAATTATTACGTTTGATGAGAGTCGAGAAGCAAATATTCGGAAGATGAGAGAGGCTTTGAGAAATCATCCTTTCTTAGGAATGAAAACTAATCGAGACTTTTTAATTAAAGTCCTAGAGAAAGATTCTTTTAAAAGCGGGGACTATGATACCCACTTTATTCAAGAGAATGAATGGAGTGTAAATAAGATAGATGATGAAGAGATTGCGGCTTTGCTGGCAACATATCACTTTGCACGTGAAAAAAGGTCTATAGATACAAATAATGTTAAAGGCTTTCAAGATGTTTGGGCGAGTTCTTTTGGATGGTTAGGTTTATGAAATTGAATGTAAATGGTGAACTGGTTAACTATGAAGTCAAAAAAACAAAAAATTCAGAAATTTTGATTACACTCAATGGAAAAGAATATGAGTTTAAATTAGATCAGGAATCTCAAAATGGGTTATCTCTTTCTTATAAGAATAAAAAAATAGAAGTAGATTATTTCAACTCTGACCGCTTTTATGTGAATTTAAACTCTAAAGCGATAGAGTTAAGTAAAGTGGTTCAAAACTTTTCTCAAGGGGCAGAAGGTGAGAGTTCTGGGATGATAACTGCTCCTATGCCGGGGAAGATATTTAAGATCCTTAAAAAAACAGGAGATAGTGTGAAGGCTGGAGAGACTGTTCTTATTTTGGAAGCAATGAAAATGGAACATGAGATGAAAGCACTCAAAGATGGATCTATCTCAAGTATATCGTTCTCACTAGGAGATCAAGTTAGTCATGGAGATACACTCGTTGAAATCGAATAATACAATTCGAATAGTGGAAGTTGGACCTCGAGATGGGCTGCAAAATGAGTCTGTCTTTATTCCGACTGAAATGAAGTTTAAGTTTATTGAGAACTTAATTAAAGCAGGTCACAAGAATCTCGAGGTCACAAGCTTTGTGAGTCCTAAGGCCATCGCTCAAATGAAAGACTCTTTGAATTTGTATGAACTGGTTAACAAGCGAATTAAAGACGAAAGTCTTAACTTAAGTGTTTTTATAGCTAATGAGAAAGGGGCTGAGAATGCCTTGAAATTTGGAGTGAAGGAAATATCTGTTTTTACCACCACTTCAGAAACATTTGCTGAAAAAAATGTGAGAAGCACTATTTCTGGCACAATAGAAAGAATTCAAAACATTAAAAAAGTTTCGAGTAAGTTTAAAATTAGAGGATATATTTCAACTGTTTTTGGCTGTCCTTTTGAAAAAAAATACAGTGATGACAAAACACTAGAGCTTATTGAGAAGCTTTTATCGCTAGGCTGTTATGAAGTAGCGCTAGGAGATACCATTGGTGTTGCTAGTCCCGCTCACGTAAAAAGACTCATGGAAAAGATTATTCAAAACTTTGATTCAAATCAAATTGCGATGCACTTTCATGATACGCGAGGACTTGCTGTCGCAAATGTTTATCAGTCACTAGAGTCTGGAGTGAGAACTTTTGATGCTAGTGCAGGTGGTCTTGGAGGATGCCCTTATGCTTTGGGGGCAAGTGGTAATATTGCAACTGAGGACCTTTGCGCTATTTTAGAAGCACAGGGGTTTGAACATGGAATTAATTTAGAGAAGTTAGAGCAAGCTAGTCGAGAAATTTTTGAAACAGTGAAAAAGAAATCAAACTCTAAAATGAATCAATTCATATACAAACCTGGAGGAAGCTGTGGAGCTTAAAACTTATAAAACAATTAAATTAGAAGTTTTTGAAAACTCAGCACTGCTTATAAAGCTAAATCGTCCAAAAGTTCTCAACGCTTTTAATCTTGAGCTCATATCAGAATTTTTAGATGCTTTAGAGTTTGGGAAAAAGAGCAAAGCTATAAATATAATTTGCATCACAGGAGAAGGAAAAGCTTTTAGCGCCGGAGGTGACTTAAACGCAATGGACTCAAAAAGTGACATGTTTGCTGGTGATGTAAAAGAGCTTCGAGAACTCTATAGAAGTGGAATTCAGCAAATTCCTCGAGTTATTAGTTCTATTGATAAACCTATCATTGCTTTTGTTAATGGTCCGGCCGTCGGAGCAGGGTGTGATTTGGCCTGCATGTGTGATTTGAGACTAGTGAGTGAAAAAGCTATCTTTAAAGAAAGCTTTATAAACCTTTCTTTAGTTTCAGGAGATGGAGGAAGCTTTTTTCTAGAAAAAATAGTTGGATATGCAAAGGCCATGGATTTGCTACTGACTGGGAGAAAAGTTGATTCGGCCGAGGCCCTTTCTATTGGACTAGCAACTCAAGTGTTAGATGAATCAAGTTTTATGAATAAATGCCATTTATTTGTAAGTAAGCTCCTAAAGTTGCCACAAGTTGCACTTCGAATGAATAAACTAGGACTTAAAAACGCAATTTCTTCAAACCTAGACCAACACCTAGAATACATGAGTGCACTTCAAAGTATTTTGCAGCGCTCAGAGGATCATGAAGATTTGGTTAAGAAGTTTCTCTCTCGCTCTTAAATTCAAGGTAGGGGCAAAAGTAAGTTTATTTTATTTGCTGAAATTTAACATTCAGCTAGTTTAGACCTAACATTATATTATATTCAGTTCATCTATGGAAGGATCGTTGAGTTTGCCATGGATGGCGTTTTTTTACCATCTATAAAAACTCTTCATAAATAATTCATGGAAAAGAAAATTAAAATAAATTCATCATGTCATTGCGGAGCATTGCAACTCGAAATCAAAGCTGAAGCTCCTTCAGTTTTAACTTCATGTAATTGTTCTATTTGTTATAAGTATGGAAGTCTGATGGCTTACTTTAATCCCTCAGAAGTGAAGGTGGTCTCAATCTTAGAGAGTGTCGATGAATATTTATGGGGTGATAAGAGTTTGTCCTTTATTCGTTGTCAGGTATGTGGTTGCTATAGTCACTGGAAAAGTTTAGATCCAAATCAAGTTAAGCGTATGGGAGTTAATGCCCGTCTTTTTACTAATATAGAGATTGATAAGATTCCTATTCGACACTTTGATAGTGCAGATACTTGGAAGTTTATTGATTAGATTAAGCCTTCGAGAACCTCGAGTGCAACAAATTCTAGGCACTTTTCTAATTTTTCAAGAATCGATTCTAACTTAAATACTTTGGCTAAGATCTTAAAATTATAAAGAATTTAAAAAAAGAAATGATTTTTACTTTGAGTAAAGACTTGCCACATAAGCTTTGCATTTAGAATGGTAGTAATACTTTATTTGGGAAAAGGGAGATTACTATGTATGCATTAAAGCTTTTTAAAAGCTTCACCTTACTTGCACTTTTGATAAGTTGTGGTGGAAATTCTAAATTATTCGAGGGGACCTCTGTGAGTTCAGGTGCGTCTCAAACAGGAAATTCAACTGATTTATCAGGCGGAGGGACGGTCTCGCCACCAGGAGGCGGAGTCACAACTGATGTGAAAATCTGTCGTCACCCTGAAGCCCTTGACTTTGATGAACAAACATCAGGAGAGCCAGGAGCATGTAGTTTTGAAGCATGTACTAATACAGGTTTTCTTGAAAGTAATAAAGTTGCTGATTATCAACTTTATATTGATCAATATGGGGGGACAATTACTTCGAACCCAAACCTTTGTAAAACAGAAGTATGTGATGCTTCTCTTTGCCAACATCCAGATGCTGAAAACTTTCATGAGTATGGGAAGTGTAACTTTCTAGCATGTGGCAATGATACTTTTTATGAACACTACTTATTTTTAGGTTATCAAAGTTATGTTGCGATTCATGGTGGAACCGTTGAACACCGTGATGAAAAATGTGTTAATCAACAAGAGATATTAGGATGTACTGTTGGCTCAGCAACAAATGATATTGCAGGTGCTAATACGGATAACGGAACATGTACTTGGAGTGCTTGTCTTGATCCAAAATATGAAGAATACGAAGAAGCAGGAAATAAAATTGTGAGAGATGATATTGCAAGCTATGTAGGACTTTTTGGTGGAAGTGCTGCTGATTATGTAAGTGCTAGTACTTGTAGCAAGCTGATAGTTGTTCCAGGGTGTTTAGATCCGCTTGCAGATAATCCATCAGTTGGCTGTAATCACGATAATCTAAGCTGTAAGTATAGTTATTGTGCAGACCCAGCATTTGTTGAGTTCGATGATCCAGCAAGTAAAGCAAAACTACAAGCCGCTAAAGTTTATGCAGATCAATATGGATTAAACTTAAGCGATGTCTCTATCAATACTTGTAAGACACCAAAGCCTAAGTGTACCGATCCTCGTGCGACGAACACTAATGAATACAAAGTATGTCACTATAGTTTATGTAATCAATCAAATTATGAAGAGTACTCTCTTTATGAAGAGATTTTTCCTCTAGCACAAGCAGGACAAGCGACATTTGTAGTTAATAATGATAAAGAGTGTAAAACAATCAAGCAGGTTCCAGGGTGTTTAGAGACTACTGCAATTGAAACTACAGCTGGGGCAACATACGATAACGGAAGTTGTAAGTGGAAAGAAGCATGTTTAGATAATAACTTTCAAGAGTATTTTGGAAGTGCAAATCAAAGCCTCATAGAGATTATTAATAACTATGCATCTACTCATGGCCTTAACTCTAGTTCTTTAATCGGTAGTTCAACTTGTTCTACACCTGTTGCAGTCCCAGGATGTACGGTTGCAGGAGCTGAAGGTTATAACCCTCAGGCAACTGAAGATAATGGAAGCTGTAAGTTCTCACTATGTGCTGATCGAAAGTATGGAGAGTGGGATAAAGCCGCAAATAAAGCATTGATAGAAACAGCGACAAATTACGCTCAACTTCACGCAGTGACATTCTCAGATGTAGTAGGAACACTGACTTGTAGTCAATTATGTGGACCAGGATGTTTAAATCCATTAGCAACGAACTACGAAGCTAATGCTGGAAGTGAAAAGAAAAACTGTAAGTTTCAGGCGTGCATCAACTGTGGCTCAGGTGGTTATGGAAGTGTTACTCCTCCAGAATACAGTTCGGATATAGAGGATATTATTCATGGTTACTCAACAATGTACGGAGTAAACCCTCCAATCGTGAGTACTTGTAATAAAAATATCTACACTCTACGAGTGAAGTTTGATGGATCTTGTTTAACTAAAACACAAGTAGCAAAAGTAAAAGTAACTTTTACGAATACTGGAAATGTCTTTGAAGATTATTTAACAACTTCTCAGCCAGAGCTCAAGACTTATCACACTTATAACAATAGTCCGTATACGATAGAAGTTCTTTCTTACGGGTACTTAGTAGATGGTCAACAAGCTATCAGTGAATCGTTACAAGGTCATACAATTAAAACTATTACTTGTGAATAAGTAATAGTTTTCTTCCCCCCCCTAAAATATGAAGAGAGGTATGAATTTATCTCTCTTCTTTTTTTTTATCTAAACATATCCCATGATGTCTAAATTTTTCTTCACCACAAGGTTCGTAACTTCTCATCTTCTCTAGCGGTAATTCTTGGATGAGGGTCGTTTGAGTGGAAAGTGATAAGTCACGATTGTTTCTGGTTGCTGATATAAGAGCTCGCATTGCGCTAAAGTTAGAAAGCCTTTCATCAATAAGGTTTGATTTTTCTAAGGCACCAGATGCTAAAACTGGAAGGGCCAGTTTTATTTTTTGAACAGTATTGATTTTTTTGCCGACAGACTTAACTATTGGCTCCGCTTGAAAATAAAGACCATTCGTACAATTGAATGTAACTGTATTGTACTCAAGTGAATACCCTTTCTTTGTTCCAGACTGGATGTAATACTCTAGGAGTAACCTTTTATTTTCTTGTCTTTCAAACTTTATTTTAAATTGTTCAATTGAGTCGTTTTTATTTTTAATAGCTTTTATTGCAACATCGCTCAAGCTTTTCATCCTAAAGACAGCAAGAAACTTTCTTTGTGTTCCATCGATGAGACTATAGTTTTTACCAAAAGGCCGCATTGCCTCAATACTTGTGACAATATCATTGAGTCGAAAAGCTGGTTTTTTACTCAGATGAATGTCTTCAATATTTCGATAGAGCTCTACAGCATTTTCGGAGAATTGATATCGTAATTGGGTGTGACCAGCAATCCATTTTGGATTGAACCTCTCGAGTTGCATGATCACTTGAGTATTGGCTTTAATTTTATAAAGGTCGATTAATGCGTAGAAATATTCACCTTGATGAGAAAAATTCTTTACAAGAATAAATTGATCTTGGTCTAAAAATGATGGGAGACTTGTTTGTTCAATTGCCTTCATCATAACATCATTAAAGCACATTCCTGAATAATCACCATAATCTATGGTGATTCCCATGCTTTGTTCTTGCGTTTGAACATTATAACATGAGCGATACTCTCTGTTTTCTTGAGCTAAAGATGATAGTGATAATAGTAAAAAAAAGATACTTAGCTTCATTGAATTTCTCCCCTTGGCAATTTTCATTCAGAAACTAACAGGAAAAAAGAGTAATGTCATGAAAGTATGAAAAAGATATACTCAATCTTTAAGGGTATCGTCTTCTCTCAGAGGTAGCTCAATTTTAAAGACAGTGCCACTTTTAGGACTACTTTTAACTGAAATCTTACCCTTATGCTTATTAATAATGTGCTTAACGATTGAAAGACCAAGACCAGTTCCACCACCTTTTGGAGCTTCTTCTGCTTTGGACCTTGAGGAGTCTACACGATAGAAACGTTCAAAAATCCGTCCCAAATGCTCTTTTGAGATACCAGGACCATCATCGTAAACATTCAAAATCACATTTTGATTTTCTAGAAAAGTTTCAATTTTAATCCTCGGGTTTTTACCAGCGTACTTACAAGCATTATCGATCAGGTTAATTAAGGCTTGTTCGAAAAGTTTGTGGTCAACTTTCACTTCCTCTACTTTTAAATCATAGGCAATCTCAATTGATTTATGTCTGTAGTTTTGCAGCAGCATTGATTTTACACTTTCAAGCATTAATTTAAGATTAACTGTTTTTCTCACTAGGCGGTGTTGTGATTCGATAACTGAAAGATTTAAGAGGTCACTAAAGAGCTCATGAAGTCTCTCTGCGTTAGTGGCGATCTTATCAATATAATCTTTTTGATTATGATTAAACTCACTGTGTTGTGATTGAAGTACTTGGGCAAAGCCTTTAATTGAAGTAAGAGGTGTTCTAATCTCATGCGAAACATTGGCCACGAAATCAACTCTCATTTGTTCTGTGAGCTTTGCTTCTGTGACATTTCTAAATACTCCCACAGCGCCTTCAACTTTTTGATTCTCTTCATTTAATAAAGGAGTGATCAGTATTTCAAAAAAAAGATCTCTGTTCTTGTGACGAATCTTATAATCATACACCTTCCTAGTCTCAGATAGTTTTAAGCACTCTCGAAAAGCAGTTAGGATTTCTTCATCTATGAAAACATTTCTTAGCTCTTGGATGTTTTCTTTCTCTTTATGAAATAGAAACTTATTTGAAAACTTTCTATTAGAAAAAAGAATCATTTCATTTAAGTTAATGGCCAAAATTCCATCTGATATCGATTCAAGAAGATTGTCTTGTTGATTTATTGTAGGAGGCATTTTTTATTCATCCAGATTTGTAAAGCGGTAGCCAATACCTCTTATAGTTTCAATGTAACTAGAAGCTGTGGTAAGTTTTTTTCTTAAACCAGCGACATGAGTATCGATCGTTCTATTTGTGACGTGTACATTTTCTCCGATGATCTCTTTTATAAGTGACTCGCGTGTAAAAACATGTCCAGGAGACTGAGACAATAAGCATAAAATTTGAAACTCCGTATGAGTTAAACTCACAGATTTACCTTCAACTAAAATAAGGCATTTTTTAAAGTTTATTTTAAGTTTATGATACTCGAGTTCATCAACTTCCTTCATCTCTTTTTCATTTTGAATTCTTCTTAATTGACTGCGAACCCTCGCGAGTAAAACTTGCATATCAAAAGGCTTTGTAATGTAGTCATCTGCTCCTGCATCAAGTCCTCTAATAATATCTTCGGATTGAGTAAGAGCTGTGACCATCAATATTGGGCTTTGTGGATATAAAGATCTGGCCAATTCACAAACCTCAATCCCATTTTTACCAGGTAGCATTCGATCAATAATAAAAAGGGAGTATTCCTGACCTTTTTCTTTAATAGCATTCATGGCCAATTCGCCATGAGTGATGATATCTGCTTCAAGGTTTAAGGTTTGTAGCTGTGCTCTTATGAGCTCAGCAATATCAATTTCGTCTTCTATTATTAAAGTCTTAGCAGTCATGAATCATATTTTATCGTAATTTTATCTATAAGCTAAGTGAAGTTTATGCCAAGGGGCTAGCTTTATTTTATTTACTGATGACTTGGTTTGACTCAAGCTTATTGTGCTTGGACAATATAAGGCGTATGAAATGGTACTTACTTTTCTCTTTATATTTTATTTTTTCTTGTTCAAGCGTAAAGAAAGATTCACTTCAAAGCTTAGATGACTCTTGGATAAAAAACGAAAAATGCATGCAGGCAAATAACATATGTGCTCTGGGCTATGGAAAAGACCAAATTTCGGCTGACCTTAAGGCCAAAAAAGAACTCGCATCATTTTTTAAATCAAAAATATCCTCTGATTTAAATAGTTCAACCCTTTCGAAGCAAACACTTGATTCCGAAAGTTTAACTGAAAGAACAAGTATAGAGATTAATGAAAAAGTAGATGACTACTTAGAAAGTGTTTACATTGAAAAAAGAGCCGTTAAATCAAACATTTATTATGCTTTAGCTAAAGTTAATCGAAGTAATTTAAATGCGAGATTACAGCAGCGCTATTCAAAGATTGCAAGAAAAATGAGAAAAGTGAGTGAGTATCCATATCGCTCAAGTCTTTATAACCTTGAGCTTCTTTTAGATGAGAAAGAAGAGATTGATAGGGTTTACTCTGCAATAAATAGTACTCAAAAACAAAGTCTCTCTGAAGAAAGTAATCTCCAAGACTTTAAGAACAAATTAGAAAAGAAACGAGTTTATATTAAGCTAAGTCAAAACTCTGAGAGCTTTAACTTAAGACCAATTAGTGAAAAACTTCGCAAGGTCGGGCATGTCATCGTAAATGATAAAAACCTCGCCCAAGTTGAAATTTTAGTGAATTTGAAAATGAAAGATTCGTACTTAAATGTCTCAGGGTTTGATAAGTTTTTACTTAATATTTCAATTGAAAGTAAGCACCGTGATGGAACAACTCAAGGTGAAATACAAGTAAACTCTCAGGTGACGGGGAGGAGTTTAAGTGATGCGATGTCAAAGGCTTATCAATTGATAGAGTCGCAAGTAAGTCAAAAGTTTTATTTATTAAAAATATAAAAATGGAGTAAGTAGTGAAAGGTTTATTAATTTTTTTACTTTTATCGTGTAGTTCTGCACAGAAAAAGGAAATGGCGACAGTCAAAGATCAAGACTTAAGTGAAAATATTGAAAAGGACTATGTTGTAAAGGATGCTAGTTCAAACTTAAGGCCTGGGTGGATTGTTGATGCTCAACTTTGGGCGAAAAAAATGAAGTATGATATTGATAAAAATCATTACTTTTCATTTGAAACACAACCTAAAGTTTCACGAGAGATTGCTTGTGACCTTGCTAAAGCAAATGCAAGAGTTGATGTGGCTTCGCAAATCAGTACCTATGTTCAAAAAAGCTTAGCGCAGGCCCAAGCTGGAATTGCAAATGCAGAAGCTTCAGATTCAGCAATTAACTCTTACGTGGACAGATCGATGGTTGAAAAAATTGAAAATGTAATAGTCGGAGCAAGTGTTGAGAAGCTTCATTGGGAGAAGAGAAATTACAAGCAATCTCGAGGAGCTAGAAGAGATTATACAGGCTTTACTTGTGCTGCAATGGTCAAGGTGGCAAAAAGTGATTTGAAGGCTTCTATTGCACAGATTAGAAGCGATATGATAAACCGAAGCCTGAAAGTGGATCAAAAAGAAGTTGTGAAAAAGGCTCTAGAGAGAGCATCGAATAATTATTTAAATTTAAGGGGAATGTAAAATGAAGTATTTAGTATTATTTGCACTATTTCTAAGCTGTTCAGAGTTTCAGACAAAAAGAATTGATGGAGAAACTTCTGATAAGAAAGCACTTACAATTACTGATCGTTGGGTACTAAAAGATACTGAAAATGCGGTAGAAGATATTATTAAACAAATGAGGGCCCATGAAGGATATACTCGGTATATTGCAAAAAAATCAGGAAGAGTTGCAATGTTTATTGCAGAGGTTCAAAACCTGACACCAGAATCTTATTTCCCAATTACAGATTTCAATGAAGAGCTTCTCACTAAATTATCGGCGTTAGGAGACTTTGCTTTAGTCGATGAGAGAGCTAGAGAAAGAATTTTACAAGAAGTGACTTACCAAAATGATGGAATGGTAAGTAAAGAAACGGCAAAGAGGATTGGGCAACAAACTGGAGCGGATGCGATCATCTTTGGAAACATAAATATGAGACCGGAAACTCGTGATGGAAAAACATTGAAGCAATATACTGTAAATATTCGTTTAACTGATATTGAGACGGCCTTAGAGGTTTTAAGAACAAGAGTTAAGGTTCACAAGTTTTCAGAAAAAAGAAGCCTTGGCTGGTAAATCTCTTCTCTTCATATTCCTTGTTAGTTGTAGTTCCTTTAACTTAAAGGAACTACGCTCATCATCTAGAAACTATGTTGAGGGTCAATATGTAGTTGCTTTAGAGCACTTAGATAAAGCGAACTTAAGCAAAGCAAAATCTTCTCTTTTATATTATTTAGAAAAAGGAATGATTTACTTTCGAGATGGCGCATTTAAGAGTGCAGCTGATGAGTTTCAAAAAGCAAAGTATTTAGTGGAACAGTTAGAAGTAAAAAACTTTTCACATAGAGGGAAAGTTACTCTTAGGTCGTATAAATCTAGAGACTTCTTTGGTGAGGACTTTGAAAGATCTTATCTTCATTATTATTTGGCACTATCTTATTTAAACCTTTACCTTGAAGGAAAAGACCATAGATTAGGAAAAGATAAGGTTCATGAGTATTCTTTTTCAGATAGGAGAGGGTATCTTTTCTCGGCGAGGGCCGAAATTATGGCCTGGGATATTTTCTTTGAGCAAATAAAGAAATCCAATGAGAAGTCTTTGTATTTTACAGATACTCATTTTCGACTATTAGCAGGGCTTATCCATGAACTAATTGGAGGAAGTGCTGAAAAAGAAATTGCACGAAAGCATTACCAAAATGCACTTGAAAGCTTAGACAAGATAAATTCTCTTTACCGTAACTTCAATCCTAATGCAGATGCATACGCGAATAAGTTTTTTTCTTCTTTAAAAAATAATAAGGTTAAACCTGTTTTTGTGAATCATAGGAAACGTTCTCTTGAACTACGAGAATATTTTAAAGAAAGACTAAAAAAATTAAAAACAATCTCTAAGAATGAAGAGGTTTTTCTCTTTATAGATTATGGAATCGTACCTGAAAAGAAAGCTAAAAAAATTGACTTAAGTATCAATGCACTTTTTAGATCTGATCAGCCAATGGGGACAAAACTGGTAGGGCTTATAAGTGATGTGGCTTTTAAAAGTTATCTCTATAATACTTTAGGTATGAGGTCGTACGGGATCTATTTAGGAAGAAGAAACCCTTATATTTATGATTATTACTCATCAAGGCACTTCTCTGTGGCAACACCGGGACCGGCATTCCAATTTGAAATTCCTGTTGTACAAAATAAAATTTCGAATCGTACTTTTCAGCTAGAAGTATATAAAAGTGGAAGTTCAAGTCCCACTGTTGTTAAAGATGTTTTTCTTTCAAGTAGTCTTGGTGAAATTTCAAAAGTGACTAATAAGCAAAGAGCAGGAGATTACTTGCTGTCTAATGGAGCCCGGTTTTTGACTAAGAAATTGATGAGTATTGGAGCATCTTATCTTTCATACAAAGCTTTAAAAAATAACAAGAAAAATAACGAACTTGCAGCGTTTGCAGGTCTTGCTACTTTTTGGACAGGAAATGCGTTGGCAAGTCACAGTGAGAAAGCAGATGTACGTTCATGGAGCTTCCTACCAAAAGAAATTTATTTCTCACGACTTTCCTTACAACCAGGAAACTATACTCTCAAGGTCAAGGATAAGGGATTAAAGGCTTATGTCTTTGAAAAGACGTTTCTCTTAAAAAAAGGAAACTCGAAAATTTTTCCTATCGATCTGAAAAAGATTTAAAGCATGCACTCATATCCGATTAGGGGGTGTGCGTTGTATAACATTAATATTTCTTATTATTTCATTAAATTCATTTTCGGCTGAAGGCTTAAATACGAAGTGGAGTACTTTTCATCAACGACATGATCAAAATATTAAACGAGTTTTAAACTTGATTTCTTATAAATCAGAAACTGGACAAGAGTTAGTTTCAAGATTTGAAAAAAAAGCCATTGAAATGGGGAAGACAGTTGATGAAGTGATAATAGCTTCTGAAGGATCATTCACTGATTCGACAATCTTACGTAGCTTTAAAGAGCATAGCCCGTTGGAGGTTCTTTATAATACCAAAGTTAGGATTAACCTTAATAAAGAGTTACCAACTTACTATGCAGTTTTAGACCTTGCACATGAAATGGTTCATTTTCTAAAAAGACAAAATTTAAATCCTTATATCGATCAATTCAGTGTTGCTGATTTTATTCATAACTCTATTGAGGGAGATGGAGGCGAAGTCGATGCTTTTATGCTTGAATGTATTATTGATAGAGAAGTTTTTGGGAAAAACCGTTACCTACGAGAAAAATGTGAAAAGTCCCAAGTCGATGGGCGTGTCTCAAAGGAACAAGTAACGAAAGAATTTTATAAACTAGGAAACTACTTTAAGGTTTTGAGTGATGAACTCCTTAAAAGTGGAATAAATGTAAGTGAATCTTTTCCTTATCTTAGTCGAACAGAGCCAAGTTTTATCTCATCAGTCCATTCGATGCCATATCCTTTAGCGGGTTACTTTGAATTCAAAATGATCAAAGGTGTTGCTTGTAAGAATGAAAAAAGACGCTATCAGTATATTTTTTCCTCTCCTCAAAGAGAGGGCTTTTCAAAAAGAGCTTTAGATAACTTGAAGGTTGATTATAATCGAAAGTGTTCAGGTTTTAATAATTTTGAACTATAAACCCTCTACTTCTCCTTAATTTACAGGCTTCTTAAACTTATATGAAGTTGATATCGTAAAAAAATTCCATGAATTTTTAATCTTTGTAAATAATTCAACCTTTCTTTTTTCAGATGACAATAAGTGCTATATCTGTATCTAAAAGGGAAGTAAACTATATGTTAAAACTATTGATTCTAAGTGTTTTTTTTATTGCCTGTCGAAATAATCCTTCTTTAATCGAAGGAGAAAAGAAAGTAGGCTCTTTATCAGAAAATAGTGAATTGAAAGTTGAAAGTACGCAGCCTGTGGAAAAACCAGAAGTTATCTTTGTGCTGAATAAAGATGAACAAAGAGTCCTAGCAGTTGAGCTCGATTCTAAAAGAATTTCTGATTATGTAGAGTTATACTCGCAGCCTAATGCTCCTTTGTATAAAAAGTATGAAAATTTAAATGATGCAAGTACATGGGTAAAAAAAGCGGCCAGAGTTCAAGAAATAGAAAACTTGGAAAAAAGAATATTAGAATTGGTTAACGGCGGCAGCTTGTTAGATCTTGGTTTGGAAGAAAACTCAAGAGGAGAATTAAGTGTTGCTTACTATTTATTAAAAGGAGAAGGCAGAGGTTACGAAGTTTTAACAAAAAGAAAGTGCTTACATGAAGGCCTTTATAATTGTGAAAAAGATATTTATAACTTTGTCATAAATACTGCAAGTAAGCCGTCTCAAGATTGTTTCACTGATTGCGATCAAGATATTAAAGCACTAGAGAAGATCGATACAAGGTCAGCGCTTAAAAAAGAACTTATTACAAAAGAACTTGAATCCACAATCCTCTCGAAGTCTGAGCAATTGTTACAAGATAAAATCTCGGAAATATCAATGAGTGATATGGGCAAAGGAGAAATCACTTGTATAGAACTTGAGCTTGTCGAGAAAACAAGTTATTTCCAAAAGAAGTTAGAATTATCGCTATTTTCTTTGGAGATAAACAATAAAGAATTAGACATCAACAGTGTCTCTGGAATGAAAGCTAAAGAAGCTGCAGAGCTTCTGAGCGACTACATTTTAGAATAAAGAAAATTCACCTCCACAATTAACTAAATTACATTTAATAAAGTAAACTCAAAATCTCAAAGCAATTGACGTTACAGGCCATAAACAGTTAGAATGAGTGAAAAATTGAGGGAAATCTTATGCAAGATGGAATAGTACTGGCCAAGGTCGATGACCTGTTAAATTGGGGTAGAAAAAACTCCCTTTGGCCTATGACTTTTGGGCTTGCTTGTTGTGCAATTGAAATGATGGCAACAGGTGCAAGTAAATATGATCTTGAGCGCTTTGGTTGTGGAGCTTTTATGGCAACACCAAGAAGAGCGGATCTCATGATTGTTGCCGGCACGGTAACTTTAAAAATGGCAACAAGAGTTAAAGTTCTTTACGACCAAATGGCCGAGCCAAAATATGTTATTTCAATGGGATCTTGTGCAAACAAAGGTGGTCCATATTGGCAACACGGTTATCACGTTCTTAAAGGGGTCGATGAAGTTGTGCCTGTTGATGTTTATGTCCCAGGTTGTCCACCAAGACCAGAGGCTTTAATCGAAGGAATAATGACTCTTCAAAAAAAGATTGCTGGTGAAAAATTACTTACTGATAAGTGGGTGAAAAATGCATAGTGAAGTTCTTTCTATCTTAGAAGAAATTAGTTCAGCTCAAGCTCAGATTCTTGCTCCAGGGGAAGATGAAGTCGGTGATAGTAGTATTCTTGTTCAACCAGAGTCTATTTATGATGTTTGCCTAAAGCTTAGAGACAATGAAAAGTATTCTTTTAAAGCGTTAGAAGTCATCACTGGTACTGACTATAAAGAGTATATTGAAGTATCTTATGTCGTTGGAACATTTGATATGAAAAATCCTGCAACGTTAATTTTAAAAACAAGGCTTACGGATAGAGAGAATCCTGTTCTTAAGTCAGTATGTGATATTTGGCTGGCTGCGAACTATCAGGAAAGAGAGTGCTTTGATATGTTAGGAGTTCGCTTTGAAGGACACCCAGATCATAGAAGAATTCTTTGTCCGGATGATTGGGAAGGCTTTCCTTTAAGAAAGGATTATGTCGTTCAAGATAGTTATCGTGGGATGACAGTAAACCCCCCAGATAAAATGAACCTTGAAGACCAAGATTTTATTAACCAACAAGATTCAATGAAAGATGAGCTTATTAAAAGAGCTCTGGCGAAGGGACTTTAATATGCAAACTTGGGATATGGGAATACCGGAACTTCAAGAAAGCACTACTGATGAGAAACTGAAGTCTGAGCTATTGACTGTGAATATGGGTCCTCAACACCCTGCAACTCACGGTGTTTTAAGAGTTGAAATTAAAACAGACTCTGAGATTGTGGCCGAAGCTATTCCACACCTTGGTTATTTACACCGCTGTATGGAAAAGCATTCAGAATCAGTTGATTTTCGAGGAGTTCTCCCTTTTATTGATAGACTCGATTACTTAGCTTCAATGAGCCAAGAGTATACTTATAGTGCGGCTGTTGAAAAAATGCTTGGAACAGAAGTTCCTGAACGAGCTCAGGTTATTAGAATGATGGTGCTTGAACTTCAAAGAATTGCATCTCACTTAATGGCTTTCGGTACTTATGCTCTTGACCTTGGTGCATTCTCTCCGTTCCTTTATGCTTTTGATGAAAGAGAGAAAATTTTAAGATTTTTCGAAGAAATTTCAGGTGCAAGGTTACTCTATAATTATATTTGGATTGGTGGAGTTTGGAATGACGTTACTGATAAACAAATTGATTCGTTAAAAAACTTTCTAGATGAATTTGAAAAAGAAGTCGTGAAGTACGATGAGCTAGTTTCGAGTAACAAAATTTTCCAAAGTAGAACAATGAACGTAGGTGTCTTGAGTTTAGATGATGCATTGTCATTTGGAGCGACAGGACCTGTCTTGAGAGGTTCAGGGCACGCTTGGGATTTGAGAAAAACAGAGCCTTATCTTCTTTATGATAAGGTTGATTTTGATATTCCTATTGCTCATGGGCAAAAAGGGAGCGTTGTTGGTGATTGCTTTAGCCGTTATATAGTACGGATGGAAGAAGTTACTGAATCGATAAAAATAGTCAGACAATGCTTTGATATGCTTAAACCTGGTCCAATTATAGGAAAGGTTCCTAAAATTATTAAAGTACCAAAAGGTGAAATTTATATGAAAACGGAGTGCCCTAGAGGAGAGCTTGGTGTTCATCTTGTTTGTGATGGAGGGAAAACCCCTTATCGCGTAAAAATAAAGTCACCTTGTTTTACAAATGTTTCCATATTGCCACATATTGCCCCAGGGCAGATGATTGCTGATTTTGTTGCTAGTATAGGTAGTATTGACATTGTTCTTGGAGAGGTCGATCGATGAATAATAATGAATCATTAACTGTATCTAAGTATTTTGAAAATATATACAACGCTGTGAAAACCTCCTTAATAGGGATGGGAATCACAATTAAATACGTCCTTACAACTAAGCCTGTGACAATTGAATATCCAGAGGTAAGAGAAGTTTTACCTGATACGGCCAGGATGAGACTTTACAATGATGCTGTAAATTGTATTTCTTGTAATATGTGCGCGACAGTTTGCCCCGTCGATTGTATATATATTTCCTCTGTTCCAAGGCCTAAAGATTTAGAAGTACCAAAAACTGAAGATGGATCTTCTAAGAAGCAAGTTCTTACTCAATTTGTTATTGATACAGCCCTTTGTTGTTACTGTGGATTATGTACAACAGTCTGTCCTACAGAGTGCCTTACACATACAGATGACTATGAGTATTCTCAGTACGAAGTTGATGGAATGAAGTTTGATTATACAAGTGAAGAACTGATCTCTTGGCGTGATCGTCTTGTAGTTCAAAAGTAAGTATTTTAGCTCTAAAATCATTGAAAAATTCTTAAGTATCTGCCTTTATCATTTATGTTCTTAGATGTAGGATAAATCATTACTTTATCCCATAACTAAAGGCCTGAAATGGATAATCAATTTTATAAAAATGTTGGGTTTTCTCATAGTAGAGAAAATGTATTTTTTAACTCTTCTCGTGCAACTTTAGTGGAGCATGCAATCAAAAATACGGGTGCAAGACTCTCTAAAAATGGATCACTTGTTGTTACAACAGGAAAGCACACTGGTCGAGCTGCAAAAGATAAATATGTTGTTATGAGTGCAAAAACAGAGTCATCAATTGATTGGAGAAATAATATTCATAAAATGAACTCATCGACTTTTGAGAGCATCAAAAATGAAGTCATTTCATGTATTAATAAGAGTAAAAATTTATATCATAGTAACTATAATGTTGGAGCTTTAGAAAAGTATTCAATCGAAGCGGAACTCTTTAGTACACATCCAAGTCATTCACTTTTCTTTGCTCACATGATGAGAAACGATGAATTTCCAAAATTTGGGTTAGGTAAGTTTACAATTTATCATGCACCTACTCTTAATCTTGATTCAACAAAATATGATTTAAGGTCTGAAACTTGTATTGCTATGGACATGGATAAAAATGAAGTCGTAATTGCTGGAACTTTATATGCAGGGGAAATCAAAAAATCTCTTTTTTCTGCCATGAACTATATTTTACCGGCCATGAACTTGCTTCCAATGCATGCTGGATCAAATGTCGCTCAAAATGGTGATGTTTCAGTTTTCTTTGGTTTGTCTGGAACAGGGAAAACAACGCTCTCAACTCAAGAAGGTCGTTTACTTATCGGTGATGACGAACATGGTTTAAGCGATGATGGAATCTTTAATTTTGAGGGAGGTTGTTATGCAAAAACATACAAGCTTTCAAAAACAGGAGAGCCTGGTATTTACAAGGCATCAAATCGCTTTGGAAACATTTTAGAAAATGTAGTCATTGATGAGAATGGTGTCCCTGACTTTGATGATAAAACTTTGGCGGAAAATGGAAGATCGGCTTATCCTTTAGATTTTATTGAAGGAATAGAGAAAAGTTCGACAGGAAAAGTACCTAATCACATGTTTTTTCTGACTGCGGATGCATTTGGAGTTCTCCCTCCAGTTAGTCAATTAGATCAAAAACAGGCAATGTATTATTTTCTTTCTGGTTATACGGCCAAGTTAGCAGGTACTGAAGTTGGAATCACAGAGCCACAAGCAACATTCTCAACATGTTTTGGTGCCCCATTTATGATGAGACCTGCCAAAGAGTATGCAAAGCTTTTAGGTGATTACATTGAAAAACATAATATAAAAGTTTGGTTAGTAAATACTGGATGGACAAAAGGTAGTTATGGCGTTGGGCATAGATTCCCATTAAACGTCACAAGAGCAATCGTTGATGCAATTCAAAGTAATGAACTTAACGACTGTGAATACACTAAAGAAAACTTTTTTGGCCTGAGTATCCCAAGTGCAGTGAAGGGAGTCGATGCAAGCTTACTTAACCCAAGAGATACTTGGGCGAACAAAGCAGAGTATGACAAACTTGCGCAGGAGCTTGGGAAAATGTTTCAAGAGAATTTTAAACGATTTGAAAATATGCCGACCAGTATTATTCAAGGTGGTCCACGCGCTTAAAAAAGGTTTTAGTTATCATGAGCAATTTAGCACCAACTCCTTCTAAAGAAATCTTTTTAAAAGATTACTTGGCACCTCAGTATTTAATTAAGTCTTGTTATTTAGATTTTGAAATCCATGAGTCTTACACTTTAGTTACGAACACAATGCAAATTGTGAGAAATAAGGCAGTCTCCCATAGTGATAAACTTGAGCTAAATGGAGAAGAATTAGAACTTATAGACGTTTTTTATAATGATTCTCAGTTGAAAGATTATGTCTATGACAATGACCTGTTAAAGCTGACACCCTCAGATGAGTCATTTGAATTGAAAGTCGTAAATAAAATCAACCCAGCAAAGAACTTAAAACTAATGGGGCTTTTTGAATCAGGGAGTATCTTGTGCACACAATGTGAAGCAGAAGGTTTTAGGCGAATCACTTTCTTTGTTGATCGACCAGATAATTTAACGATATTTAAAACTAGAATTTCAGCAGATGAAAAGTATAAATACTTGCTCTCTAACGGGAACCTTGTTTCGAGACAAGTGCGTGATGGCAAACTTATTTGTGAGTGGGAAGATCCCTTTCCTAAACCAAGTTATCTTTTTGCTTTAGTGGCAGGAGATCTTGATCTTGTTAGGGATGAGTTTATCACTAAGTCGGGTAAGAAGGTTGCTCTTGAAATTTACGTTGATAAAGGAAAATTGGATCAAACACCTCATGCAATGAACTGCTTAAAGCAATCAATGAAGTGGGATGAAGATCGATTTAACCTAGAGTATGACCTTGATATATATATGATTGTTGCTGTGGATTCATTCAATATGGGAGCAATGGAGAATAAGGGCTTAAATGTCTTTAATTCAAAATATATTCTTGGAAATGCTGTCACAGCAACAGATAAAGACCTTTATGATATCCAAGCTGTTATTGGACATGAGTATTTTCATAACTGGACAGGTAACAGAGTGACTTGTCGAGATTGGTTTCAATTAACTTTAAAAGAAGGACTTACGGTCTTTAGGGATAGAGAGTTCTCAAGTGATTTAAACTCCAGAGCAGTGAAAAGAATTGATGATGTAAATTTCTTGAGATCAAGGCAATTTACAGAAGATGCAGGGCCATTTTCTCATCCGATAAAGCCAAAGTCCTTTGTTGAAATTAACAACTTTTATACCATGACTATTTATGAAAAAGGTGCGGAAGTTATAGGAATGATTGAAACAATTATTGGGAAAGAGAATTTCACAAAAGGAATTGAGAAATACTTTGAACTTTATGATGGTAGTGCCGCTATCACTGAGAATTTTATTAATGCAATGGAGATCGCTAGTGGTATTAGCTTGAAAGGTTTCTCTCGTTGGTATGATGTCTCAGGGACACCACGAGTGAAAGTACAACTCAATGAAGGTGAGATTGTTCTCACTCAAAACCTTGCTAAAGATAGTGAAGCAATACTTGAAATCCCTTTAAGGTTTAAATTTTTAAACGAGTGTGAGTACGAACTTGAAGCCACTCATTCAGAAATTATCAAGCGCAAGGGAGAAGACCCTATTCTTTTAATGAAAGATAAGAGTCTTAAGCTTAAGACTAAATCTTCACCACTTCTTTCTCTGAATAGAGGCTTTAGTGCTCCCATTATTCTAGAAAGAAATTGGGAAGAAGAATCATTAAGTGAACTCATTTCTTTTGAAGATGATCCTTTCTCATTGTGGGACTATGGGCAAATGCTTTTTGATAAGGTGATTAAGCAAACGATGCGAGATGAAACTTCTGACATTGAGGTTTTGCAAAATGTTTGTCATAAAATACTCAATGATCAAAAACTTGATGATCACTTTAAGTCATATTTCTTAAGTATTCCCTCTGAAACAATCTTAAATGAATCACTAGATGTTTATGATTTTTCAGGAGTAAAGCAAGCAAGGTCTCATGTAAAAAAAGCGCTTGCTCTAAGCATGAAAGATGAACTCTTGGTGCTTTATAAAGACTTGAAAAAGAGAAATGTGAATCATTGGAATAATGAAATGATGGGAGTGAGGGCATTACAAAATACAGCACTTAGTCTCTTGGCGAGTATTGGTGAAAAAGAACTTGTCGTTTCTCAATATAAATTAAGTGAAAACATGACAAACAAAATGTTTGCTCTTGAAGTATTAAATGAACAATTCCCGGAACTTGCTTCTAGTGAAAATGAAGACTTTCATAAAGTTTGTGATAAATATGACCAATTGTTGCCTCTTTGGTTTCAGGCTCAAGTGTTTACACCTACGAACACATTATCAACATTAAAAAAGTTAGAAGGGCATGAAGACTTTAAATCAAAAGTACCGAACTACTTATACAGGCTATATGGAGGAGCTTTAGGTAAACATTTAGATCAATGTTACAGAAAAGATAGTGAACTTTTTAAATATCTAATCGAAAAGTGTGCTGACATTGATTCCTATAACCCTCAAGTCGCATCTCGTTTCTTTCAAAGCCTCAAGAGTCCAGATAGACTCCAACCGCAAGCTCGCGAGTACACAAAGAATTTATTACAAAATATTTACAATAAAGGTCTTTCAAAAGACTCATCAGAAGTTGTTGGCAAATTTATAGGAAAATAGATGAAACAAACCTTGAGTACCAAGCAAAAAGCTTTAAGATTAAACTTAGATAGAACTATCTATGGAACTTTCGCCGAAATTGGTGCAGGACAAGAAGTTGCAGGCTTCTTTTTTAAGGCCGGAGGAGCATCTGGAACTGTAGCGAAGTCAATGTCTGCTTATGATATGACTTTTAGCGATTCTATTTATGGAAAAGAAGAAAGTGGTCGTTATGTTTGCCAAGACCGTTTAGAAAGAATGCTTCAACATGAGTACGACCTACTCTTAGAGCGTCTTAATGAAAAACAAGGTGATAAAACTCGATTCTTTGCTCTGGCCAATACTTGTACCACTAAAAGCTTTGGCTCAAATATAAACAATGGGCATTCATGGATGGGAATTCGTTTCCAGTCTCAAGTAGGGGGAGAATACAATCAGATTATTCTCCACGCTGAAGTGAAGGATTCCCAAAACTTTATTCAGGCACAAGCCCTAGGAATCCTAGGAGTCAACTTGGTTTACGGCGCTTTCAGTAGTTCTGACAAACCTGAAGAGCTACTAAGTATTTTAATGGAAAACCTTGAACCTGGAAGAGTTGAACTAGATATGATCAGCTTCTCTGGTCCAGTTTTCTCTAAAGTTGATAATCGTGTCTTAAACTTAGAACTAGTTAAAAGAGGCTATTGCCAAGCGGTGATGTTCAATGAAAGTGGTGAAGTCGCTTTAGCGAAGGACGCTCTTTACAAAAAAAATATTCAAATTGCTCGTGGAAGCTTTAGGCCTCCAACAGTCGTTAATTTCGATTTAATGGAAACTGGTAGAAGAGCATTTGCAAATGACCTGAAGATAGAAACAAGTGATATTACTTCTATTGCTGAAATTACGATGAAAAACCTTGGAAATGTAGGGTTTAATAATCAAGATTTTTTAGCGAGAGTTGATTTGATTGCCAGTTTAGGGCAAAAAGTATTAATTTCAAATTTCCCCCAGTACTACAAGCTTACAAATTACTTAACTAGTATGAGGGCACGTACTATCTCACTGATCTTAGGTGGTTATAATTTCAAACAAATCTTTGATGAACAATACAATGAATCTGATGGCGGTGTTTTTAGTGCCTTGGGACAGTTGTTTAAAAATCATATTAGAATATACGTCTACCCTTACAAAGATGATGAAGGGCAAAGTTCAATTGATATTAATAACCTTGAAATACCAAGTAAGTATAAAAGTTTGTATTTACATTTAATTGAGTCAAGAAAGCTCTTTGGTATAAATGATTATGATGAATCTATTTTACATATTTACTCTAGTAAAGTTTTAAAAATGATCCAAGACAAAGAAGATAACTGGGAGAGGTTTGTTCCAAAACCTGTTGCACAATTAATTAAAGATCAAAAACTATTTGGTTATGGAGAGTAACTATTTAGACTTTTGCTTTGAGTCAACATCGCTTAACCCTTACTACAATTTAGCATTAGAAGACTCTATTCTTCGAAACCCTCTATATCACAATCAAAAAGTATTAATGATATGGAGATCGCAACCTTGCGTTGTTTTGGGTCGGTTTCAAAATCCATGGCTTGAGTGTGATTTAAAAGAATGTAAAAGAGATGCTGTTAGTATTGTGCGTAGGCAATCAGGAGGCGGAACAGTTTATCATGATTTGGGAAACCTCAATATTTCATTTATTGGAAATATTAAAAAAGAATTGAACTTTAAACTTGTCTTAGACTGCCTTGCTTCACTAGGAATAAATCTAGAAATCAACGAAAGAAATGATCTTTTATACGAAGGATTAAAAGTTTCAGGGAGTGCATTTAAAAATATAAAAGGATCAGCCTTACACCACCTCACTCTTTTAATTTCTACTCCTCTTGAAAATGTTCGAAAGTATCTTCACCATACACAGTTGGAGATCGAAACAAAAAGTATCAAGTCAAAGCGTAGTGAAATGTTGAAGCTTGGAGATGTTAAGGATAATTTAATAGCGGAACTCACAAACGCTTTTCTAAAGAAATCGCCCAATGAATTTTGTTATGAGAAGTTAGAAGTTCTAAAAGAGGAATATTTTAGCTCCAGGGAATGGATCTATGGAGAAACTCCTAAGTTCTCGGTTGAAAGTGGAGGTGATCGCAGTGTTATTGAGAAAGGCCGCGATCAAAATGGGAAATGGTTTCCCTTCTAGAGAACTTACTCATTACCAGTAATATTAACTTCCTGAAGTTTTTTTATAGTGTTTTTAGAAATTCTACTAGTTGATATTTTTGTTTAGAGGAGAACTTTTCACTCCCATCTTTATTTAAAAGTATTCTTTTGTCATGGCCTGTATTTCTCATACCTTTCTTACTCGTATCGTAAAAGTGTTCTTTCGTTTTCCAGTGTGCGGGTGTTTTTTCATTAAGAGGATACCCATTACACTTTTGGTCAAAGTCTTTCTCTTTATCAATAGAAGGACCACTGTAATAAGAGGTTGGTCTCTTTTTTGATTGTGTAAGCACTGCACACAAACTAGGGCTTGAGTTATTATGGAAGTATGGCCACCTAGACCAAACTCCAACCAAGGGCGGTGGAATATAGCCTTTTTGAGCCTTGACCTCGACATCAAATGTCTTAAGAACTTTCAACCTATTAAGCTCGGTCGCAAGGTACTTACCAGCTAGGTACCTGTCAGGGTCAGTTCCGACATCAATCACAGGTGTTTTCTTATGATAAGAAACTTTCATGTTTTTAATTTGTTCACTTTGTTTTGTAATAGAAGGGTTACTCCAGTTCTTCTGATAAGAGCCATGGCACTTTTGGCAGTTTTGAATAAACAGTTTTTCACCTTTTTTGGCCTTACTTAAGTTAATTGATTCCTGACCAAAAAAATCTTCGTACCTTGGAGCCTTTGTTGAGAAAACTGCAGTTGTCAGTTCTTTTATTTTCTGAGGGTTTCTACTCATCCACTCTTCAACTTTTTTTAAATCGGTTCCTCGTCCAAGTTCATTCCAAATGATATTAGTAGCAATAGGGTTCCCACTAATTGCGGATCCATCAAGTAACCACTTTGTCTTATATTTTAAATTCCACCAGGGGGCTGGTTTA
>Ga0114957_1000806_pt1 | contig 38189 bp, 41 predicted proteins | sample BantaG_FD_87175 | JGI IMG/M metagenome (GOLD analysis project Ga0114957, IMG submission 87175) | Marine algal microbial communities from Bantry Bay, Ireland - BantryBay_4 metaG | ecosystem: Host-associated > Algae > Red algae > Unclassified | place: Bantry Bay, Ireland | collected 2014-11-21
ACTAAATATAACTCTATCTCAAGTCTTTAGTGTCACATTTATGGCATTTAATTTGCTTATTTAATTATCGATGGCTATTAAAATAATTAAAAGAGTTCTTAACGGAATCATCTTTCTTGCGTTTTATTTTACAAATTGTACACTAACTGCACAAGCGCCTGTTAGTTTTACAAATAGCAATAATTTGATCAATAGCTCCAATTATAGCGGCGTTGCTATTGCGATAGCAGATATGAATGCAGATGGCAAAGACGATATCATTCGCTTAGAAGATGCTAGATACCTTAACATTCATTATCAAAATACGCCTAATACAGCTTTTACGGCATACGATTTTGGCATGATCAGCTTTTCATTTCAATGGGGTATCTGTGTTGCAGATATTGATCATAATGGATTTAATGATATTATTTCTGGAGGTGCCTATGATAATTTAAGAATCATAAAGAATAATGGAGCAGCTTCATTAATTCAAGACACTATTCCTAATTCTATTCTCTATCTGCAAGGTATAAATTCTTCTGATATAGATAACGACGGATGGTCAGACATATTTGCTTGCGGAGATCTGGAAGAATCCAGAGCATTTCGCAATAATCAAAGCGGTAATTTTACCTATAGTCCTTCACTTATCTCTACTGCAACGGATCCAATTAGTGATAACTCAGGAAATTACTCCAGTGTATGGACGGACTACGACAATGATGATGACCTTGATTTATACATATCAAAGTGTCGACAAGGTGTGAATGATCCGCAAGATCCTAGACGCATTAATATGCTTTGGCAAAATGATGGATCTGGTAATTTTACAGAAGTTTCTGCTGCAGCTAATATGAAAATTTCAGCTCAAACCTGGACTACAGATTTTGGAGACATTGATAATGATGGGGATATGGATGCTATTGTCATTAATCATTTTGACCCTCCAAATTTAATGCTTAACAATGGAGATGGGACATTTACAGAAACAACAGCTGGAAGTGGCCTGCTACCAACACTGGACCCTGCAGATTTTTTCGGTATCCAAGCGCTCTTTAGAGATTTTAATAACGACGGATTTTTAGACCTAATGACTACTGCTATTGGTTTTCACTATTTATTTTATAATAACGGTGATGGTACATTCACCAACACCCGCAATCCATTTGGCGCAAACCAGATGCAATCATTAGCTGTAGGAGATCTCAATCATGACGGCTTTCTTGATATTTATGCTGGCTATGCCAATGGCTTTAATTCGCCAAGTTCTATCGAAGACCGATTATGGATGAATGATGGAAATAGTAATAACTATTTTACTGCGTCTTTAACAGGAACATCAAGTAATATTAATGGCATCGGAGCACGTGTGGAATTATACGGCAATTGGGGCAGACAAATTCGTGAAGTTAGATCAGGAGAAAGTTATGGAATCATGAATTCTATGAATCAACATTTCGGCATCGGTGACAATAATTCTATCGACCAGTTAATAATCAAATGGCCTTCAGGGATTATAGATCAAATTAATAATCCTTCCATTAATGATTGTCTCATGGTCATAGAAGGAGATAATTGTATCAATTGCGGACCATGTGATGATTATGTGACAACAACAAATAATCTTATCCAAGATGAACAAGCATCGATAGGAATCATGACCAACGGTATTGTCACAGACGGCAATGCAATTAACTATATTGCAGGAAGCTATATCTTATTGGAAGCAAATTTTGAAGTAGAGGACAATGCATCATTTCATGCTTATATAGAAGTATGTAACTAGGCGGCACTTGTATTCCATAAAGAAATCACTTTGGGAATTTATTAGCTAATATTTTATTCGCCCTCCTTAGTCTAGTATCTTCTGAATTTACCTAAACGTACAGATCAACTAACTTAAGTAAAACGATATAGATAATACATCTGGCTTACGACTGCAGATCTCTGTCTGCCTGACTATATGGACAAGGTGTATGCTTATTCGACAGCTTCAAAATTGATCAACATACCATAAATGGCATTGTAAATTATGAGATTGATGATAATGGCATACATATGTATTTATACTCCTTGATGTTCTAAAGTAGTTGATGTCTGATGAGGAGCATCTGTTGTTGACTCATAAGTGCTATTATAATCAGTTCTAATCGTGCCCATGATCCGATCCCAGATTAGAAAGTACAAACCATAATTGCCGTGAAATTTATCATGGTGTAGGTTGTGAGCAACAGATGTGTTGACATATTTACCAACTGCATTTTTATGGAAATTCTTTGGGTATAATTCAAATCCAAGATGTCCATATACATTATAAGCGATTTGGAAAAGCAGAAATAATCCTATGGCATTTCGATGTATCGGTATGGAGAAAGCCAGAATTGGAATAATCATCGCTTCAAGTAAACCTTCTATTGGGTGAAATGCATAGGCTGTCCATGGCGAAGGATTCGTTGATTTGTGATGGACTAAATGTACGTGCTTGAATAATATCGGATGATGCATCGCTCTGTGCATCCAATAAAAATAAGTGTCATGGATAAAAAACATGAATACCCATGTAAAAGCATAGTATACATACCCGTATTCATCAATTGATTTATATGTATTGACATATGATTTACCATAATAGTAAGTCAATAAGCCAACAGTCGCAAAGATCATAATCGAAATCATCGAATACATTATATCTCTACCATAATCACTCAGCTTAGGCAGCTTCTTTTGAACTTTTCGAAACCACATAGGCTTCTTCAAGAGAATATAAAAGATGATGAAAGCAGATGCAGCAAACTTAAAGTAATCAGCTACTATACCAATTGCCTCTTCTGTCCAAAATTCAAAAAATGTCTGTTCCATGATATAAATTATGATGATATTAGATTATCTCCAATGTAACATCTATTCACAATCAGACCGTCTATCACCCTTAAATTAAAGGTCTTTGGACTCCTTTTATACGTCCGAGAGCATTAAATCTATAGACTAGGTCTAGGGTTTTTAATAATTCTTACCTTTCTTGCAACAAAAGGTTTAAGATCACAGTCCCTTAACAAAGGCTTTATCTTCACATATATGGTTCCAACAATTACACTCAATGTATTCAATCTACTGATTTTATTTGGAGCATTTCAAGGCATCATATTGGGAGTCATATTGTTAAGTACTGAGCGCCTCCGTAAAAGATCAAATGCTTACTTAGCCTTGATGATGTTTGTCTTTTCCTTTATCAATTTACAAAATACAATCCATGCGACTAATTTGTATGAAGTCTACCCTATTCTAGATCTCATACAATTAGATTTCGTAACATTGATCCCGTTAAGTTTATACTTTTTTATTACGTATTTGCTAAACCCAAATTACCAAATTCAGAAAAAAGAGTATTTTTTCTTTGCCTTTTTTTTATTAGAATTTTGCTTACGTTTATTAATGTTATTTCGGCATTTTTGGTATAGAACCGATACTGATTCACGACAACAACTATTTTATTGGATTTCAAGTAACACAATAGAATTTACAGCAGCCATTATCACGTTTGTATTGATCCTTAAAGCGATCAAAAAGCTCAAGCATTATGAAAAAGAACTCTACAATAATTATGCAGAAATAGAAGGTCGGAATTTATCTTGGTTACGCAACACATTCATCGCTGGTCTGTGCTTAACTATCATATGGTTCTTTCTTAGCCTGACTGATTACTCAGAAGAATATTTCAGCATGACACTAGCATATACAACTTGGCTCGGTGTCTCGGTTTTAATCTTGTGGATAGGTTATTCTATGTTGATCCAACAAGGCTTACTGGATACTACCATTTTTGCAATCTCAGAAAAGCCACAAGAACCATTGCCTCCAACTAATGAGCTATCAAGTAAAACTGATGAACATTACGAGCGCATATTACATTTCATGGAAGTTGATAAATTATACCAAAATTCTAATTTGAGTATGTCGATTCTTTCAGAAAAATCTGGACTCAGTAATGGATATGTATCGCAAATTATCAATCAAAAACGAAAACAAAACTTCTTTGACTTTATCAATTCATATCGTGTAGAAGATGTCAAACAAAAAATTATAGATCCCAACTTTTCACATTACACGTTGTTAGGTTTGGCACAAGACGCTGGGTTTAAATCCAAATCGACTTTTAATGCGGTGTTTAAGAAAATGACAGGGAAAACACCTTCGCAGTATAGGAAAGAAGAGACTGCTTAATTTTATAATCGTATTATCTTACATATCTTATAAATCATGTTCCAATTTTTTGTATTGAACAGGATTTATATGATTTATATGATGGACAAGATTAGGCGTGTTGGAATCATCTATTCATTTAATACCAAAGGCATGCTTATTATTTGTCTGAATTATGATTTTTAGGATTTAAGGATATATAGGATTTGGCTTTACATTCGATAAAATTAAGTTTAAACCAATAGCTTACTACAAACTTATATCACAACTTCAAGCTGAATTCTTTCGCATCGCATTCCACCCAAGTTTCATAACAAAATGGAGTATCATGTTCAGTTTTGATTTCGATAGTTACAGGGAAAACTGCTATTGATTTATCAACTAAAGAATAGTTTGTTTCAAGTTCAGCCACTCGCTCTTTATCCTTATCTGATATATTTTTAAGTGTCTGACTCATTTCAGATTTGACTCTAAAATATACTGTATGCTCTTTTCCACAATTCTGACACTTATAATTCATTGGCATTTTGTATTTATCTTGCTCATAACGCCTCAATCATTTATTCATTCAATCATGTATTCATTTAAGCATCTACCCCTCCTTCCACGCATCTTCCAAAAATCGGATCCAATTGCCATGCATAATCAGTTCAATATCCTGCTGAGAAAATCCTCTTTTCATTAATAACTGTGGAAGTTTTTGTAAATCAGAAATATCCTCCAGATCAGCAGGGCATTGCTCTTTACCAAAACCACCATCCAAATCTGTACCGATACCAATGTGACGACAATGACCAACCAGCTGGCAAATATGATCGATATGATCTACTAAGTGATCTAAAGTTAAGCCACTTGATTGAGGTGTCGTATCTCCACGCTTCCAGTCAGGAATCATCATCCATGCATCCAATGCCATGCCGATGACTGCACCTCGATCCACCAATGCACGAATTTGTTCGTCGCTGAATTGGCGATTGTGATTGACGATAGAGCGGCATAAAGAATGAGATGCCCAGACAGAGCCTTTAAAGTGATCTAGTGCTTCCCAAAAACTTTGATCACAAAGATGAGTGGCATCTAAAATAATATTGAAGCGTTCCATTTCGGTCAGGAGTGCTTTGCCTCGATGTCCAATGCCGCCTACACTATCAGTACCAAACGCATAGGTACCTGGACCATAGTGAGCGGGGCCAATTGCACGAAGCCCATCGACATATGCTTGTTCGACTAATCGCAAATCATATATAGAATCAGCGCCTTCAAGCGAGAGGATATAACCAATACTTTTAGATTCAGAATCCGTTTTCCATCGATCGATCTGAGTATGTAATGATGTAAGGTCTGTGACGGCTGTCAATTCGCCTGTTGCTTCCATCGCTTTGTACCAAGCCAGCTGCCCTTGAGTATGCGCCCAAGCTTGCTCTGGACTTTTCCATCCAGGTAATGGATTGGAGGGTTTGACATACCTGGCGATTTGGGTGGCTACACACAGACCGATATTGCCTCGACGCATGGCTTCGAAAGTGACAGTTGCACCAGATCGTCCAGGTAAGTCTGTTTGATCTTTTTCTCTAGCTCGAAGCGCTTCTAAAGACAAACGTAAATCCCGATTCCACTCAAGGGCATTCATGCTTAAGTCGAGATGTGCATCTATAATAAACATGATTTATAAAACTTATTTTAATAAAAATTGAGCTTCGATTTCAACAGGGATGTTATCAGGTAGAGAGCCCATGCCAATGGCAGATCTGACACCTACACCATGATCAGGACCCCAAACTTCTGCAAAAAGTTCGCTGCAACCATTGATCACATAGGGATGTGGCTCGAAGGTAGGCACGCAATTTACCATACCTAATACTTTAATGACTCTGTCGATTTTATCCAGACTACCAAGGTTGTCTTTGAGGGTAGCCAGTATTGCAAGCCCAACTAATTGCGCTGCTTCTTTAGCACTTTCCTTATCCATATCGACACCGACTTTGCCAATGAGGAGAGTGCCGTCAGCTTGGACAGTACCATGACCGCTAACCAAGACCATATCATTTAATTGTAAGAAAGGTTTGTAAACACCTAAAGGTTTGGGTGGAGGTGGCAACACCAACCCTAAAGTTTCGAATCTTTTATCTGCTGACATTTTGATGGATTTTTTATGCTAATGTAAGATACCATTTAGTGCAAGAACTCCGAGTAAACCAACCACAGAAACGATTGTTTCCATGACAGACCACGTCTTGATGGTATCGATGACAGACATATTAAAAAACTCTTTAAACATCCAGAACCCTGCATCATTCACGTGAGAGAACATCAAGCTTCCTGCTCCTGTGGCCAATACCATCAGATTAGGATCGACTCCCGAGGATTCGATCAGTGGTAAAACAAGACCTGCACTTGTGAGTCCAGCTACTGTTGCTGAACCGACACAAACTCTGATGACTGCAGCGATGCCCCAAGCAAGGATCAGTGGTGAGGCTGGTATGGTTTGTAATTTTTGACCGATGAATGTACTGACATCGCTGACGATAAGAATCTCTTTGAGTGCGCCTGCTCCAGCGATGATCAATAAAATCACAGCAATGCCTTTGACAGCTTCTGCATAAATGCCACTGACTTCCGACACTTTCAATCCTCTTCTAATGCCCAGCGTATATAAAGCAATTAATACTGTGAGTAACATGGCGATAACCGGATTACCAGCAAAATTGACAAAGCCATTAATCCAAGGAATATCAATCGGCAATAAATCAACAATGGCGGAAGACAGTAATAAGATGACTGGTAATAAAGCGGTAACTATACTGATACCTAAGGATGGCAATTCTTCTTCAGAGAATGTTCGAGATGCCATCATAGATTTGAGTGGTTTAGGATTATATTTTTTAAGTGTTTGTCCAAATAGAGGACCACCAACGATGATGGCTGGGATGGCTACGATCAATCCATAAAGTAAAGTCCTACTCATATCTGCACCAAAATCAACGACCAAAGCTGTCGGTGCTGGGTGTGGTGGTAAGTATCCATGAGTGACTGACAATGCAGCAAGCATAGGCAAACCGATATACAAAAGAGGCAGCCTAGTCGTGGCAGCGATAGTAAAAACAAGCGGTACTAGAATCACAAATCCAACCGAGTAAAACATTGGAATCCCGACGATAAAGCCAGTTAAGACCACAGCCCATTGCACATATCGATTGGGAAATGCAGCAATCAAGCTATTCGCAATTTTTTGAGCAGCCCCACTTTCGGCGACCAGCTTACCCAGCATAGCTCCAAGTCCCAAAATAATGACTAAAAAGCCAAGGGTGTTTCCTATCCCATCTTGTATAGCTTTCGTTATCGTGTCAACTGGCAATCCCGAAGCCACACCTATTAAAATCGAAGAGATGATAAATGATATAAAGGCATCCAACTTAACAAAGCCGATCAGTACGACGAGTAAGAAAATTCCGATGAGTACAATCGTAATTGGCATGGTAGAGAGATTTTCATGTCTATATTCAAGTAAAATAAGACTAATTTTAAGTCTCTCTGGTCCTTTGCCGACCTAGTTGTTAATCTTTTACTACAATTCTAAGAAAGACGATAATTGAGTAGGAATATAACATCGAAACGTTAATCTAATTATTGTCCATTTTCATTTTTCACATCATATAAATGCTTTCCAAATTCATTTATAAACTGGTCTTTATATTTCTCTCTATAAGTTTTGGGTGCTTGAAAAATAATTAATTTCACAGCGCTCATAGCGTAATCATCACCTATCATCTCTTTTGCAGGAAACCCGTATTCAAGAACAAATTGGTCCGAAAATTCTCTATGACCTGGCATTTCTTTATGAGAATTTCTACTGTCTGGTGGAGACTCTATGAAATCTCTATAACCCATTTCTATCAAATCCTTTTTTGAATCATTTGACATTTTATTTTTCCCTTGATCTTAATGTATACTTTAATGGATGCTTCTCTAACAATATTTTCTGATTAGTTGTCTGTTTTTCTAGTGGAAATACAATTAGTCGATATCCTTATCGTCGATGATGTCAGGCTGATTCCTGACATTGAATTCAAAAATATCTTTTCGACTGTAATGACCATTCACGTCAAAGTCTAATCTACTTCTAATGATTTCTGATAAGTCAATCCTCAGTGTCAAAATTCCAGCTATATTAAATAGTGGCCCTTCAAGAATTTCTCCCAAAGGAGAAATAATCACACTCCCACCTTGACAAAAATGCTCGTCTTCGGATTCAACTAAATGTTGATAAGCTTCAGGATACATTGATTTAGTGAAATATTGGTTACATCCCAAAACAAAACATCTCCCTTCGAGAGCAATGTGTTGCATGGTGGGAATCCAAACCTTTCTAGAATCTGCCGTCGGCGCAATGTAAATTTGAACACCTTGTTGGTACATCGACATTCTCGCTAGAGGCATGTAGTTTTCCCAGCAAATCAATCCACCTAGTTTACCAATAGATGAATCCACTGTAATTAATGATTCACCGCCTGCTTCTGCCCAGATGATGCGTTCTGTGCCTGTCGGTTTTATTTTGCGATGCACACCGAGTAAGCCTTTGGTTGGAGAGACATAAATCATGGAGCAATACAGACTCCCGTTTTGACTTGTTTTTTCTGTAGCTCCTACTACCAAATAAGCACCAGTATCTTGCGCTATTTTTTCTAATCGTTGTCGATCTTTAGTGTCTAGATTGATACTATTCTCATAATACAACTCATACAGTTTTCTTCCTTCAGCTGTCCGTTTACCAATTGTCGCACCAAAGTTAAATCCACGAGGATATCCAGGTACATAAGATTCTGGGAATACAATGAGTTGAGCTCCTTGGTCAGCACAATCTTTGGCAAGCGATTCCATTTTGACTAATGTCTGTTCTTTATCAAAAAAGACAGGACTATCTTGGACAAGGCTTACTTTAACTTGCATGGTGACACGATTATATATAAGTATATTGTATTCGGCATTTCCTGAGTCGTGATTCCCTGATCATGCCTATTAATGGGAATCACTTCTTATAAGACTTCGAATTCATTTCAACGATTGCTGACCAGTTTATACTTCCATCTTCATTACAATATTTTTCAGAAAATTCTTTTACAAATAGATTTGTTTTCTTTGCATATTCTTTGTCATACTCTTCTGTTTTTTGTTTTGCTTTAAAGCCTAACGGTTCAATTATTTCTTTATAAAGATTCTTATTCCCTGATATAAACTCCCAAAAATCTTGTCCGCAGTAGCGGTCATAGTTACCTTGGTCAATGTTCTTGTTTCTGCCATAGCAAATACCTAAAACGGGTTGAACTATTATTCCAGAATTGCTGGTTCTTAATGACTTCTTGGCAGTCTTAAAATAATCTTTTAATTTTTTGTGTTGGGTACTATTTCCCCAATTCGGACCAGATTTAATTGAAACTACAAATCTAATTTTATCTTTGTCGAATTCTAAATCCATTCCTTCAATCCCTGACTTCCATCCTTTGAAGGAACGTGAATTAATATGTATTGCCAATCCCTCTAACCAATCTCCAAAAATTCCTTCTTCACTAGATGAAATATGAGCATCTACTATTCCTGAGACAATTTCTGCTGCAGTCTGTACGTATTTCGCTTTGTATAGATAAGGGTTTTTGCGTTTAAGAATTTTCTCAAGCTTAAGCTTATTTAGGCTTTCAATTCGCTTTTTATGGAATGTTCCTATATTAACTTCAACATATTTCTTAATATCTTTATTTTTAATCATATCGTGCAGTTGTATTGCATTGATTCTTATAATTTAGCAAAATACACTTAAAGCATTGACAAAGTTTACATTTATTGACCTTTTTGCAGGTATTGGAGGTTTTCATCTCGGTTTGGAAAAGAATGGAGGTGAATGTCTAGCATTTAGTGAAATCGCACCAAATGCTATACAAGCATATTGTGCAAATTTACCTTTAGAATCTTACAACAATCTAGGAGACATAACTAAAATTGAATCTCTTCCTCAACACGATTTATTAACAGCTGGTGTTCCTTGTCAAAGTTGGTCAATTGCAGGAAAAAATCTTGGCTTCGATGATGATAGAGGGCAGTTATGGAACGACACTATATACCTGCTTAATAAAGCAAGACCTAAAGCATTCATTTTTGAGAACGTTAAAGGTCTTGCAGACCCAAGAAATGAGTTAGCTCTGAAATTCATCCTAAAGAGAATTAAAGAATCAGGATATCATGCAAAAGCACACGTAATTAACTCCTACGATTATGGCGTTGTTCAGAATAGAATACGAGTTTATATAGTTGGTTTTAAGGAAAAACAATACTTTGACAAGTTTAAGCTTCCTCCTGTGAGTCCGTCGAATAAGAAACTTTATCAAGTTTTAGATGATTTAGATATTAAAGATTACTCAAAACGTAAATTTGACCCAAGTAACTTGTTTGGTAAATTTGTTCCTATGGCAAGGACAAGATTTCAGAAAGTTGACGAGGTAAATGATTTTTTCCTTTTTAATGATATTAGAAATGGACACTCCACTATTCATTCTTGGGACTTGGAAAAAGTTAGCAATGAAGAGGAAAGAATCTGCTATTTAATATTGAAAAATCGTAGAAAGAAGGTATTTGGTCCTAGAGACGGCAATCCTCTTTCGTTAAATCAACTTCAATCCTTAGATTCATCTATTAAACAAAGCACTCTTGATAGGCTAGTAGCAAAAGGAATTCTTAAAATAGTTAATTATGCCTATAATGTTAAGAAAAAAATTATTCAAGACTTATCTGCAAAAGAGGAAATTGTATTGTCTTACAAACATGGGTCTTTAATCCATTTGGACAATTTGGTGCTGAAGAATAAAAGCTTAGTTTCTAACGGTGTAAAGTTTAATTCAGTTCTTAAAGGATTACAAGTCAAAAATATTATCTCTCCATCAGAAGTCAGGTATGAATTCAAAAATTCTAAAATTTCATCAGGGATAAATGGAATAAATCGAATCTACCTGCCTTTGTCAGATGTATTTTCTACCCTAGTTGCAAGTGACACCAATGATTTTGTAGCTACAAAGAATGTAGAGTTTGATAATCCTAATGAGTATAAATCATCTTTTATAAATCAAATTTATAGGAAAGGGGAATTCAGAAAAATTTCGAAATCCGAAGCTTGTAGAATACAAGGTTTTCCATCTGATTACAAACTCCAGGAAGGTAGAACAAAGTGGATGAAATTAATTGGTAATAGTGTTTCTGTCCCAGTCATTGAAAGATTAGGTGATTCTATTATCAAGACTGGTGTTTTCCGTTCTTGATTACCAGTAAAAAAACTTATCCAGTTATGTAAGGATAAGGTGGCTGGTTTTCAAAAGACATTATGTTTTCGTGCTTGCTAGATTTGAGTTTTATCCAGTAACATCCAAATCTAAACCACCATAATAGCCAGTGTCAACATCTAGGATATACTTAGTATAATAGGTGATTTGTCCAACGTGATAGGAAAAGTGCTCTGTGACATGGATAAGAATACTCGTGACATTCTCATCAAAGCCTTGTACTTGGCGTTCTTTTGTTAAGTCATCTGCTGTTATCCGATCAAGAGCTGCATCAACATCTTCTTGTAAGACATCTAATTTTTTAATCAGTACCTCATGAGCTATTGGTCCTGGTTCTGAAAATTCATTTGCTCGCTGTCTGACATTTGGTTGTCCATCTATTCCGTGTAGGACGTATTGAGTGACATTCCCACATAAGTGGAGAATTAAATTTCCAACAGTATTGATATTAGCATTGTGTTTGTACCAGACTTGTTCTTCTGATAATTGATCTAAACATTTTTTTATTCTAACGATCCCCTCTGCGAATAATCGGCGCTTGACATCTAGAATAATAAAATTTCTAATAATGGTTGATCGACTCATTTAACTGGTGCGAGCGTTACTCCTTCGTCTAACAATGGATTAGGTATTGTCGCTTTCCACATTGGGTCAACTGAAAACTGAGGCATCTCTTCAGTTTTTACTTTACTGTTTTGCTCAATCAACATATAATATTTGTTGCCTTTAATGACTACTCCATCATGGTATACATTACCGGGTTTGACATACAGGTCAGAAAAGCTATTGGGTTGCGCGTCATTCATTATATCCATTTGTCTTTGAAATTCAGTTTGACCAGGACCATTATACAATGAGTTATCTTCAAGACTGTTTGTCTGAGAGTAAGCGAGACTTGAGGACAAAACAAATAGAAGTAGATTAAGATATTTCATAACATGTAAATTTGTTGAATCTATAGTAAAGTACATAGTTTTTGATACAAAATCAAACATCAATGATTTGGCTACTCCAAGTTCAAGACTTACATTTGAAGACTAACGATTCCTAACCCTATCCAAATGTTTGTATCACTTTTAACTTAAAACTTATATGAATAATTCAACAAGTGGTTACACAACGTTTATTGCAGTTATCGTTTCTCTCGGTGGCTTTTTATTTGGATTTGATGCTTCTGTGATATCTGGAGCACTGGGTTCTATAAAAGCAATGTTTCCAATGTCTGCATTTCAAGAAGGCTTTGTTGTTTCTTCGCCTACACTTTCTGCTACAGCTGCGATGTTGGTCATAGGGCCTATAAGTGATATGCTTGGCAGAAAAAAAGTATTACTATTCATCGCTTTTGGTTATGCCTTATCGGCAATAATGTCTGCGCTTGCGCCTAGTGTAAGTGTGTTGATATTTGCTAGAATGTTAGGCGGACTTGCTTTTGGAGCAGCTTTGATTATTGCTCCGATGTACATAGCAGAAATTGCACCCGCAGAAAAAAGAGGGCGATTAGTCTCTATCAATCAATTGAACATTGTCTTGGGATTTTCGGCTTCGTATTTTGCCAATTACTTCATCAACCAAGCATACGGCAATGATCCAGATATGTGGCGATACATGCTTGGATTAGAGTTTGTGCCAGCCATTCTATTTTTCTTTTTCTTATTTTTGATTCCTGAAAGTCCACGGTGGTTGATGTCAAAAAATAAAATTGATCAAGCGACTGGTGTGATACAGAAAATACGTGGTTCTCTGAATGTAACCGAAGAGATTACCGCTATAAAGAATAACATAGCAGAATCAGCAAATAGAACTGGTGCGAGATTACCAGAATTGTTTAAACCTGCGTTAAGATTGGTCTTGATGATTGGCCTTGTCGTTGGTATCCTTCAGCAAATCACTGGAATTAACATTGCATTCTTTTATGCCAACACAATATTTGAACAATCAGGTATTGGTTCTGATGCGTCATTTACACAAGCAATTTGGGTTGGTATCATCAACGTAATTTTCACCATTATCGCCATGTCTCTTATTGACAAATTGGGTAGAAAGCCTTTACTTGTGTTTGGAGCAGCTGGTATAGCCATTAGCATGTTTATTTCTGCTTATGGTTTTAGTCAAGCGACGTATTCGATTACAAACGAAACAATGTCTGAGCTATCAATTGGATCGGATAAAGAAAGTCTTCGACCTTTAGTTGGTCAAACCTTCGACAATGATGTTGATTTCAAACGTGCAGTCATTGCCCAGATGGGACCTGCAAATGCATCCAAGTATGAGTCGGATATCATAAAAGGCTCTGTCACTATGAATCCATTTTTAATTCTTTTGGGAATTTTAGGCTTTGTGGCATCTTTCGCTATTTCGCTCGGTCCAGTGATGTGGGTCTTATTTTCAGAAATTTTTCCAAACTGGATTCGGGGGGTTGCTATTTCTGTTGTCGGCTTTGTAAATTCAGCAATCAGCTTTTTAGTCCAATTTCTATTCCCTTGGGAATTAGCAAATTTAGGTACGGCAGTCACCTTTGCCATCTACGGTGTGTTTGCTTTGATTGGTCTTATGTTTATCTTAAAAGTGGTCCCTGAAACAAAGGGCAAATCACTGGAAGAATTAGAAAAAATATTAGTGAAATCATAATACTGATTAATGGGTTATGTAGAAAATCCCATCCTTCGAGGATTTAATCCTGATCCTTCTATTGTACGCGTCGATGATAATTATTACATCGCTGTGTCTACGTTCGAATGGTTTCCAGGTGTACTTATTTATCATTCAAGCGATCTTGTCAATTGGCATTTAGTAGCACGACCACTAGATCGGGTCGATCAATTAAACCTGATTGGTGTTCCTGATTCTAGTGGCGTATGGGCACCTTGTTTGAGTTATGATAATGGAACCTTTTATTTAGTCTATTCCAATGTCAAATCATTTGATGGGCCATGGAAGGATACGCCTAATTATTTAGTCACTACAGAAGATATATCCAGCGACTGGTCTGATCCTATATTTTTAAGTGCGACTGGATTTGATGGATCCATGTTTCACGAATCTAGAGGTAAGAAATGGTTTGTGTCTATGACTGTGGATCATCGCAAGCAAAAACTGTTTGGTGGAATTGTATTGCAAGAATATAGTCAGGAGGAACAAAGATTAATCGGAGAAAAATATCACTTGACCGATGGCACAGCTTTGGGAAATACAGAAGCTCCTCACCTCTATGAAAAGGATGGTTATTTTTACATTCTTCTGGCAGAAGGAGGAACAGAATATGGGCATGCAGCCACGATAATGCGCAGCAAGTCTTTAACTGGACCTTACGAAACTCATCCCAACAATCCTTGGAACACTGCAAGTCATGAACCTGCTCATCCACTTCAAAAGTGTGGTCATGCTGATATTATTGAAACGAAATCTGGAGATTGGTATGTAGTCTTTCTAACAGCTCGACCATTAACGGAACGCGGACGATCTATTACAGGAAGAGAAACGGCAATTGAGAAAGTGGTCTGGAAAGACGGTTGGCCATATTTAGAACATGGAGACTCGCTGCCAAGACAACGAGTATGGTTTGAGAATATAGAAGAGATCTATCAAGGACAGACATCCGTGTATAATTTCACTAAAGAACAACTGTCACTTGATCTACAATCCTTACGGGTTCCGATGACAAACGATTGGTGTAACTTGACAGACCGCAAAGGCTATTTGCGGCTGTATGGTAGAGAATCGCTCAGTAGTTTTCATCATCAATCCTTAGTAGCAAAAAGAGTCACGGAGCATCATTCAAGAGCGATTACCATTCTTGATTATCAGCCTAAGCATCATCAACAAATGGCTGGGCTAGTCATGTATTACAATACCAATCATTGGCACTATCTGCATCTGACTACAGATGATGTGGGAGATCGTGTGCTGCAAATCATCAGTTGTGATAAACACCTGATTAGGGAATCACTTGACCTGCCAATTAAACTATCAAAAACCAATGACATTGTCCTTCGCTCTGAATGGCAAGCCGAATCTATCCGATGCTATTATCAAGATGGCTCTAATGATTGGATTGAAATTGGAAAACCTTTGGATGGCAGTATCCTATCAGATGATTATGTTCGAGATGAAGCCAATAGATATCGCGCTGCATTTACAGGAGCCTTTGTCGGCATGTGCTGCCAAGACTTATCAGGTGAACGATTACATGCTGATTTCAAAGTATTCATTTATGAGAATTTAGAATCCTAATTGAGATAATTTTAGGATTGATGGCAAATGTATGAATTAGGACCCGCCTTCGGAAGGGCAGGTTCGTAGGATAACGGAATGAAAGGATTATGTTTTTTGGAAGAAAATAATCCTAAAATCATTGAATCATAAAAATCTTAATTCAGACAATTTTAATAAAAAAGGCAGAAACCCATAAGAGCCTCTGCCTTCTATTTCACATAATGGAATTAAACAAAAACCTCACTATGTATGTATTAAGCATATAGTAAACAACTATTTACATAGCTACTAATTTAAAATCTTTAGGTTTGTAACCATTTTTAAATTTAATATTTGAAAAGGTATACTCACCATTGATTGCATATTTTCCAGTTTTTGGATTTGGAGCATAAGACTTTCTTTTTGTAGGAATATATACGCCACCTATTTTTTCATAATCCATAGTCATTTTTAAAATTGGATCTTTGACACCAAATGCAGGAAGTGAAAAATAAAAGAGGTCAAGCATATGCGTTGTAGGATTAAAATATAAAATATATTCATCATCTGCAGCCTTACCGGTTACAGCGTTATTATAGGTCAACATTACTTTCTCGTAGTTGATCCCGTCGACATTCTCAGTCCCCGTGTATTTATGATTAGTCCCTTCATCTCCTAATTTATAAATCATAGAAAACCAAAATGAATTGACCTCTCGGATAAATACTGTAGCGCCTAATGCTTCTTTATCTGTAACCCATTTACCATTCAATGATAATTGAGGAACACCATTAATCAATGATTGCTGAACTATTCCTTTTTTACCTATTAATACATTTCTATCATGTTGACCGTATGTTGCCCAAGAATCTTCTCCGTCAAATATTAAGCGTTCTGCAGATACGTCTTTACCAGCATCAAAATTATTATACACGTAGTGAAACTGGACATCTTTCTTAGACTTAAGTTTCTTGTAGTCACCGATGACACTTGTCAAATTATCCAATAATTGTTGTGACTTGACATCCGTTTGCGCATTACCAATATATGCTGTCATTAAAAATAAAGCCACTAAGGCATACTGTAAATTGGTATTAAAAAAATTCATTTAAAGATTGTTTGTAAAACCCGTTAGTAATAAAAGAGCAAATGCTCTTGAAATTAAAGTTAGTGTAACTCTAATACAGAGGAGAAGGTTTAGCTTAAGTTACACGGATAACTGTTAGGTCACCAGACGGACAGAGTAAAAATTATTGACCTATATCATCTCCTCTTTGATGACTTAATAAAGAATAAATTTTTATTTGGAGTTAGATGCTTTTCTTGAAACAAACACTAGTTTCTGTGTTCGTATAAGGCGCATAATTTGCGATGACTTCATACCCCTGGGCTGTATACAAACCGACAGCAGTTGTCAAAAATTTTCCTGTCTCTAAAACACAATTGATGTATCCTAGCTCTTTGGCCCAGACTTCTATTTCGCGTAACACTAGTTTTGATATACCTTGGCCTCGTTGGTTTGTTTCAACATACATACGCTTTATCTCAACGGTAGTCTCATCAAATTGCTTCATCGCACCTGATCCTACAGCTGTATCCCCATTCAATGCAATGACACAGTGTTCCAAACTTTCAATATCATTATATTGACTATAGAAAGCATCTTGATCACCATTCTCTATAGACAACTCTGCATCCAATTTATTGACTAAGCCCTGAAACTGTAAGTCAGAAGAATCGACTCGCTTAATGAGAATCATCATCGTTTATTAAAATGATATAAGTTCTATATCAAAGCCAATATCTGTATTTGGTGGGATTGGACCTTGGCCTCTAGTACCATATGCTAGTTCAGATGGAATTAATAGGGTAATAGAACCACCTGTGCCAATAAGTGGAAGGCCCTCTTGCCATCCCTGAATGAAATTTCTTACTGGAAATAGAAAATCTTCCTGACTGTCAAACGATTCTTCGCCATCGACTAGGAAATATCCATTGTAAGTGACGACTACCGTTGAATTTACAGTTGGATTTGGTGCAGTACCTGGATCATTGATTATGTATGCAAGTCCTGTGATTGTCCTCTGAGGGCTAAGGTTATTTAACTCTACGTATTCAGCAACACTTAAAAAATCATTGTCATCATTATCTGAACAGCTTATAGAAAACAGAGCAATACATAAGAACAAACTATAGGTAAGTAATTTCATTTCTTGGAATTTTGTCAAAAATACGAATTAGATATTAATCAATTGTATACATATTCAAAAGGTGTGTAAAACATAATGCACTTCTCTGTAATTTTTCTTCCGCTCGCCTTGAATTCCTAAAGGATTGCTGCGCTGCTATTCCTTTAGAGACAATAGGCGAGACCGGCCTATTGAAATTAAATGCTATTTGTCATTTTATCTTACACACATTTAAAAGCCTGAAAATCATGTATCGCAGATGTCAATTAAACCAGATGCACTCAAGTTTGAGCTTTAAACTACGGTCCATTTTATTAATTTTATCGTTAAATATACTCGACATATATTTGGATATGCCTGCGTTCTTCGTCTTGAACCTAAAAAAATATTCTCGCACCTTTAATAGTCCAAATTCAAGTACGACTGGTATATCGAACATTTTCGCTTGGATATTAACATATTAATAATACGCTGAGTCACGATGTAGGAATAATTCTGCGTATGGGATATGGAATAAATAATTATCCGTATTGGCTTCCTAAAATTAATTTATACTTCGCTATTTTTATCAGTAAGCCAACAAGAATTCTTTCTAAAAATGCGTTGTTTAAATTAATCTTAGATGGTGTAAAATTGGACATTTATTTTATCCAAGTCCCTAAGCATTTTTAATCAGTTTCCAATGTTCTTTTTCCGATTGTGTAGCAATACAATGATGAAGGAATGTAATCAAAAATGTAATCTTTGAAGTCAATTTCCTTATTAATATCTATTGTTGTTACTATCGCTCTTTTAAGTTTGTTTTTATTTAAAAAGGTAGATAGACTTTTGAGTTCTTCTGGTTTATCAAAATATCGATTTGACCATTTAATCTCCACAGCCCAGAGTGGTTTTAAAGTGTCTTTTTTTATTCCAACGATATCAACTTCGCCTTTGTTCCATCTAGAATAAAATGGGGTATGCCAATGCCTATGAAACCATTGAGAATAAATGGCGGTCTCAACCATGTTTCCCATAAGATCAGCGTCAGACTTAATTGGTGAGAAAAGAGCGCTTCTTAGCGATGGATTTGTAAGATAGATTTTGAAATAGTTTGCTCTTTTAAATTTCTTTCCATTTAGATCTATTCTATTGACTACTCTAATTAGGAATGCGGCTTCTAAATACTGGATATATTTTTTTATAGTATTTTTTGATACTCCTGAGGATACAGATAGAGAATCATATGAAAACTCGTTACCACTATTGAATGCAATAGTTGTAAACAGAGAATTAAGTTCTTGTACATCTTGAATCCCATATAAACTGGGTAAGTCTCGAAGCAGAACTTTATCTATTATATCGCTTTTTATATATCGTCCAGGATTAGCTTGTATTTCTTTTGAAAGTGATACTTCTGGATAACCACCAAAATTAATATAATCAATAAAATGATTGTTTAATTCACCGATATCAATTGTATCGTAGACTTTTATCTCTTTATTATTCCAGATTTTGGTATTCGGATAGATCAGATTATCCAAATCTTTCAAATGAATATATTCATGAAAAGTCAAGGGAGGTAAAGTAAAATCGGTAAATCTTCCTGCACCAGATTCATTACTTTTTAACTTAAGAGCAGCCGCGGCAGATCCAGATACAATGAATTTTGTTCTATGATATGAATCTACAAGAGATTTTAAATGAACTTCCCATTCTTTTAAATACTGTACTTCATCAAAGAATACATAATAATCGTTTATGTCATCTTTCTTACCTACAGCTTTTCGACAATACGAAAAGAGTTCTTCTATTCCAATTCCATTAAAAACAGGAGTTTCAATTGATAAGTAGCATATTTTAAGAGGATCAATTCCTCGTTGTATTAACTCTTGAATTGTATGGTAAATCATAACAGTTTTACCAACTCTTCGAGGACCCATTAAAACTGCAGCTCTCTTAATTCTCTTATCCATTACTAATGGTAGAAACTTAGAGAAATAGAGTCTTCTATTCATGCTTTCATAGAATTCATCAATTTGACCATCTTTCCACCACGGGTTTTCAAATCGAATTCTATTAAGTATTTGTTCTTCTGTTATTTCGAATAATGGCATTTAGAATCAATTAATTGACTCTAAATTAACAAATTCATCCATATAGAGTCAAATATGTGATCTTATTTATTGATTTCTTGCTTGTATTTATAAGGTATATTTGGCAAAAATTTATAAAAAAGTCGAGTAGCTCAAAATGATATTTACCCACTTTATGTTTTGATTCGATGAACCTAGCACTCCGTAGGACTTCCCGTATATTACCTCCATGAAGGGTTCTAATAAATCAGTCATCTCTGGAATTATGTTAACCGCTGGTTCAGCAATTGGAGCAGGCATGTTTTCATTACCCATTGTTTCTTCAGGGATGTGGTTTACGCTTTCTATCATCTGCTTTCTATTTATATGGCTGATCAGCTACCTAGGTGCGCTCATGATATTGGAAGTCAATTTGCAATATCCTGTAGGCTCGAGTTTCAATACCTTTGTCACAGATCTTTTGGGGAAAACGGGTAGCATCATATTCACCTTATGCATCTGTTTTATCCTTTACATTTTACTATATGCCTACTTTAGCGCATTTGGCAATATGGCTGCTCATACATTATCAATAGAGAATCCATCTTCATGGGTACAAGGAGGTTTAGGTCTTCTACTTGGATTAGGATTTGCTATTGCCGTTTGGATAAGCACCTCATTTACTGGTCGGATCGCATCTATATTAGTGGTTGCAATGGCTATTAGTTTTGTTATTGCTTCAGTGGGTGCACTATCCAATATTTCTTTTAGTCTCTTATGGAATATCGAAGCCTCATATATGCAATATATGTGGTCGGGCTTACCATACTTTATCACCTCATTTGGATTTGCTTCTATTGTTCCAAGTCTGTATAAGCACTATGGGAAAGATGTTCGAAAAATAAAAGCTGGATTATTTTATGGTTCCATTATCGCCTTGGTGACCTATGTCCTTTGGTTGATGATATCATTTGGCAATATTCCTCGTGAAGAATTTATAGCCATCAATTTATCTGGCGGAAATGCAGGTGATCTTACTAAAGCTATCGAACAAAAAATTGGTAATTTATCTATTCAAAAAGCCTTGAATTTCTTTTCTAATTTTGCAATTATTTCTTCTTTTTTGGGCGTTGGACTAAGTCTGTTTGATTACATCGCCGATCATTTAAACATGAGTAATAATAAGGAAGGAAGATTTTTGACGACCTGTATGACTTTTTTACCTCCTGGCATCTGTAGTTTATTCTTTCCACATGGCTTTATTGCGGCGATTGGTTATGCTGGCTTTGTATTGTATATTGGCTTTTTCCTAATACCCTTTTTTTTAATTTGGAAATCTCGTAAAACCGAGAAAGCATTATTGTATACTTTAAGCGGTGGCAAAGCTGTTTTAATTTTCGTATTTGTTTTAAGTACAATTACTGCTGTTTGTCATGTATTGGCAAAATCAAATTTACTACCTACGTATTGATATGGCAATTAAAATAGCTCAACAAGTCTTATTTGTTTCGCTCATTGTAATAACATGCTGTTACAATAGTCAGGCACAAGTACTTCGGTTTCTTTTCACGGGACACACTTATGACTGGGGGGTTCCAGCAGGCAATAAAGTCGATAGTCGAATAACTCAGCTTGATCTCAAAAAATATGATGGGTTTTGGTTGGGTGGAGATATTTGTGCAAATACAAGTCTGGATCCAAACACTTGGAAATATTTAGAAAAGACATTTAATTTAAAGAACCCATGGACGCACATAGCCTTAGGCAATCACGATTACAGAGACGATAATTTACATCTCTATAATTCAGCTACAAATAAATCAGACTATTATACTTCTAATATTCACAGCATTGTCTTTTCTGTTATCAATACGAATTTAAATACTAGCGATTGTGATGCACTAGATGAACAATTCGAAATGCTAACAACAGTTGGAGATACCATACAAAAGGCATCACATTATATTCTATTAATGCATCATCAGGTCTTTGACAAAATTCCTGGATTAGATGGATTTAAATCGAATGGTATTTGTGATAATTACCAAATTACCTGCAATGGGAAAAAAAGAAGTTTTAAAGAACGACTATATCCAAAATTGGTCGAAATGCACAATCGAGGAATAAAGGTTCTTGTACTAGTTGGAGATACAGGTTGGCACAAAGGAGGACATTGGCAATCTGATAAGGGCATAGATTTTATTGCATCTGGTATTAACAATAGCTACTATAAATCAAAGGCCCCAGAAATATTAAAAGATATTGAAAAAGATAAATTCGTTGAATTTGAATTTAATGTGCAACAAAAAACACTTGACTGGAAATTTTTAAATTTGGATTACTAGTGTAATAATGTTACGCTTAGTCCCTATAGAACTTTATTCACCATCATTTTTACTTCTTCAATAATTTTTCCATTTTCATTAATTTTTATAATGATGCTATTGGGTATAGTCTGTCGATTCTCTTTTTGATGAAGTAATAAATAATAATTACCCTCTTCCTCTAAAGCATCAATAACTACTGTTTTATCAAACGTTTCTGATCCACGACTTTTTATCGACTCTAATTGTTCGTCAAGACTTAATAAAGTAACATGGGTTTGATCGCTTTCATTTTTATCTTTTAACAACAACTGAATAGTGCTGCCTTTAACACTCATGTCTAAGACTTCTTGATGTTGTGGCTTCACCAAAATATACTCTTTAATGACTTTTAAATCACTATTTAGTTTTGATATATAAAGATCCATACCAGTCTCTGACTGTTGAATTTCACCAACAACATAAATAAAACCATCAGTAGTAATCGCTTGATTAAAAAAGACATGTCCATCATCTGAAGACTTCACCCATTGTTTCTTTTCATTACCCATACGATCAGTCAGCAAAATAAATCCTTTTGCAAATTGCTCTTCGTAAGAGTGTCCATCTTTAAACTCAAAACCATCTGCAATACCGGTAACTAACAAATCATTATTTACTAAATGTAAAAGCTGTTTCGGAACAGTTGTCTCTACTCCTATTTTAATTTCAATATTTCGTATCTCCAATTTTTTAAGAAACCATTTGAGAGTTGTGCTTGACGTACCTCTCTCATAATTTAAACTAAGAAGGGTATCATTTGCTAAGTGTTCAAAATCAATAATTCTCGTTCTATGTCCATAGCTTGCCTTTTCATTGAGCCTAGATTTTTCTAATAAAAACACATGGCTTTGTTCTTCTTGATGACTTAATGACCTTGCTTGATAGTAACTCAAGTAAGCATTATCATCATCCTCAATTTGCAATAAAATTCCTCGCGCACTTGTCTCTGTTGGATATACGATTGGTGATTGTCCGACTTCAGCAATTGTTGGATATCGAATAGACGTCGGAGAATAAGATGTGCCTACAGCCATTAGCTTGTCATCTATTATTACAAGTTGAGTTGGCACAAATGATAGATCACCATTATCACCTTCTTCTTGGCAGGCAAAAAATGCAATGACTAGAACAGTGAGGAGTATGAAATGAAAATAGCCAGTTCTTTTGACAAACATCAAGATTACTTCACAAGAGTTGCGTCGACAAGCTGATACATTAATCTGTTGATATCATCAGCATTCAACTGTAGTTTTCCTTTTATAGTAATCTGTTCTGCCGAATACTTAATTGGCTCATTGGATAGTACTTCCATAACAGTCTCTGGACCAGCACCTCCGCAGAAAAAGCACATGTTGTATGGGAATGCAGAGAAGATAAATTCTGTATGGCTTTTATAGCCTTCAACAGGGATGACATATCCTTTGATCGTTACTTCTTGGTTTTGTAAATCTTTGACTTGTTGGCTAAAGACAGGTTTGTCAATTTTGAAGCCCATCAACTCATCGTATTCTTTTCTGTAGGTTATGCGGGATAAGGTCTTCCAAATGTTTTCTCCTTTGGTTTCTGTCTCGGCAGTTTTTTCTACTTCTTTACTGACATCTTCCATAGTCCCAGCAGCACCAGATGGTGCGTTGTCTTGGGCATTTATAGCTAGTGAAAGTGTACAAAGACTAAAGATGAATATGATCTGTTTCATTTGGAGCTTTTATAATTGAACAAACAAAGTATGAAAATAAGCTTAGTACTGCACAGTTTTAACCCAATGATAACAAGCGAATCGAGCTTAAGTTTAGTTCTTTTTCGGATCTAATGCTATACCAAGAAACTCTCTATCCTTTACTTCATGGTATAAAAGTGCTGCTTTGATGCAGCTTTGAAGTTCCTTGAATGGGACCATATCATCAAATGAAAAGAGTATCGCGCGATTCTTTTCGTAAGTAAATAGATTGCCATATACCTCTCTGAATGTCACAACCAGCTTACTTGTACACTTAAAATATACCGCATATTGATCAGGTGTTTTTTCTTTCCAATCTATTCTGATGGTACTGCCTTTAGGGGCAATGTAGCTTGGTTCGCCCCACTTTAATGTTTCTTCTAATTCTGAAATAGAGTCTTCTTCTTTCGCAGTATCAATAATCAATTGTCTGAGCTTGTTTAATTTATTGGACACGTGTTTTGGGTAGCTACTAATCTTAGTTTTAACAGAAGGATTAGAATTTAATTTCATAGATAGTCAATTACTGTTTGATCAATTTAGCTTTTTCTACTTAGTTGCGTTTAAATATCGATGATATTACCTCCTTAAAGAAAACTGAGAAAGCATTTAAAATTGAGCCTACTCCGAAAACTTACAAAACCAAAAATGTTTCTTTGGTGATATTTTTCATTTTCTCAATGCACAGATGCTCAGGAATCACTGAATTTCAAAAACCAAAAATCTCATCCAAAATAATCCATTTCATGCAATTCGTCAGTATTAAGAGTGGACTCAAAATTATATTTCATCATGCCATCTTCTAAGAATAAAGATAAGTAAACAATCGCTGCGTTTCTCGACTCGATAACCATTAAAATCTCTTGCTAAAAACGCCACTAAACCCTTTCTTTTTGGAATCTTGGAACTAAGTACATACTTATAACCCCAACACTATATTAAAAACCAATTGCAAACCAACAATAGAATGATATGATCATAATCGGAACCAGAGGTGTAAAATCTACTATGAGCGCAGGCGACTTTAATTGTCCACAATGTGAAACTACTAAACAATACAAACACAAAAAAAGTCACTAGATTTTTCACACTATATTTTATTCCGTTAATCCCATTAGGCAAAGCTGGAGAGTTTGTAGAATATCAAGACTGTAGAGGTACTTTCATTCCCAAAGTCTTAAATTATAATAAAGATTCTAATTCTGACGCATTTTTAGCCGAGTACGAAAAGGCAATGAAACACAGCATGGTCCTTATCATGTTGGCTGATGGGATTATTGATGAAAATGAAATGTTGATGGTTCAAAAAATCGTCAATAAATTTGGTCATAATGATATTACTTTAGATGAATTGGAAGTGTATGTCAAGCAGGTGCAAAGAAATTCTGAGTCAGTCTCTACTTACTTAAAGAAGGTAACTCCATCATTAAATGAACACGGGAAGGAAGTAGTAATAAAGTGTGCGTTGGCTGTGGCAGCTTCAGATGGTCATGTTGACAAATCGGAGATTGCGCTAATACAGGAGATGGCAGAAGTAATGGAAATGTCACGTTCACATTTAAAAGGAATTATGGCAGATGTAAATGAAGGAAAATCGCACACATTTTCTGACAACTAGTCGTATTAGTTAAGAGTACATTATAACAGAACAATATTAACAAACTCAATTATCTCTATTTATAAAAGCTTCTTTTAGAAATAAGCTACGCTATAAATTTGAAAGATTTATGGCTAAAGGTGGCTCTTCCATTTTCATAAGTCTCACTATTGTTTTTATTACAGCCTTTCTTCTCATTTTAGGCATGCGTTCGATATTAATGACTCTCTCTCTTGAAAGTATCATACCTAACAGTGATGGGACGACAAGGTCTTTCTGGCAAGACGCCTATACTACTTGGTTACAAATGGCGTCGACTGGTAACATGAACCAAGATATTCAATCAGGACCTTGAGCAAAGTTTGCTGCAGTCGTTGCCGATATATGTGGCATGATATTATTATCCGCACTCATCGCTTTTATCACTACTTCAATTAACAACTTACTTTACGAATTTAGAAAAGGAAGAGGTCCAGTTTTAGAGGAAGGTCAAACTCTAATTTTAGGTTGGAACTTAACGTGTGGTAGATATTATAAGAGAATTGATATTGGCAAATGAAAGTGAAAAATCTGCTTTCGTTGTCATTCTAGCTGAAGAAGAAAAGGAATCTATGGATGATCAAATTATTAAAAGAATTCCTGATCCTTTAACAACAAAAATAATCAATAGCACTGGAGACCCTGCTTCTTTAACCGAATTAAAACGTGTCAATGCTCAAGAGGCAAAATCAGTTATTATCCTTGCCAACTGCTCTGAAAGCTCAACGCCTGAAGAAAAAGTGCAAAGTGATACCCAAGCCATTATAACAGTCATGGCACTCATAAGTTTGCAAGGCGGTAAAAACGAATTGCCAATAATCGCAGAAATATTTAATGAGGAAAAAAGGGAACTTCTAAATATTTTTAATGATGATAATCTCATTACACTAGACAGCTGGGATATAATGGGCATGCTTTTGATTCAGACCTCATTAACCAGCGGCTTGGAGATTGTTTATAATGAAATATTCTCATTTGATGGGGGTGAAATGTATTTCTATAAAGCTGACTGGAACGGAGTAAAATTTGACAATTTGGTCTATCATTTCGAAGATGGAATCCCGATAGGCATTCATGGTGCTGATGGATCTTTAGTCTTACGCCCTGAATCAGGTACAGTTTTAAAAGAAAATGACGAAATTTTAATGCTTGCCGAAGATGACAGTACCATAGATTTTAAAGCATCCCCTTTGTACTCTCCAAAAAGCTTGGACTTTAGTGACATTAAACTTGAAAAGAGTTCTAAAAATATATTAATCTTAGGCTGGCACACAGTCGCAAAGATTTTTATTAGTGAATGTGATGACTACCTAGAAGAAGCGAAAATTGACATTATGTTTGGTGACCCTCCTGATAGTTTGGTAGAAACGATCCATGATATCAAAAAAGAATTTGATCGATTCGAGATCAACCTTGTGCCAGCTCCTGCTCTAAACTATGACGAGCTCAGCAAGCTAAATCCCCTGGCTTACGACAGCATCATTATACTTTCTCAAGATGCTCTGAGCAAACCCCGGACAAAGTTGATTCGGATACATTAATTATTATACTCCTTTTGAGAAAAATAATGAAAGACCAAAACATTACTGAAACCACACCTCATATTATTACTCAAGTTTTAAATTCTGAAAACCAAGATTTGATAGTTCAGACAGATGTTGACGACTTTCTTATTAGTAATAAATTAATTACCATGGTATTGGCTCAATTAAGTGAACAGCCTGATTTATAGAAATTTTATGATGATATTTTCCAAGAAGATGGTAGTGAGATTTATGTAAAACCTGCTCATTTATATTTTAAAAATCTACCTGTAGAATGTACTTTTTCTGAGGCGATTAAAATTGCACAACTCAGAGATGAAATATGCATGGGCATTCGATATGGCGATATGAGTCAAAATCCAGAAAAGAATTTTGGTGTCAAATTAAACCCAAATAAAGCTTCTAAAATTAAGATTACAAAAGATGATTTTCTTGTGGTTTTGTCTGAAGATGAATTGTAATTATTGATGCATTTAATTTGTGCACTCAGACAAAAGTGCTACAGGACGATTTGAAAACAAGGTGTCTACGTTGAGGCTATATAAAGATTTCGCAATTGTTGTATCATCTACAGTGTAAGTCAAGATAGGGTATCCTGAGTCATGAATCGCTTGAATATTTTCAGCATTTAAAAACTCCCAACCACAATGGAATGTTTGACAATTTAATTCATTAATCATGGCTTTCCAATTATCAGGAATGGCAACAACTAAAAACCCTAGGTTATGATGCGGCATGAATTTACGTGCATATCGCAAAGATAATTTACTAAAACTTGAAATGATTATTGGTGCTTTTGCTGGCCAATTGGATTTGATATACTCACATATTATTTGAGTTGTAGGTAATTCCCAACCTATAGTAGGTTTAATTTCAATATTTACTCCCAAATTATATTCCTCAACTAATTCAAATAACTTTTCAAAACGCATGAGGGGTTCACCTTTGTAGGCATCAGAAAACCACGATCCAGCATCTAATTTATCTAAATCATTTGAAGAAGCCTTAATGAGATATCCATTTCCATTTGTACATCTGTTTAGTTTATCATCATGATGTAAATAAGGAATACCATCTGCACTTATGTTGATATCTATTTCAATCCACTTGACTCCTTTTTTCGCTGCCAATTCTATAGCAGCATAGGTGTTCTCTGGGGCTAGACTAGATAAGCCCCGATGAGCAATGACCCGAGGTAGAATATTTTTTAAAGACATGTTTTCCTAATTTATTCTGGAATGAGTTCTCGCATGAAGTTACCAAATTCTATAGCCCACTCAGCGCCATATGCTTTGCTTGCAATAAATAAAGTAAACAACACATATATCAAAAGCAATAAATAAGCTTTAACTCTGCCCATGCCATCTCCAAAAACATAAATGACAAAAGCCACTATAGTCGATACTAACAAAATCACTCTCAGTTCGGTGATATTATCAACAGTATCTGGTGACATAGAAATAGGACCATAAATGATCGTGTATATAAACAATGGAAAGCCTAGTGCAAAACAGACATCAAAAATATTACTACCTAAAGCATTACCAACAGCATCATCATAATCCCCATTCATAGCATCTCGGTATGATAATATTGTATCAGGTACGCTTGTTGCCGCAGAAGCCAATACGACAGCCACAAAGTAGGTGTGTATTCCTAAGCCCATAGCAAAACCTTCACATGCATACACCAACAATGCACATGAGCCACCAATAACTAACATCGTTACAATCAATAAAGTCCAGGCATTTGTATTGTTTATGCCATTGCGAATAAATACAGATTTCAAATCTAGCGTTAACAAGGATTTTACAATAGAATGCTGAGTTTGTTTGTCCTCGTCTTCTCTTATTCCGTCGTCATCTCCTACCTCACTCATTGAACTGAGCATAGTAACCACATACATCCCGTAGACTGCCATTAGTATAAGACCATGCCACCACGAAAGAGAGGTACCTTTAATGACAAAGATTAAAATCAACTCCGCAAAAATCAATGACAAGCCATCTCTGCAGATGACTTTTTTGGATACAGTGACACGTTTAGCTAAACCATATCCCAGTACAGCAAGAATTACAATGGCGGGTATAATCATGCCATTAAAAATAGCAGACCCAGCAGTTGTGCCTATTCCACCTGCAAAACCATCTTTATCATGCATTGCAAATAGAAACCAAAATGTCGTAAATAATTCTGGCATTGAACTCCCAATAGCATTGATCGTAGCACCGCGAACCCCATCTTTGAGATTACGTCCTATATAGGAAGAAGCTGCTTCGAATCCATCACTAGCTTTCCAGATAATGATACAACTGAGAACTATTGAAATTATATGGATGAATAAATGCATTGTGTATGCAATTAGGATTTCTTAAGACATTGAATATACTTACCTAGCTAAAGTTTCATGAATATCTGTTCGATACGCACTAATGGCTGGAATAATTGCAGCAATAATTCCAATTATAACAGACACGCCAAGTATGCCTAATTCTTCTTTTAAAAATAACCAACCAGTGAAGCTGTATCTGTAACTCGCTTTTGCATAATGTGCAAGCACTTCCATTCCAATATGACTGATTAAAAAGCCCACGATGCATCCGACAATGGCCAACATGATGCCTTCTAATAAAATCAATAGAAACAATGTATTTCTTCCTGCTCCCATGACACGCATCAATGCCAATTCGTATTGCCGATCTTTTAAAGACGAAAATAGAGAAATAAAAATACTGAAGGCTGATACCAGTGCTATGATGATGGCGATATTTCTCAATGCATCTATACCAACGCCAATCATACTATACAAACGATTTATTTCAATTGGCGGAGATGCTGCTTGCATATCTGTATTTTCATTAATATTTCGCGGCAAGCTTAAAGCTTGAAAATTTGTTCTATTTCTAAATTTTATCAACAACGATGTGATTTCTTTATCCGGATGATCTACCAGATTAAATCCAGTGGCATCGTGATTATGACCGTGTGCATGATCATGTCCTTCATGCTCGTCAGCAGCTTCTTCATCATGGCCATGGACATCCCAGATAGACTTAGTTGTTGTTAAAATTAATTGATCCAACACACTCCCCGTTGGCTCTAAAATTCCTACCACAACAAACCCATCTTCGTGCTCATGCAATAAGCCGTCTACATCTTGAAAGCCATGATTACTTTGAAAGCGATCGCCGATTTTCATTCCGAGTTCTTCAGCAACAACTTTACCTATGGTGACATCAAAATGATCTGTCCATAATTTACCCGTTTCAATGTTACCACCGTATAAATCTAAAATGCTGTGATCTGTACCGACTATCCGATACCCTTTGTGACTATCGCCAAGAGATAATGGGATAGCAGTTTCGATTAATGGATGTTTGTGATTGAGAAATGGCGCTGCTTCTTTGACCGATATATTACCTGTTGGATTATCGATGTGGTACATGTTACACAAGATCATTTGTAGAGGACTGCCTTTTGCTCCGATGACGACATCTATACCAGCTAGATTTTTGTCGAACTGACTTTTCATTTGATGATTCAGTAGAATAAGAAAATTGATCAGTCCGATCCCTAAACCAAACAACACCATGCTGAGTAGCAAATTCAAGGGCTTATTGATGATGTTTTTCCAACTTAGCTTTAACAGATTCATGATAAGTGGAATTGTTTTGGAAAATAATTCATCAGTCGATTGTCATGTGTGACGATGATCAATGTTGCCTTTACTTCTTTCGCTGTTTGTTCTAGCAGTTGCACCACTTCTGCACAATTGACATCGTCCAATGCAGATGTTGGTTCGTCCGCTAAAATAACTGCAGGTTTATTAATCAAAGCTCTTGCAATCACCACTCGCTGTTTCTCTCCTTGACTTAAATGATTGGGTGTTTTAGCTGCTTTTTGACCTATATTCAATCTGTCTAGAAGCGATAATGCATGAGATTTGTCTACAGGTTTGCCAGCAAATTTTTGAGCGATTAGTAAATTGTCTAGTACAGAAATAGCATTGACGAAATGCGCTTGCTGGAAAACAATACCGATGTGGTCACCACGAAAGTTATCTAAAGCTGCACCATCCAAACTGGAGATATCAGTGTCCTTGACGATAATCTTCCCTTTTTTAGAGCCTAAAAGACCTCCAATCAAATGTAGAAAAGTAGTCTTACCTGTGCCAGATTGTCCGAGCACAAGATGACTGGAATCTGCTTCACAGAGAATGTCTGGAAACTTTATCCATTCTTTATCGTCGTAACTGTAAGCTAAATTCTCTGTTTTAAGCATAATGTAGAAACAAAATTCAAATATAATAGTTTCTAGCGGTTAGATGGATTTGACTTATTATACACCTTTGGGAGGACTGAGCGATCCGCACTAGCGGAATATTATGTGCTAAATGCACATGATATAGGGAAGGAACCTCGACTACTGTCGAGGATGGGTGGCAATGTGGTGAGCGGTCCGCACTAGCGGAATATTATGTGCTAAATGCACATGATATAGGGAAGGAACCTCGACTACTGTCGAGGATGGGTGGCAATGTGGTGAGCGGTCCCGCCTCAGCGGAATGAAAGCAAGTAAATCTTGCTTAGAAGGGAAGGAACCGCTTCATTAGAAGCGGGTAGGTGGCAGCATAAAGAGTACCCAAATGATACTCAGCTTCAGATTATGACCACCCCGTCTCTCGCGCAGCGAGATCCACCCCTCCAAATGGAGGGGAATTTTGCCCTAACAATTAAAAGAGAGTTCACATAATAAAAACTAAAAGCGAGTTTACGAGCGACCCAAGGTGAGCATGCGAACCTCCCAAAAGCGAGTTTACGAGCGACCCAAAAGAAGCTAACGTAGAAAACTGTATTTTCGCGGATTCAAATTATATATGTTATGCTACTGTCAAAGTTGGAGTCGATTTATTCTCATTTCAAGGATCTGGAAGAAAAGCTTTCAGACCCTGAAGTTGCGTCTGACCAGAAACAATTCATGAAGTTGAATAAGGAGTACAAGTCTCTTACAGAAATTGTGGCTGTGTATAAAGACTATAAAAACATCATCGGCAATATGAATTCTGCAGAGGAGATGGTGTCTGATGATGATCAGGAAATGCGGGAGATAGCTAAAGAGGAGTTAGAAATATTAAAACCTCAAAAGGAAGAGCTTGAAGAGAAAATAAAAGTGCTCTTAATCCCAAAAGATCCCGAAGATTCTAAAGATGTTGTTTTCGAAATTCGCAGCGGTGCAGGTGGAGATGAAGCAAGTATTTTTGCTGGAGATTTGTATCGGATGTACACCAAATTCTTTGAAAGCCAGAAATGGAAAACGGAAGTCCTAGACGTAAATGAAGGTAGTGTCGGCGGTTTCAACAAAGTAGTAGTGGAAGTCTTTGGTGATGATGTCTTTGGAAAATTAAAATTTGAGTCTGGAGCTCACCGTGTGCAACGAGTCCCAAAAACCGAATCACAAGGGAGAGTCCATACATCTGCTGCAACCGTAGCCGTGATTCCCAAATTCGAATTAGAGGACATCAACATTAGAAAAGATCAATTGCGAACAGATACATTTCGTGCCAGTGGTGCTGGTGGACAGCACGTCAACAAAACAGAATCTGGCGTCCGTTTCACACACTTACCTACGGGCATTGCTGCAGAGAGTACAGACTCTCGTTCTCAACATAAAAACAGAGAGATCGCCATGAACCGACTGTATCAAAAGGTTCAGGAGGCACAAAAAGATCAAGCATACAAGGAGCAAAAACAGCAGCGTAAATCACTTGTCGGATCGGGTGACCGTTCGGATAAAATTCGCACCTACAATTACCCCCAGAACAGAGTCACGGATCACCGCATCAACTTAACTTTATATAGTCTCGAAAAAATAATCGATGGAGATATTGGTGGAATTATTGAGGCTCTTCAAGTAGCAGAGAATGCGGAAAAGATGAAAGAAAGCGAGTAGTGCCTGCGGAGCATACACAGTGTTGAATGTTGAGTGTTAAATGTTGAGTTTGGCTTCTAATCTGATGTAGGCTTATCTGAAACCAACTACAGATTTCATTTAAAAAAGCATATTTTAAATCTGTTAGATGTTCCAGTCTAAAGTAGAGACCACTTCATCCTTTGGATAAGAATTATGCTCCACTTCACCAAATCATATAAATCCTAAATAGCATAGAATGCGGAGGAGATGAAAGAAAGCGAGTAGTCTTTGGCGGAGCAAAAGACAGTTCTAAATGCTGAGTGAGTGATTGGTGGTGATAAGCTCAATTTTAAATTTTTGATGTTATGTACAAACCATATTCATATGAATAGCTGTCTTTAAAATTAAACAGGTAATCAGATGAAAATTACCCTTTCAAAATACCCAATGAGGCAATTTTTTGTATTGTTCTATATTCTTTTACTATTCTCTGCTTGTGATGATTCGTTTCCAGACATAGAAGATTGTCCAATTCAGTCAGACTGGAAAATCGTAGATCAAGAAGAGGCTTTTCTGACCTGCATACACTATGAAGTTTATGAATTTAATGATGAATTATATTGGCTCTGCTCCAATTGTGAGTTGGATAAAATTGCTTTTCCAATTGATTGTGATGGGGTGTTATTTTGTCCTTTTGATCCTGATGATTTTGATATTGATGCAGTAAGTCAATGTATTGATGAGTTTTATGAGGAGGCTGAATTTCAATTTTATATGATCGAGGGGTGATTGGTTTTATTGAGAGGGTGGGAATTTACAAGTTCATCGTTACTCCTAGTCAAATCAAACTGCCATTCAGTTATTCATTCCTTGATTTTCGTACCAGATATTCTCTAATGATTGCTTCGCATAGTCTTTGGCAACTCATATTATAAAAATAAATCTATATAATCATCATTGGATTTTAACATATGTTTTTACGGTAAAGTGTTACATTAGTATGATTGCAATTCCCATAATTCTGAAAACATCTTTAGCATAGAAAGCATATTTACCTCATTAACTATTATTTCACTCTTACTTTGTATCAATATCTCTTTCGCGCAACCCACAGATGACCTTTGTGTAAATGCAACCCCATTAACAGTTGGTGCAAACGGAATCTGTAATACTTCCATTGGATCAAATGTAAACGCAACTGATTCAGGAGAATTACCCGAACCATCTCGTGCTGCATATGGTGGTGGAGATGCTTGGTTTTCAGTCACAGTTCCACAAAATGGTACGGTCACAGTAGAAACGTCAAATGCTGACGTCTTAACGGATAGTGGCATGTCAGTATATTCAGGACCATGTGGAGCTTTAATAGAAATTGAATGTGATGATGACGATGGAGATGGACTATTTTCTTATATTACATTGACAGGCCAAACGCCTGGTGATATTCTATTTGTAAGGGTTTGGGCATTCGCAAACAGTAGCTTCGGTGAGTTTAAACATATGTGCTTTCGGTCCACCGACAAATGACCTTTGTACAAATGCGACAAGCCTTTCAGTAGGCTTAGAGACTTCTTGTTCGAATATAGGTGGTACAAACAGTGGTACAACAGATTCGAGCGAATTACCCACACCAAGTTGTGCTGCATATAGTGGTAGAGATGCTTGGTTTTCTGTCACAGTTCCACAAAGTGGTGTAATTACAGTAGAAACATCAGGTGCTAGCGGCTTAACGGAAAGTGGCATGTCAGTATATTCAGGACCATGTGGAGCCTTAACAGAAATTGAATGTTATGATGACGATAGAGATGGATTCTTTTCTATGATTACGTTGATGGGGCAAACGCCTGGTGAGGTCTTATTGGTAAGGGTTTGGGAATTTGAAAACACTACCATCGGTGAGTTTAACATATGTGCATATGATGCAGAAAGAGACTGCCAAGCAAATGTTGGAAGTTTTGGTAAATTTAGAAATATAGAGAAATCTCCGAATACTAAGATATAGTTTGCTTAATCAGATAGTGTATAACAATTAATGTAAAGCCTTATGAGATACTGCTTGGCAGTTTATATCAGCTATCCATTTCATTTAAAAAGGCATATTTTAATTCTTAGTATTCCATTAATTGATATGGTCTAAAGAGAGACCACTTCGTCATCCAACTTAGGCATATACCACTCCTCCAAATCAAGACAATTTTCCTTTGCTCTCGGTCATTGATATCAACAAGAGAATAAACACAAAGTGAATATCAATTATTGCTCATAGCAACGTTTGTGATAAGCGAAATTTGTCAAATTCTATCAATATTTAAGTCAACTTTAAGCAGGTATGTATACTTTTATTACATGGAAAAATTAATATTCATTCTTCTATCAGTATTTTCATTTTCACTAATAACTTGTACCAATCCTGATCATGAACCTGAAACCATCATCAACAATGTAAACGTTATTGATGTTGAAAATGGATCCATCATCGAGGATCAAGATATAGTTATCAGAGAAGGAAAAATTGCCTTGGTTGGTAAATCAAAATCTCATAAAGAATCAGTAATTATTGATGGTAGTGGTAAATATTTAATGCCAGGCCTAACTGAAATGCATGCTCATATTCCAACTCCCGAAACTGAAAACGAAGCCTATGTCGAAGATGTCTTATTTCTATATTTATCACAAGGTGTGACAACGATTAGAGGAATGCTTGGAGATCCTTTTCATCTGCAATTAAAAAAAGATGTTGAAGATGAAAAAATCTTAAGCCCTAGAGTGTATACATCTAGTCCTTCGCTTAATGGAGGAACAATTAAAACAAAAGAAGAAGCCATTGAAAAAGTGAGTCAATATAAAACTGATGGTTATGATTTTTTAAAAGTACATCCAGGCATTACCCTATCAGCTTGGGAAGGACTCGAAGAAACTGCTAAATCAGTTAATATTCCATTTTCAGGACATGTCCCAATTGAAGTTGGAATCCATAGAGCATTAGAATCTGGATATGCAACAATTGACCATTTAGATGGATATTTAGAAGGACTAGTTCCGGCAGATAAAAACATCGATCCAGCTAGCGGAGGATTTTTTGCATATAATTTTACGGACGATATCAATACAGATTTAATTCCTGAATTAGTAGCGAAAACAAAACACCTTAATGTCGCTGTTGTTCCAACACAAACTTTATTTACAAGATGGTTTTCACCTACTGAACCAACTATAAATCTACAAGAGTCTGAAATGAAATACATGCCCTCAAAAATCAGATTTGCTTGGAGACAAAATAAAGAGCGCATGATTTCTGATGAAGCTTACAATAAAGAAAAATGGGAAAGATTTATTTCTATAAGAAATGCCCTTATAAAAGAAATGGATAAACAAGACGTTACATTTTTATTGGGATCTGACGCACCTCAAGTGATGAATGTTCCAGGTTTTTCTCTTCACCACGAAATGCAGGACATGGCCAATGCAGGCTTAACTACCGCTAAAATACTCAAAAGCGGAACTGTGAATCCAGCGGTTTTCTTTGGCGAAGAAGGAAATTTTGGAGCTATCAAAACAGATGCATCTGCAGATTTTATTTTATTAAATGAAAACCCCTTAGACAATATTAAGCACAGTACAGATATTGCTGGTGTTATGGTCAGAGGACAATGGCTTTCTAGAGATGCTATAAAGAAAAGGCTAGCGGAAATAGCGAAAAAAAATAAATAAGTATTAAAAAATTAATTCATCGTAACAAGACCACCTCGTCATCCGCCAGAGGCGGATGCCACTCCTCTACTGGAGGAGAATTTTGCCTCGATTTGATCAAAATCACATATATCCTGAAATTTTATAAACCTGCCCTACCTTAGGCGGGTCATAGTTCAGACGGCTTGGATTACTGCCCACAGACAGTCCACGACAAAAGTGATTTAGGTTATTTTGAACTTTAACTCATTTTGAGTTAGTGTTTTCTTAAGATTCATATTCTCAAAAAGCTCAAAGTTGAATGATAGTAGCTATCTACATTTATAATTGAAGTTTTTTTCGAAATGTTATCCGCTATGTATTTTAATAAAGAACTTCCAATAGATTTTTTCCTAAACTCTTCCTTTACTGCTATTTGCAAAATTCGATTATTGTTTTTATTAACCACCAGATATCCGACAAATTCTGAATCTATAGTTGCAGCAAGAATAAGTGCGTCAGAGTATAAATTTTTAATTGTTTCATTGGAGTTTTGCCACGTTGGTTTTATCTCTCCAATAGTACTTAATTTAATTAGGTTTGGGTAGTCTAGCTTTTCAATATTGACTTGGGTATTTTCTCTTTTTATAATAAGTTCTCCGCTAAAACAACTGAGTTCTCTTTCTATTTTAAATCCTATTTTTTCGTATGATTTAATGGCTGGAGTATTCGTTGAGATGACCTCTAAAATAACTTCTTCAACCCCCTTTGATTTAAGTTTTGGTTTTCTGAATTCATACATTCTATAGGTTAATCCTTGACCTCTTTCATCTGGGATGACTCCAGTACCACCATTGTAAGCGATTCGTCTACTCTCTAGTGTTCTGTCACCATGAAGTACAAAGCCAATTAGTTTGTCATTTTTAAATGTTCCAATTGAAATTTCTTTGTTTATACTTTCTGAGCTTAACTTCTTTTCCAGTTGTTGAAGCTTAAGAATAAATGGTACAGATTAATCTGAAAATGCTAAATTGAAACAGTCTAAAATATCTTTATTATTTACGTTTGATAATGTATTTATTTCTATCACTTAAGTTCATTTGCTTCTAGGATATTTATAGTGAGACCACCTCATCATCCGCCAACGGCGGATGCTGGCCGTTACCCTCTCCATGAGTTAAGGTTCCCTCAATATTAAATATACATATAGTAAACCTGATTCCGTAAGAGCGGAACATTTCAGTCTTTCCACAGGAGGAGAATTTTAATCTGCCTTAAATAAAATTACTAAGATTCAAGTCACAAATGCAACTTTTTAAAGATAGAGATATGATAAATATTTTTCAAAAGAAAGAAGGCAAAAGCCTCCTTCCCTTTGAATGGTTAATGTCATATTTGTCTCCGTCTAA
>Ga0114957_1000807_pt1 | contig 38172 bp, 40 predicted proteins | sample BantaG_FD_87175 | JGI IMG/M metagenome (GOLD analysis project Ga0114957, IMG submission 87175) | Marine algal microbial communities from Bantry Bay, Ireland - BantryBay_4 metaG | ecosystem: Host-associated > Algae > Red algae > Unclassified | place: Bantry Bay, Ireland | collected 2014-11-21
ACGGCGCAGGGCCAGTTAAAGTTCCTCCGTAGTGAGCGAAGCTCACGTCAGGGCGATAAACAAAAGTTTTTAACTGGTAATGCGTCCGTCCCAATTGGACGGCGCAGGGCCAGTTAAATTTTTCTTCGTAATAAGCCAAGCTTACGTTAGTCGGTATAAGGATATGCTTATTATATATTTAGTATTTGTTTGGGTATATAGTGACCTAAACTAATTTTTTTATTAGGAGCTTAAAATAATGAATGTTAAAAGTTACATTAAGCCAATTAAATTAATTTTAATCTCTCATATATTAATAATATGTTCTTGTGTAGCTGGAAATAAAAATATACATCGATCTATCTCATCAACTGAAGCTATTTCTATAAACTCCTTCGATGTTGGGAAAGTGAAAAGCACTATTGATAAATTTAACAAACACTCAGGTGAGTTAATATATAAAAACACAACCATTGATTCAGGTGAGGAATATAGTGGATGTAATAAGAGCGAGCAGGGAAGTGAGGCTCTTAAAGTTTATACAGAAATTTTAAATAATGTGAATAAAAGTAATAAACAAATTAGCTTAAAAAAGTGTAACTTTGACTCACATTTTGTAGCCTTTGTTCAAAGGTCATCAATTTATTATGACAACTCATCAATTGAAGAGCTTAAAAATAAGTTCAAAGAAAAAACAAGTCAGGTTTTAACACTTATTCTTGCACATGAAATGGGGCACTTCATTCATGAGTATTCCACCCAGGAGCGAGTCTCTGGATTGCAGGGGTTGAGTTTAAGTGGAACTGTAGCTAGGTATCAGCATTCTGGTGCTCAACAAATCGATGCCATAGGTCAAGTTAGTTTTAACTATCTATATGAGAGTAAAGAATTTAAAGACAAAATTTGCACAAAAAATAATGGTCACCATTTTTTGAGAAACAATTCAAACGTTAAATTTGATAGTTTTGATGAATGCATAAATTTTTCTTTCAATTCAGAACATGACGAAGTCGATGCTATTGGCTTAAGTCTGGCACGAAAAGTAATGCCTAAAATTGACCTAAGTCTATCTATTGATTATCTTAAGTACTATGCTCAACAAAAAAAATTAAAAGATAAAGATCCTGAATTTCATAAATATGTAGATGAGAGATTAAATCGAAGAGCAGAGTTATTGAAAAGTTTTATTGAAAAGCTAAATAATTATTAGGTCTCTAAACGTTAAACCTAAAAAGCATGATATCACCATCAACAACAGTATACTCTTTGCCCTCTGAGCGATACTTACCAGCTTCTTTCACTGCCGATTCATTTTTTAAATTAAATAAATCATCGCAATGAAATGTTTCTGCGCGAATAAAGCCACGTTCAAAATCAGTATGGATAACTCCAGCTGCTTGTGGGGCTTTGTAGCCTTTTTTAATGGTCCAAGCGCGTACTTCTTTTTCACCTGCAGTGAAATAAGTAATTAAGTTTAATAGTTTATAGCTCTCAAAAATTAAACGGTTTAATCCGGGCTCTGTTAAGCCAGAAGCCTCTAAAAACTCAGCTTGCTCTTCAGGTTCTAGTTGTGAAATCTCACTTTCTAAAGAGCTACATACTACTATAGTTTTATTTTTTTCAGCAGTTGCAATCTCTTGTACAACTTTAACATATTCATTATTGCCATCTAAATGTTCTTCACCGACATTACATACATATAATACTGGTTTGATAGTTAAAAGTTGTAACTCGCCCACAATGTAGGCGTAGTTTTCATCAACCTCTACAGTTCTGGCTGGAAGGCCCTCTTCTAAAGCCTTATGAATAGATTCAATAATTTCTAGCTCGGCTTGAATTTTTTTATCGTTACCAGCTCTAGCCAATTTTTTAGTTCTTTGTAGGCGTTTTTCAAGGCTTTCAAGGTCAGCAAGCATAAGTTCGGTGTTGATAGTTTCTATATCACGTTTAGGGTCAACGCTCCCTGAAACATGAATTACATTATCATCCTCAAAACAACGAACCACATGTAGTATGGCATCAGTCTCTCTGATGTTTGCCAGAAATTGATTTCCTAAGCCTTCGCCTTTACTGGCTCCTGCAACAAGGCCGGCGATATCAACAAACTCCATACTTGTTGGTACTGTAGATTTAGGTTTAATTAAGCTAGTAATTTTATTTAACCGCTCATCTGGAACAGTAACCACGCCCACATTTGGGTCGATGGTACAAAAAGGATAATTGGCAGACTCTGCCTTTGCACTGGTTAAGGCATTAAATAATGTACTTTTACCAACATTAGGTAGTCCCACAATCCCACACTGTAAACTCATTACTACTTCCTTTGATTAAATAAATTAGCGGTTTTATCATAACCATTTTTTATAAAACTACAAACACAGTCGCTTGCATCACTTAATAAGTCTCTGAATTCATTTTGTTCTTCACTTGTAAAGTCTTGTAAAACGTAGTCAGCAACATCCATGCGTTTATTACTAGGGCGTCCAACACCAAATTTTAATCTCACATAATCATTTGAGCCCAGAACTCTATGGATATCACGAATTCCATTGTGGCCGCCATGGCCGCGAGCTTTTTGTAATTTAATTTTTCCAAACTCTTGATCGATATCATCTTGTATAACAATTAAATTTTGGGCTTCAATTTTATAATAAGACATGATTTCACCGACAGAGTCTCCAGATAAATTCATATATGTTTGTGGTTTTGCTAAAATAACTCTTTCGCCTTCAATTTGGCCTTTAGAAATTAGAGCCTTTTGAGCATTACTGAATGGCCCAGTTTTTTCAAACTGAGCGAGAGCATCAACTATTATAAAGCCAATATTGTGACGATTGAGTAAATATTTTGATCCGTGATTACCTAAGCCAACAACTAAATACATAAAAGTAGTTTTTTAAATTTACTTTTTATCATCAGAAGTTGGAGTTGCAGCAGCATCAGCTGCTGGGGCAGCGCCTTCAGCAGGAGCAGCTTCAACTTCAGCAGGTGCTTCTTCTTCTTTAGCTTGAGAAACAGTTGCAATAGTATCTTCAGGTGAAGAGATTAACTCTAATTTATCTGAACCAAGAACAATATCAGAAACATGGAAGTTTTCGTTCATTGCAAGGTTAGTAATATCAACTGTGAATGACTCAGGAATATCTGTTGGTAGACATTCAATCTCAATAGATCTCATTAGAATAGTAAAGATACCACCTTCTTTAACACCGATTGATTGGCCTTCATATTTAATTTCAACATCAACTTTCACTGTTTGAGTCATGTCTGGAACTAGAAAGTCTAAATGAACTGGTCTGCGACTAACGGGATGAATGGTAATGTCTTTTTTTAGAACTAATAAACCATCAACTTTTTTATCATCAGATTTAAGTTTAAAAATTTCGTTATCAAACTTTGCAGATGAATATTTTATTACATCATTCTCAGCAACACTAAAGTTAAAGTTTTCAGTTTTTGGTCCGTATCCAACAGCAGGAATCATTTTTCCAACACGTAATGTACGCGAGTTGTGCTTTCCAGTCTTACGAGCAAATGCTTTTAGTTCTATTTGTGTTCCTGCCATTTTAAACCTCTTTTTTATATTTTAAATTTAATCAAATAATGCACTTACTGAATCATAACGGTTAATTCGTTTAATTACTTCAGCTACTACAGGTGCAACACTAATAACTTCAATCTTTCCACACTCTTGAGCTGGGCCCGACAGTGGGATTGTGTCTGTTACTAAAACCTTTTCAATTGGGCTTTCAACTAAACGTTGTATAGCTGGGCCCGATAAAACAGGGTGAGTAGCAACTGCAATCACTCTTTTTGCACCATTATTGAGTATGCTGTCAACAGCTTGAGTTAAAGTTCCTGCAGTATCGATCATATCATCGATAATAACTGCTGTTTTCCCTTTAACATCTCCTATTAAATTCAAGGCTTTAGCCTCATTTGGGCCAGTTCTACGCTTATCGATGATGGCCATGGAGCATTTAATTCTTTTGGCAAAAGCACGCACTCTTTCGACACCACCGGCATCTGGGCTCACAGCCACAAACTCTTCTCCTTCCCCATATCTTTCTTTCCAGGCGCGAGCCAAGGTAGGAATGGCATAAATATGGTCAACAGGGCCATCAAAAAAGCCCTGAATTTGAGATGAATGCAAATCTACGGATAAAAGGCGGTCAGCACCTGCTGTGCTTAATAATTTAGCAACAGTTTTGGCGGAAATAGGGGCTCTGGGAGCCACCTTACGATCTTGCCTAGCATAACCATAATAAGGCATCACTGCTGTGATTTCGTTAGCCGAAGCTCGAAGTAAGGAATCAATAAGAATAAAGAGTTCCATATAATTTTGATTTACTGGAGGACAAGTACTTTGAATAATGAAGCAGTCACTTCCTCTGACGCTTTCATGGATTTCCACTTGAATTTCGCCATCAGCGAAGCGAGAAATATCACATTTACCCAATTCAAAGCCGCCATGTTTGGCAACTTTTTGAGCAAATTCGGGATTAGAATTACCAGCAAATATCTTAAGATCACCCATGACAAAATAAGTATCTCAATTAGAAGTTAATGTCTAGAATCAATATGATTTAACGAAAAAATGTAAAAGTTTATTTCTTATATTCTTATATTCTTATATTTCAATTATGAGGCTTGAGGTTTGGTTAATGTAGCTCAGATTAAAGAGCATAATTAGTTGGCAGTGGGTTGTATTAAAACTGATTTTAACCAGGAGAGTTTAAACTAGCTAGAAATTGCTTAAACGCTTTTGATCTATGAGAGTTTTTAGCTTTAAATGAAGGCTCAAGCTCAGCTAGTGTTTTTGTTTCGCCGTTTGGAATGAAGAGTGGGTCGTAGCCAAAGCCGCTTGTCCCGGCCAACTTTTTAGCAATTGTTCCTTCAAGTTTTGACTCGTAACTCAACTCTTTGCCTTCTGGAGAAATAACAAATATTGAGCAGAAAAAATGAGCATTACGATTTTGTGGAGATTTAAACCCCATCATTTTCATTAGCTTGGCATTATTTTCAGAATCTCGGGCGTTGGGGCCAGCATATCTTGCAGTATGAATTCCAGGTAAGCAATCAAGTCCATCCACTAGAAGACCAGAGTCTTCAGCTAAAACCCAAGTATTTTTATCGCTAAGGGATTTATGCAAGCTTACAGCTTTAATTTTAGCATTTTCTAAAAAAGTTTCGCCAGTCTCTTTAGGGCTAGTATAAAAGTCTAACTCTTTAGGAGTTCTGATTTTTAACTGGCTCGACATTGCCATATTTTGAAACTCTTTAAGTTTGCCGGCATTAGAAGTAGCGATCCATAAATCCATAATATTAAGAACCTTGTGGTTTGAAGAATGTGCCTAAAATCTTTTCTTGTTCATCAATTAATTGTTTACAGCCAATTTCGGCGAACCCAATAAGTTGGTTTAAGTGATCTTTACTGAATGGAGTTTTTTCAGCCGTTCCTTGAATTTCAATAAAACGTTTACTGTCGTCCATAACAAAATTCATATCTGTTCCGATATTAGAGTCTTCATCATAATTTAAATCGAGTAATGCTTGGTCATTGTTTAAGCCAACACTAATGGCAGAAATATAATTTTTAATAGGCCATGCACTAATGACTTTTTGGTCTTGTAAAAACTTACAAGCTAAAGACAAGGCAACAAAGCCACCAGTGATGGCTGCAGTTCTTGTGCCGCCATCGGCTTGCAAAACATCGCAATCCACATAAATTTGCCTCTCACCTAATACGCTTAAATCAATACAAGCTCTTAAGCTTCGTCCTATTAAACGAGAAATTTCTTGTGTACGACCACTATTATTAGCCTTGTCGCGGTTAATTCTGTTGTGAGTAGAGCGTGGTAGCATTCCATACTCGGCCGTTACCCAGCCCTGTTTAGTTCCTTGAAGCCATTTTGGAATTCTTTCTTCCACAGAGGCAGTACAAAGTACTATTGTTTTCCCAAAACTAATTTTTACGCTTCCTTCAGCGTAGTGATTAACTTCGGCTTTAATTTCAACTTCTCTTAATTGGTTTGGCTTTCTTCCATCTGTTCTCATGTGTTACACTTAAACAATTGATGTCGGGCTTGTCACTAAAATATTAATTTATTTTCTAGAACTCAGTCCTGTGGATTGGTTTACTGACAGACGGTTAAAGTAGTTCTTAATGCCCTTCAGTATCCCTTTGGCCAGTTTGTTTTGATAGGAGGCATTGACCAGCTTTCTTGCCTCGGTGTTGTTAGATATAAACCCTAGCTCAACTAAAATTGATGGCATTTGTGTATGCTTTACGACATAAAAAGGAGCTTGGTGTATCCTGTTGTGGTAAGTTCTCTTTGTACCACCCCAATCCTTTAAGATGTCTTTAGCAATAAGGCTGGCTAATTTTAAATTATAAGTTTCATTCATGTTTTCTAAAATTCCGATAACCTCGTTTGATTTTGCCTTGCCGGCAAATTGAGATTTATGAATAACATCAGAGGTGTTGTGTGATCCATTTTCAAATTGTGCTAGGAATAATTTTTCGTCATCAGCGACAAGTTCATTGCGAATATAAACCTCGCCTCCACGCGCTCTATGATTAGTTGAGGAATTAATATGTATACTCACAAAAAGATCAGCATTTTTTTTATGAGCAATGTGAACTCTTTGTGGAAGACTTAAAGTTTTGTCAGTACTTCTAGTTAAAAAAGATTTAATATTAGATTGAGCGTTAAGCATTTTATTTAATTTTTTAGCCACCTGCAATGCAATTGTGGCTTCGCGATACTTCCCATTAATAGCGCCATGCTCTATTCCGCCGTGACCAGGATCAACAACAACATTAAATTGGCTGGCATTTGTAAGGGGAGAAAGAAAAATAGAAGCGAGTATTATAATTAGTTTATTCATAGGTTCTATTTTAGTTTTTTTTTAGCAAGAATATAAGGGAAATAATAATTATTGGCATAAAGTAGTACTAGGCATTCTAAAGTAGAATTAGAGTGTGACCTTGGCTACAGACCTTTGAATAGCAAAAAGTTAAACACTTTTAAAGAATTTAAGATTAAAATCTCAAATGAATATACTGGAAAAACTTTTGAAATTTACGAAATTGAATTAATTGTTAGTATTTTAATAAAAAATAAAAAAAAATATATGAAAATCATGGTAAATATCCATAATTTAGGCCTTAAATGATCATTTTGAGTCAACGAGAGTAACTTTAAGAGCACTTATTCAGTGATGACATTTACAGTGAATAAACAATTAACAAAACAGGTCAGATTAATGTTCATAAAGGTCTAGTCCGAGATCTTTATGTAAGTTAAAAAAATCCGGGGAGGAGTATATGTTTTTATTAATTTTATCTAGGCACAGGCTAAACTATAAGTTTTTAGCGGCCTTAGCAATAGTTATTTTACCACTGAATACAATTGCATCAACGTTAGATGATGTTGATATAGAAGTGGAAGAAGTAATGGCTGATGCAGAGGCTATGAAAGTTGAAGCGGCTGAATCAGAGAAAAGATATCAAGAAGAATTAAAAGAAAGAAAAGCTGCTGAAAGAATTGCAAAGCAGAAGAAAGCTACTGCATTAGCAGAGCAAAAAAAATCTCAAAAGTTAATTTTCGCAATGGAAAAACAATTAGCTTCTGAAATAAAATTAAGAAAAAAACACATAGATAAAACGTCAAAAGCTGAAGCTCAAATTGTAAAGTTTCAAGCAGAAACTGCTAAAATGAAAGGTAAGGTTGAAGAAAGCGAAGAAAAGACAAAAATGACTAAAAATGAGCTGAGAAAAACTGAGGAAGAAGTTTTAGCCACAATTAAAGTAAAAAAGAAAATGGCTGCTGAGTTAGATATAGCAAAAAAAGAAAAAGAAAAACAAGTCATATTTTTACAGAAGATAAAGGCCAAAGAAAAAGCTCATCAGAAAAGTTTAGCTAAGATGAAGAGTAAGTCTAAAAGAGAGTTAGCTTCACTTGAAAAACAAAAAATGAGAAATCAAAAAATTATTGAAAACTCTAAAGCAAGTACTAAAAAGTATGAAAAAGAAATACGAAAATTAGAGCAAGAACTAAATACAGTAAAAAAATTATCAAACGAAATTCAAAAAGAAGCTAAGCAAAGAAAGTCTAAGCAATCTAATACTTATAGTAAGTATAAATCACTACAAGCTAGAGTGCTTCACTCGAGAAAAAAATATGGTGCTAAAAAAGTACTTATTACTAAAGAGTGCAACGGTAGAAGCCTAGCAAGTGTTAAAGGTGACAAAACGCATATTCATAAAAAAGGTCAAAAAGTGATCGTAATGAAGCATAATAAAGATTGGTTTGTAACCTCTACCCCTGCTGGAGAGAAGTCATATTTATCTAAAAAGTGTGTGATCTAAAAAAAAAAGAAACTCCACCCAAAATTGAATACTGAAAAGCCTTGCCTAATAAGTAAGGCTTTTTTTATTATGCAAAGTCTGAGTGTTGCATTAATGATTATTATCAGGAGAAATATAACTTTGAATGTCTTTATATGATTGGAGTTATAATTGCGTTTACCAGCACTGTTGCAAAGGTGATCATGTAGTATTTTACACAAATAATTTAAAGAGCCTTAATGATTTATTATCTTAATCTATGATTTAATCAGAGTTCAATCTAACAAGGAGAAGTACGTTGAATAATGAGTCTGTTGAAAATGACAAAAAACCTAATGATAAACCTAAAGAAAGCGAACTTACTGATAGTCCCAGTGAACTTGACAGAAGTAAAAATTTGGATTCTGAAGGCGAGGCACGGAAGAAATGGAAAGATGAAAGCTCAAGTCCGAAAAAGTGAACGACCTAAGTTCATTTCGCGTTTATTAATTTATCATTTGTACATAACTACACATAATTAACAAAATTTACAGACCACCATATTTTTTCTAATGTGGTTTAGTGAAGAAGCTAAAAAGATAAGTAGTTAAAATGTTAAGAAATATTATATATATTGTTGGGTTAGTGGTTGTTGTTGAAGCGGTTTTAAGAGTAGCAGGAGTACTATAAGCTTAAATTTCTTTTAGTAGTTCGCCTTTTCGATTGATGTATAAAATCATCATATCCCAAGCTTTGTTTATAAAATCTGTAAACTCATCAAGGCCGTATTCACACTGGCCTTCTACTAAGTCCAGGCCCAGGTTTTCATGATGTGGGTCTGCTTCACAATGATTTTCAATATGTTGACTGGCTAAGCTATCTTTCAGAATATTTGCAAAGTGGCCATAAAATTTACTTGCGCACTTTTTTTAAGACCATAGAAACCATGATTGTTCTTTTGGGGTCATCATAAGTTGTTTCTGGTTGATTTTCAGATTCAAAAATAGCATTTTCTTGAAATTGAATACTTATACCAATTCCATCAAATAATGCCCAAAATTACTCACCATTTTCATTCATTTTTAAATTTTGTTCAGGTCAAGAAATCCTCTGCTTAGCCTTGCTAGGCCTGCGGTTTCTTTGTGGTCACAAAAATTAAACCTAAATAAAACTGAAGACTAATTTAGGGTATTATTTAATGGGATTGGTATTAAGCCTTCAAATCTTTTGGTACCAGCTCCTTTAAAACCATGTAAGTTCCAAGGCGGTATGTGTATTATGTCACCTTCTTTAAATGCAAGCTCGCTGTCTCCTAAAGAGAGTCCAGATCCTTTAGTAATAATTATCATACTCGAACAAGGGTGGAAATGTGGTTCTAAAACTTCACCTGCGGGCAACCCATAGACAAGTTATTAGGTAGAAAGTTATTTATATATTTATTATTTTTAAAATTTCTTAATTCACCTAAGTAAGTGGTTTATCCTCAATGTTCATTTCAGTTATAGGCTTAATATTTTCTTTGTTAATAATTTTAAACTCTTGATTCATTATAAGGGTAATTTCTTAATTTAGAATCAGGTATGTTTATTCTGTTTAACGTTTCTAGCATGCGAAACTCCTAATATGTATTTAAAGTTGAGACAGTCTTTAAATACATATTAGTTAATTTTTTTTTATAATTCCACAGTCTGATGATTCTTAACCTTTATTTTAGAAAAACTTAGCTTTCTAATTATTTACTAATTAAAAAGCTAAGTTTTTCTGAAATAAAGGTTAAGCTTAATTAACTTTATGTTAAAATAAATATCTGGTGGCCAAAGTTAAAAATATTATTTACTACTGCACTTAATTTTTATAGGTTCTAAGTCAAAATTTATGTATGAGTTCTAAGCACTACATGATTTGGCAATTCATTAATATCACCGGCTTCTATTGGGAAATTCTCTTTAAGGCGAGCGGAGCATTCTTTTACGCCATCAGACAGCCCTTTGGCTAAACTTTTGTTGTGAATGCCATTAATAATAATGTCCACAATATTTTGCCAAGTGTCTTTTGGAAATTTTTCGGCAATAGATTTATCACATAACACAACGGCTTGTTTTTCCATTAGTGAGATGTAAATTAACAAACCAGTTTTTGAGCGGGTCATATTAATGCGTTGTTTGTAAAATTCTAATTCGGCCAGATTTTCAACTTGAAATTTTCGGTCACACCTTGGAATAAATAAACGCTGAAATATTAATAATCTACTTAGCAAAATAGCAATCACAATATTGATTAAGTGAATGAGAGGTATGAAGACATAATAAGCATCAAAGTATTCGATAATATTAAACCCGTATAAACATACAAATGTAACAGCAGTGAGTATTAAAAATAATGTAAACTTAATATGCCTTGTTGTTGAAGATTTATTTGCAATAACAGCAACAACCTCAGCTGCTGAATGTTTTTCAATATCTTTGATATCATTAGATATACCCTGAAGTTCTTTTTCTGAAATAAATTTAGCCCAATCCATTACCAGCCTCCTGAGGCGCCACCGCCACTAAAGCCACCGCCGCCTCCGCCGAAACCGCCACCTCCACCGAAGCCACCGCCTCCGCCAAAGCCGCCGCTTCGAAAACCGCCATTTCCACCGCCACCAACAAAACCACCACGGCCACCGCCATTACGGTGCGTGTAAATTAAAAATAAAATAATAAGAATTAAAATTATAATTTGAGTTTTATTCATGCTTTGACGTTTTCTATGATTAACAAAGCGTAAATGTTTTTTAAAAAAATCTTCAGTATTTAAATCAGGGTAAGCCTGTTCAACGATCTTATAAAGCCCAGCAATAACTGCACTGCCTGGGTCTCCGGCACGCATTAAAGGGCGCATTGTGCGGAAAATAATTTCGGCGGCATCGCTGTCAGTGAGGTTACCTTCTAAGCCTTGCCCCACTTCAATGCGCATGCGTTTTTCTTTCATGGCGATCATTAATAAAATACCATTGTCGTCATTGGCTGTGCCTAATGTCCATTGGTCAGTCACTTTTATTGAGGCCTGTTCAATAGTTTCATCAGATAAATTGTTTACTGTTAAAACTGCAATTTCACTTTTTTTGAGGGCTTTGAGTTCACTTAATAAATTATCTAAGGAGACAACAGTTTTTTGTGGGAGGATACGAGCATAATCATTTACAGGCCCCTTAATTGGAGGGACCTTAAATTCACTATACCCATTTATAGAAAATAAAAATAAGCCAGTAAGTAATAAATATATTAAATACCTAAGTTTTAATTTCAAAATTAAAACTTAACTTCAGGCGCTTTATCAACTTGTTCGCTGGCATCAACAGTAAACTGAGCTGCTGGTTGATATTTAAAGTAAAAATCATTAGTCCATTTAGTTGGCAAAATAGTTATTAGGCCATTGAATCTTGTAATAGCTTGGATGTACCTGTTTCTTGCGACACCAATTCTGTTTTCAGTGCCTTCAAGTGATGCTTGTAGCTCTAAAAAATTAGTACTGGCTTTTAAGTCAGGGTACCTTTCTGAGATCATCATAAGTTTACCTAAAGCTTGCGATAATTGCCCCTGTGCTTTTTGATAAGCCATAATTTGTTGAGGTGTAGCTTTAGATGGGTCGATTGTTGTCGCTGTTGCTTTTGCACGAGCATTAACAACACCTTCAAGAGTTTCTTTTTCATGGCTTGCGTAACCTTTTACAGTATTTACAAGGTTTGGGATTAAATCAGCACGTCGTTTATATTGGTTGGTAATCTCGGCAAATGCACCTTCCATATCAAGTTTAGCTTTTGGGATGGATTGTATTCCACAAGCAGCGAGAGTTTGGATCATAATTAATAGACTAATTATCTTTATAAATTTCATAATTTATCCTTTGGTAGTGTTTATAAAATAGACCTAAATTTTTATTTAAGCTCTGTCAAAAGTTGTGGGAATAATACTACTTATATATAGTTCCCAAATGCTTTCATATAGCTTTAATTAAGTTAAAATTTACTGCAAGGCGTTATCCAGCTGGTTTTTCTCAAGTCTTTTTATTTAAGAACAGAGTATAGCTTCCTAACAAAAACCTAACGAAACGCTATTATTATCAAAACTTATAAAAGCTAATCGTGTTTTGAATAATAATGTATCTACCCACCAAGAGGAGTTATCAATGTATAAAATTTTAGTACCTGTACTAATAGTTTTTTTGAGTTTTTCATCAAGTTTTGCCGAGAGCCCAGAGTTTGATTATGGCTACGGAGAGTCTGAACATAAATGGGGTGTTGAAGTACCTATCACTAATGAAAAGAGTGACTTTAAATTAAGGCTTGGAACAAGAATTCAGGCATTAATGGAGAACTCACAATCAGAAGATGCCAGTGCTACCAAGAGTTCTAATGCTCAAGACTTTTATGTTAGACGTGCAAGGCTTCAGGTTGAGGCAAAGTTTCAGGGAAATTTATCATATTATATGGATATACGCGCTGACAAGATTGATAAAGGTGACAGCGGTGATAATAAGTTTGCCATTGGTGATGCTTACTTTCAGGTAAAAAACTTTTTAGGTAATGAAAATTTAAAACTTAAGTTATTTAGAGCTAAGTATGATGTGTCTCGTTCGCAAACAGTGAGTTCATCAAGGTTATTAATTCCGAATAGAGCGTCGGTATCTAATTTTGCTGGTGACTTTATTTCAAAAGGGCGACGAGGAACTAATATTCAATTACTTGGTAACTGGTCTAATAAATTCAAAACACAAATAGCTATTGGTGATAGCGTTAAAGATTCGGGCTTTACAGATACTTTGGGTAAAAAAGATGCCAAAATTAATGGGCAAGGTTTAGCTCATGGCGTAAGAGTAAGGGTTTCTCCATTTGATGGTTGGGAAGAAAAAAAGCTTAAAGAAACTTACTTCGGGCATGGTCAACACTTTTCAATTGGAGCGGCCGCATTTTATGTGAACAATATTAATTTTGAAGCTAATGCAATTACTACTGAGATAGATAGAGAGCTTTATAACTTTGACTTATCATTTCATTATGGACCGTTGTCATTCACAGGCGAATATTTTATTTTTGAAGGTGTAGTTGATAATTTTAATGCCGCTACTCATGAAGTTGGAAAAAGTGAAGGCTGGTCAGCTCAAGCTGATTACGTGCTAACAAATTTTCATTATATAACACCTTATGTTCGTTACCAGTCGTGGGATAGATTTACAGATAACGAAGACTATGATCAGGAAAGCTGGGCAGTAGGTGCCAACTATTATTTAAAAGGTAACAAAATACGCTTAGGTGGTTATTATGAAGAAACTGAGTACAGTGATGGCTTAGCGACTGCTACGGAAAAAGCTAAAGACTCTTTGATGAGCTTAAACTTAATGATGCATTATTAGTAAAATAGTATTTTAATTCTTGCAGAGTCTCTCGCAGCTTCTGCAAGGCATTAACTATATAAAATTATTGAAAATAAATTTTAATTTAAAATAAATGCATCAAAATTGCTAACCAAAGCCTAATGAGATACTAATACTGAGTTGATGCATTTGATTTACTCTTACAATAGAAGCTTTACTTTATGTAAAATTAATCTCGATAGATGTATAAAGCAGAGCTTAAAAATTTAATAATTATTCATGTTAAATAAAAGGAGTTTTTTACATGCAGACAGTTAGGGTTAATAGCGTAGAACATCAAGTGAAAATTAAGGACAATAAGTTGAATGATAAGTTAGTATATATGGTAGAAGATGAGCTCGATATTGCCGAGCTCCTAAAGCTTACTTTGACTCGTGAAGGTTATAGAGTTGAGCATTTTGCCGATGGACGTTCTTTTTTAGATAAAATTAAAACTAAAGTTCCAGACTTAGTATTATTAGATTTAATGTTGCCTGATATGGGTGGCTTAGAGATATGCAAAACCGTTAGAACAGAGCTAAAGCTTGATAAATTGCCTCTAGTAATGGTTACAGCTAAAGGTGATGAACAAGATATAGTTAAGGGCCTTGAGATGGGTGCTGATGACTATGTGACAAAGCCATTTAGCCCAAAAGTATTAGTGAGTCGCTTAAAAACTATTTTAAAAAGAGAATCAAGAAGTGCTCCTAACCCAGAAGGGTTATTAGTACGAGGGCCCATTAATATTCATAAAGGGCGCTTTGAGGTTTTAGTTAACGGTGAAAAAGCTAAATTAACTAAATCAGAATTTTCAATTTTGCTATTATTAGCCTCTCATCCTGGCTGGGTTTACTCTAGAGCTCAAATCGTGGATGCCATAAGAGGCGACAACTATGCTGTCACAGAAAGAACAGTTGATTTTCAAATGGTAGGCCTGAGAAAGAAACTAGGCGATGCCGGTAAGTATATAGAAACTGTGCGCGGTATCGGTTATAAGTTCTTAGATTAGCCTATAGTGAGCTTTGCTCACGTTAGGGCAATATACAGAAAATTCTAATTTATAGAGCTTCGTTCCTAATGAACGATGCGATATGGATTAGAATTCGGTGCTTACAGCCCCTGTGCTCCGAACTCGTTTTAGATGTATTTAAATTGAATAGAGAATTAGTCCAACTTAACTATTGGCAATGGGGCAAGTTGTTATCTGAATAATTTGATTGATTAATTGCCAGGTCACAAGCAGAAATACCTTAGCTTATGAAAAAAACATTTTTATATTTTATTTTACCTGTACAGCTCATTCTGATCTTTTTTTCGGCCTATGTGGCTTGGTTTTTTTATAAAAATAATGGTGTAGAATTAAAGCCAGAAAGTATTCGGTTTATGCTGTTTTTATTTGTAGCGTTTATAATTTGTTTAATTCAAGTTTTATATTTTATTTGGAAAACAACTTATAAAACTTCTATGCAGCTGGAAAGTATTTCAGCTATTGCTAAAAAATTCCGTGATGGTTCATTTGCTCAGCGCTTTAGTTACTCTGAAGATCAAACCCCTGAAGTTTTAAAATTAAATAAAAACTTAAACAACTTAGTGGCCCGTGTTGAAAGGCGTTTAGTGGCAATGCAGCAGAAGATTTTTGAAAAAGACGCTGTTTTGGCAAGCATGAGCGGGGCGGTTGTAGCTATAGACCTTGATGAAAACATTTACTTAATTAATAGTGCAGCTAAGAAACTATTTAATATTAAGCCAGATAATCATGACACTAAAACATTTGCCGAAGTAGTACGGGTTCCAGAACTTTATAACACTTTAGTTTTGTCTATGAAAAATGGAACAAGTTTAGATGAGAGTTTTTCGGTGGATGGAACCATGATGGGGCAAAGTGAAAAAAATATGTATATACAGGTTAAAAGCGAGCCTATTATTGGAAGGAAAAATAGAAAGACTGGGGCCGTATTTGTATTTAATAATATGACTAATATTAAAAAGCTCGAAAAGCACCGAAGTAACTTTGTGGGTAATGTGTCTCATGAGCTAAAAACCCCACTGACATTAATTCAAGGGTTTTCAGAGACTTTGATGGATAGTGGCACAGACTTATCACCTGAAGATAATAAAAAGTATATTGGTATTATTCATAAGCACTCATCAAGGCTGGGAACCTTAATTGATGATTTACTTTCAATTTCAAAACTTGAAAACCAAGAAGCTAGGCCTGATAACTTTGAATTTGGCGAAGTAAGTTTAGTTGTTAAAAGCGCAATGAGTTTATGTAAGGAAAAGTCTCAAGGTAAAAAAATTGAACTTTCATTAAGTGATAAGAGCGATGGCTTTACTTTGCCCATGAATTTTTCATTGTTAGAGCAAGCTATTGTAAACTTAATTGATAACTCAATTAAACATAGCCCCGAAGGTTCAAAAGTTGAAATCAATCTAAACAAAAGTGATAAGCAGCTCAATATTGAAGTTAAAGACTACGGACTAGGCATGGAGCCAAAGCATTTGTCTCATATATTTGAAAGGTTTTACCGTGTCGATAAGGGGAGAAGCCGTGAAGAGGGTGGAACTGGGCTTGGTTTATCTATCGTGAAGCATGTAACTCAGCTTCATGGCGGCAGTATTTCAGTAGAGAGCAAGCCTGGTGATGGCAGCAGCTTTAAAATTGAGTTTCGTCTGTAGGAAATGAAGCTAATGCTATACCCTAGCCAACTGATTATTTTAGCTCAATAAATAGGCGGTGACGGTAAATAATCAATAAAAATAGTTACTTAGAGAGTATGAATTTTCTATAAAAAATATACTTTTATTTAGACATCTAACACAACCCTAACAATTCCCTAATAGTTTCAGGCTAACTGTTAATCCGTAGATTAAAAACAATTAAGGAGAATCCATAATGATTAAGAATATTATTTTTGCCCTATTAGCAGTTTCACTTATAGGTGTTAGTGCTTGTACAAAAAGTAGTCGCCAGTCAAAAAAACAAGTTAAAATTGATGGTTCAAGCACAGTGTATCCAATTACTGAGGCTATGGCTGAAGAATTTAGTAAAGTTAATAAAATGATTAATGTAACTGTTGGTGTTTCTGGAACTGGTGGCGGGTTTAAAAAATTCTTAGCTAATGAAATTGATATTAACGATGCCTCTAGGCATATTAAGCCTTCTGAAGTTAAAATGGCTGAGGAAAAGGGAATCGAGTATTTAGAGTTGCCTGTTGCCTATGACGGGATTTCAGTTGTTGTTCACCCAGACAGTCCATTAACAGAAATAAAAGTGAGTGAGTTAAAGAAGATTTGGGGTTCTAACGACGTTAAAACTTGGAAAGATGTTAACCCAGCTTGGCCTGATGAAAAAATCAAACTTTATGGCCCAGGTACAGACTCTGGAACTTTCGATTACTTTAAAGAAGTTATCGTAGGTAAAAAAGCATCATTTAGAAATGACTACACTAAAAGTGAAGATGACAATATGTTAGTTAAGGGTGTCTCTGGCGATAAAAATGCTTTGGGCTTTTTTGGTTACGCTTACTACGAAGCTAATAAGTCTAAGTTAAGAGCGTTGGCTGTTGCTAAAGACGATACTGCCACAGCAATTGCTCCAGGGCCAGTTACAATTCAAGATGGAAGTTACTCACCACTTTCTCGTCAAATATTTATTTATGTAAATAAAGAGGCATCTAAAAAGGCTTGGGTAAATGAGTTTGTAGATTTTTATATTACTAAGTCTATGGATAAAGCTGCAAATATTATAAAGCAAGTTGGATATATCCCTTTAAATGATAGCGAGTATAAAAATATATTAAATAAATATAATGCATTTAAAGAAGCTGGTCTGAAATAAGTCCTTCTTCAAAAGGTAAATTTTGAGGAATATAAAAAATTTATTAATTGAAAAGTCGATACACTTATTTTTGTTGATAAGTGTGTCGATTACCATTTTAACTACCATTGCCGTAATTGTTTTATTAGGCAAAGAAAGCTTTGAGTTTTTCAAAGAAGTTTCAGTGGTTAGCTTTTTATTTGGCACTAATTGGTCGCCATTGATTCCACCTCATTCATTTGGTGTTTTGCCTTTAGTGTGTGGAACCATGTGGATTGTGCTTGGTTCTGTTTTATTTGCAGTGCCTATTGGTTTGCTGGTGGCCGTTTACCTTTCAGAATACGCTTCAGATAAAGTGAAGTCTTATTTAAAGCCGGTATTAGAGTTACTAGCTGGTATTCCAACGGTTGTTTATGGTTATTTTGCCTTAACCTTTATTACTCCATTAATGAAGTGGATTAACCCTGAGATCGAGGTTTTTAATGCAGCTTCAGGTGCCATAGTAGTTGGTATAATGATTCTTCCGATGATTGCCTCCCTTTGTGATGACGCCTTTAGTGCTGTGCCAGGTAGTATTAAGCAAGGTGGTTACGCGCTAGGTGCTAATACCTTCGAAGTTATTAAAGATATTTTAATTCCGGCAACAAAATCTAGAATTGGTGCAGCCACAGTTTTAGCCGTTTCTAGAGCAATTGGTGAAACTATGGCAGTTACACTAGCAGCTGGTGCCACAGCAAGGCTTACTGCTGACCCATTTGTGAGTATCCAAACAATGACCTCCTTTATTGTGCAAGTAACGATGGGTGATGCCCCAGCCGGTGGCATTGAGTACTTAAGTTCGTTTGCCGTAGGCACATTATTATTTTTGATGACTTTAGTTATGAATATCATTGGCAATCAGTGGGTGTTTAAATCTCGTATAAGGGTGGTTTGATGAAAAAAACTGACGACTCTCTAACAAGTATCATTGAACTTGGAACTGATGACGAACATGCCTCAGTTGTTAATTCTAAGAGAATGGTTAAGCGAAAGTTTTACGATAAACTATTTTATCGACTGTGCCAAAGTACAATAATTTTAGCATTAATTATTTTAGTGGTTTTAATCGCTCATATTTTAATTTCAGGTTTAAGTTGGTTAAGTATAGATTTCTTTACTAATTTTACATCTCGCTTTGCTGAGCAAGCCGGTATTAAAGCAGCTATTGCAGGAAGTATGTGGGTTTTATTTTTAACAGCTTCATTTGCAATCCCCCTAGGTGTTAGTGCTGCAATATTTTTAGAGGAATATGCTCCAAAAAGTAAATGGGTTGAGTGGGTTCAAATAAATATTGGAAATTTAGCCGGTATGCCATCTATTGTTTATGGTTTAGTCGGCTTAACTGTATTTGTAAGGTATTTAAATTTTGAAAGAAGTTTATTAGCCGGAAGTTTAACTTTAGCTTTATTGGTACTACCCATAATTATTATTTCAAGCCAAGAAGCAATCAAAGCCGTGCCTTTAAGTTTGCGTGAGGCGGCTTATGCTCTAGGTGCTAGAAAATGGCAGGTAGTATTTTTACAAGTACTGCCAGCTGCCCTCCCAGGAATTTTAACAGGTGTAATACTTTCAGTTTCAAGAGCCATTGGTGAAACGGCACCCTTAATTGTTATCGGGGCTCTGAGCTTTGTAGCTTTCACTCCTGGAAGTATTTGGGATGAATTTACTGTTTTGCCAATTCAAATTTATAATTGGGCCTCTAAGCCTCAGGTAGAATTTCACCAGTTGGCTGCCGCTGCAATTATAGTTTTACTAGTTCTATTATTTGCAATGAATTTTCTAGCAATTTACTTACGTCAAAAGTATCAAAGGTATAAATTATGAGTGCAAGCCAATCTGAAAAACCAGAAGTTATATTGGAAACCAAAGATTTAAATGTTTTTTACGGCGAGAACCAAGCTATTCATTCTGTGAATATGCAGGTTAAAAAAGGCACAGTGGCAGCTCTTATCGGTCCGTCGGGTTGTGGTAAAAGTACATTTTTGCGCTCTTTAAACAGAATGAATGATTTTGTATCAACTGCTAGAGTTGAAGGTAAGGTGTTTTACCAAGGTAAAAACTTATACAGTAAAGAGGTTGATCCGGTTGAATTACGTTCACAGATTGGAATGGTATTTCAAAAGCCTAACCCATTTCCTAAATCAATTTATAAAAATATAATTTGGGGGCCTAAAATTAATGGTTTTTCTGGTGATATGGACCTATTAGTTGAAAAATCACTTAAAAGGGCTGCTTTATGGGGAGAGGTAAAAGACCGTCTTCATGACTCTGCATTTGACTTATCTGGTGGGCAGCAACAAAGGCTTTGTATTGCTAGAACTATTGCCATGAACCCAGATGTAATTTTAATGGATGAACCCTGCTCTGCATTAGATCCCAGATCTACGCAGGCCATCGAAGACTTGATTACTGAATTAAAAAGGCGCTACACTATTATTATTGTTACTCACAATATGCAGCAAGCAGGCCGTATATCTGATGAGACATATTTTTTCCATGAGGGAAATTTAATTGAAAGTGGAGATACTAAGCAAATCTTCACAAAGCCTTCTGTGCAAATGACAGAAGACTATATTACAGGGAGGTTTGGTTAAATGGCTTTACATTTACAAACTGAAATTGGAAAACTTAAAAAGAAACTACTCATGCTAAGCGCTATGGTGGAAGCTAATTTAAGTAAGGCTGTGCAAGCTGTTTTAAATGGTGATCATGAATTAGCAAGAAAGGTAATTAAATTAGATGAAGACATCGATATGCACGAAATTGATGTGGAAGAGGAGTGTTTAAAAATACTTGCTTTACATCAGCCTGTGGCTATTGACCTCAGGTTTGTAATTTCAACCTTGAAAATTAATAATGATTTAGAAAGGATTGGTGACCTAACCTCTAATATTGCTCACCGCTCCATGCATATGTCTAAGCAAAGCGTTCAGGACATGCCCTTTGATTTTGAGGATATGTCGACAAAAACTAGAAATATGCTTAAAAAAGCTATTGATGCTCTAGTTAATATGGATGCTTCGTTAGCTCATGAGGTTTGCAGAGATGATGATGAAATTGATAAAATTAATAGGAATACCTTTAAAGTGACTCGTACTAAAATCAAAGAAAAGCCAGAAATGGTAGAATATTACTTAAATTGGCGCTCAATTTCTAAGCATTTAGAAAGAATTGCTGACTATGCTACAAATATATCTGAAGATATTATATATATGATAGAAGGGGTAATTATCAGGCACTCATATGGTGAGATTGAGTCTGATTCTAAAGTTCAAACAAAGGATTAATTATATGAAAGTATTATTGTCACTACTTGTTTCAGTATTAGCAGTTGGTTGTGTAAGTAAATCTAAATACACGCAGCTAATGGATAAGCATAAATCAGAAATGGCAATAATGGATGAAAAATTAATCGATTCACAAAGGCAACTGGCTCTTTCACTGCAAGATAAAGATAAGCTTAAGACTGACTTGAAAGACTTAGCAGATTATAAAAAATCTGCTGAAGAAAGAATTTCTGAATTTAAAAGCTTAACCGGTAAATTTCAATCACTCATTAATGCTGGCCGATTAAAAGTAAAAATGGTTGAAGGTCGAATGGTGGTTGTTTTATCCACCGATATATTATTTGACTCTGGTTCAGCTAAATTAAATAAAGCCGGCTCCTCGGAAATTGAGCAAGTGAGTTTAGTTTTAAAAGACCTAGACAATAAATCTTTTCAAATTGCAGGTCACACTGATAACATTCCAATGAGATCAAAGTATAATATTACGAATTGGAACTTGGCCTTTGACCGCGCCTATTCAGTTTTGAAAACTATGATTGCTGCAGGCTTTCCTAGAGAGCGTATTAGTATTTCCAGCTTTGGTGAGACTAAACCAATTATCAACAACTCTACTAAAGAAAATCGTGCACTGAATCGCCGAATAGAAATTATTGTTGTTCCTGATCTGTCCAAGCTTCCCGGTAACGGCGAAATAGAACAAATGTTTAATAAGCAGTAAGAGTGTTTAGGTTCTTAAACTATTAAGCCTAATACTGCCTCAAGCAGCAACATTTGAAGTAAGTTAAAATTTAGAAAAACTGGGTATTTATACTCAATCAATAATTGTTATTATTTCACTTTAACCTTTTATATATATTTCAAGGTTATGGAAAAACTACTAAGTACATAATTCAATATAATTGTAAAGTTAGCTTATCAAGCCTTATATTTACTAAAAGTAAGTATATTTAATTTTAGAAGTTTACTAGCTTCCAAAGTTTTGAATTAACCCATGTTTTGGAGCAATTATGTTTAAGTTTTTTATTCTATGCCTGCTAATATTTACTTCCCAATTAAATGCTGAAGTAAATCAATTATCAAATGGTGAAATTTGTGTTTCAGCTGAAAGTATTCCACTAGAAGGTGCTGATTATAAAAAAAATGATCTTAAATCTGAAAAATCATTATGTGAAATTGATTTCAATATTGCAAAATCAACGCCTGAAAATAAAGCTGTAGTACTTTGCCCAAAGCTTAATAGTAGTTTCCCAGGTGTGGATATTGTTAAGCTAGCTAAGGGTGTTAATAAATTAGACTATCAAAAAAATAGTTGTACCAAAAAGCCTGGCGCTAAAAATAGTGGGAAAATTGCTAAATTTAAATACTCAACATCCTGCTCTAAATCTTCGTCAATCATTGGTTATTACCATATATCAAGAGCTCTAGGAATTAAATCAGTGCCTGTAGCTGTTGCAAGAACTATGGATTTAAGTACGCATAAAGAGGTTGTAGAAAGAGCTAAGGTTTATATTAATGGTTCTAATGATCTAATTGCTAAGACTTGGATTCGCTTAGATAAAGAGTTAAATGAGCAAAAAGAATCTATAGTTATCAATGGTGGAACTCACAGCTTAGGGGTTTTATCAGTTAACCCTAAAGGTGAGCAAAAAACATATAATAGAATTTACTTCCACGCTGACAATCAAGATTTACGACTAGAGAGGTTTTTAACTGAATCAGGAAGTGTGTATAAGCAGCTTTCTAACCCTGAGCCAATCTCATCTTATGTTTCTAACAAGTTTAGATCAGAAAGTTATGGCTTAGTAAAAACAATGAAAGATGCGTCTGATATGTTAGTGTTAGATACAATATTTGGTCAGAATGACCGTTTCGGAAACTTTCACTCTGAGTACAAATTTGCATATATTGATGGTAGTAAAATTAATAAGCTTTCCTTAAAAGATATAAAGAAAATGATCAAGGCTTCAGGTAACGTTAATTTATTAGCTAAATATAACCAAGCTAAAGATATGCCAAAAGATTTTAGAAAGCCAATAAGAAATAGAAGAAATAAGTTAATAGAAATTATTTTACCATTTTTAAAAGCTCAAAGTATCAATGCCGCCTTTTACGAAGACCTTATGTTAAAAGATAACGACTGCGGACTTCGTAAATCAAACCCATTTATTAAAAACCGAGTTATTGAAAAAATAAACCACCTTAACTCTGAAACGTATTTTCAATTAGTGAAGTTGTACCATGCTGTAATTAAAAAATCCGCTTTAGATAATTATTTACAAAATAATTTATTAATGTCAGATTCTGATATTAATAAATTTAAAGAGAACTTAACTTACACGGCTGAAGTATTAATATCTAAGTACAGTAATGGTCTCTTGCATTTAGACTTAGATCCAAGTTCTCATTTTTTAAAGTAAAGATTTTTACTTAACAATTTCATTATGATTTACTGAAAGGGCCTCTAAATAGGCTTTTTTAGTGATAATGAATTATAATTATAATTTTGTATTTATTAAATATAATTAATTCTCACTGAGTTCATCAGTGATTTGTGCATCGTGCACGCCTCACTCCTTTTCAAGGAGATAGTATGCTAAGGATACTTAATCTAGTAATTATTGTATTGTTATCAGTTATTGTGACTTCTTGCGAAGAAGAAGAACACTTACTAAGTGCTGATCAAAATTCATGGATTAGTTTTTACGATGAACGCTACGACCTAGAAAGCGTTAATGAACAGCTGACTAATAATAGGGGTAATGGCTTTGATGAGCTATATGGCACTAGAAACTTAAGGGAAGTTTTTCCGGGCTTAGTTTATCGAGGTGGTGCTAATAACCGTTACCATAAAACTAACAGAAGAAGCAATACGAACCCGCTGCCAGATGATGGTTTACAGAATTTGTGTGAAGAAGGCTTTGGCACAGCAATATATTTGTATGATAAAAATTTTGAAACGGCTTCAAAAACTACGAACTGTAAATCAATTAGAAAAGATAATAATGAGTTAAAGTATGTAAACTTAAGAGCATTTAGAAGTAAAGAAATGAAGAGTATTTTAAAAATGGTCTATGAAAATATAATAGACTATAGGCATGGCCCTATGTATTTACATTGTTGGAACGGTTGGCATGCTTCAGGCCAAGCGGCAGCTTTATCATTCAAGCAATTTTGTGGCTGGTCAGGCAGCAAGGCTGTAAAGTACTGGGTAAGGAATGCTCAAGACGGAGCTGATGACACCTATAAAGTTATTCGCAACAGAATATCAAACTTTAAGCCATACCCGGAGTTTACAATAAGTGAAGCTCAGGCAGAAAGTTTTTGCCCAGAATAAATTTAAAAACCTATATAAATTATTAATAAGAAATAACTTATTCATCAATTAAAGCTAAGAAAATTAAAGTTTTAATTTCGTATTATTATTCAACGGAATTATGATCTGAACATTTTTAGCAATATTTTGTTTTTCATTGATACATTATTATCATATTTTTTTTTCATATCGATGCACAAAAGTGGCCTAAGAATTGTAAGTAAATAGACATAAGTCTAGTTAGGTTGGGAAGCTAAAATTAAAAATATAAGTATAATTCTTTTAATACCATTCGTTGGGTTTTTAATATCATGCGAAGATATGCAGTTTGATACTATATTACCATCAGTAAATGAAATTGCTGCTGTTGGGGATGACCCAAACTTTAATGAAGATGGTGAATATATAGATAACAAAGAAAATGGTGCTGAGGTTGCGGAAATATCAAGCCCCCTAATTAACCCAGATCAAATAGGTAATGAAGGCGAATCAGTTGATGGGCCTAAAACATGTATTAATACCAATTCCATCAAATAATGCCCTAAATTACTCAACATTTTCATTCATTTTTAAATTTTGTTCAGGTCAAAAAATCCTCTGCTTAGTCTTGCTAGGCCTGCGGTTTCTTTCAATCAGAAAAATTAAACCTAAATAAAACTGAAGACTAATTTAGGGCATTATTTAATGGGATTGGTATAAAGTGCAAGGAACAACGGCCTGTTATAATAATGAAACTTCAGAAGTAATAGTAGGGGATTCATTTGATAGAGATGATATAGCTCCTCTTAACAATAACATTTTTAGTTGGAGAACTATTATTAATGATAACGGTCGTATCATTAATGGCACAGCAGCAAAAAATGTTGAATTGAAAGCTTATGACAACAGTATACTAGGCGAAACTTCAAATGGTACAAAATCACTTTATTTCACTGGTCGTGCAGGTGCCGGTTCAGTTCATAACTTGTATCTTGTTACTAAATCATTTGATTTATCTCAAACGAATGGAATAGTTTACTTCTCATTTGATTACTTACCAATTGGTTTAGATAATGGCGAGTATTTAAAATTAGAAATTTGTAATAATAGTGTCGATGCATGTGGCGTTGGTAAAATATCAGTGTCGCTGGTGGAGAATTTGCCGATCAAGATGGTGGTGGTAATGCCCATCGTTCTGATAATAGCCCATAGTTTATTATTAACTCTGGGGCTCCAAAAAGAGATCACAATTTAGGTAAAAAAGAAATGTTACATATTGGTGATGTTCATTTGGCAATTATGCATAGAATGGGAATGACTCACAAAAAAACGTGGGGTACTTCCAAGTTTGGAAATAATAGTAAACTGAGTCGTTAATATCAAGCTTCTTAACGTCGTGGAGACACACGATTAGTTGATATATTAAAAGGCTTGATAAGAGACATTTATAATGTAATTTGAAAATAAAAAGCCTGCTTCTTGCAGGATTTTTGCTTTTAATAACTAATCTCTATCAAGACTTCATTTTTTTTAAATATAGGGATAGTCCATGGCGGGTTATAGCCGGCGTAGGCAGGTTGAGACTTAATATTATATTTCTTTTGATCTACGATCCATTTTTTTAATTCTTCAGCCTTTTGTTTATTTTTACTTTCATTCCATGAGCCAGAGAAAGTAAGAACAGCAAAGGTTTTTTTGTCTACTTTTTCTAAGGTGATTCTTTTGTCATTCGGCCTAGGTAATGTTTCTAAATCGTATTTACTGGGCATACTAAATGACATAACCCAAGAGTTAGTATCAACCGACTTCATAGTTACTGGTGCCGTCATTGCAATTTTACTACTTTCAACTTCTTTTGCATTGATAGCAGTTGAGTTTTCACTAATTTTTTTATTAGCAATATTGTCTCCAAATATATATCCTGCCAAAATTTTGAATCCCTCACTGCTGGCATTATCAAACACTCCTTTAACCTTGGTTTTTGCAATGATGTAAGGGGAGTACTGGCGGATTTGAATTTTATTTACTGTGAGAAGAGTTTTGTACTCAGGGCTTTCTTCACTTTGTATCCCAAACACTGAGCAGCCAGTATTAAATAAAAATAGGATCAATAAACATTTAGGTTTAATCAGTTGATTTAGCATTAAGAGCTCCTCGTATACGGCAGCATGGGTTATTATCATCTACTAAAGTGTTTGGCTTTATTAACATTACACTTAGGCAAAATGACTCTCGTAGAGTGAATGTATCCAGAACCCTATCACAGCAAGAATAACTATGCGAATAATTATAAATAATAACCAAAAAGAGCCATTATCATTTTTGTGGCTCCATTGATGATTGCATGAGTGGCAGATCCAATTCTCTGTGGACACTCTAGTCATTGGGACCATAAAAAATAGTGAGGCTATAAACCAAAATAAATCTCTTCGTTCTAAATTTTGAATTTCAGTTTTGCTTTCATTACATTTAGGGCAAGGTGGCCCCTCTATGTCCATTGGTACTTCAAATAAAAATTGCTCTTGCTCTTTGAGTGCTTGAATAGCCTTTTCTTTTAATTTTTTTTGTACCATCAAGCGAATACCAAAGAAAGCTGCAGGAGTAGCATAAAGGTTAGCCGTATGTTCATCAAAAATAATTGTTTCAATGCCTCTGGTTGCCAAAAAGCTTTTCACAATGTTTATTTCGTGAAGGTTATCAAATTTTTTTAAAACAACTAAACTTTCTTCATTCATCTATTATGAAGTCTCTTTTATAAAGCCATTTAGATCGACGTTCTCAACCTTAGATAAATATAAGGCGCCAGCTGCATCACCAGTAACGTTGACCACTGTTCTTCCCATATCAAGTAAACGATCAACACCTAAAATGAGCGCTATGCCGGCTGGTGGTATGCCTAAAGAAGCCATCGCTGATATGAGTATGGGTATGGACCCACCTGGCACTCCTGCCACCCCTATAGAGGTGAGAAGTACTAAAATTACCAGCGTGAACTGTCCCATAAGGCTAATTTCAACTCCAAATACTTGAGCAATAAAAAGAGCCGCTATAACTTCGAAAAGTGCAGTTCCATCCATATTTACAGTGGCGCCAAGTGGGACGCTAAAAGAGGAAATTTTTTCTGGCACACCAAAGTTAGTTTCTAAGGTTCTGATTGTGGTAGGCATGGTGGCACTACTTGAGCTTGTACCAAAAGCTGTTGAAACTATGGGGATAATACGTTTGTAAAATTCTTTAACTGGAATTTTAACAACGAACTTCATGATTAAAGAATAAGAAACAAAAAAGTGAGTTAAGTAACCCGCAATAACAACGAAAATATACATGGCCACATTTTTCATAACTTCTAAACCAAAGTTTGAGACTGCGGTTATGATTAATGCTGCCACGCAAATTGGTGCCATTTTCATAATCCAACCAACAACAACTATACAGGCGTCTGAAATGGCATCAAAAAAAACAATAGCTACTTTTGATTTACTTTTATCAATAGATAAAAGTGCAATACCAAATAGTATAGCCACAAAAATTATGGCAAGCATATTTGCATCAGCCATATCGCTAATAATATTTTTAGGAATTACTTTTTCAACTAAACCAGGCCAAAGAGAGTCATTTACGGCTGTGCTTTTAGCTTCAAGACTTGCTACTTGCTCTTGCATGGCTGCTACTGAACTTTCTCTGGTTTCAGCTGAAACCCCATCGCCTGGGCGAACTGTGGAAATAAAAAACTGCCCGATCAATACAGCAAATAAAGTTGTGATTAAATAAAAAGATACTAAACGGCCCCCTAGGCGACCTACATTTTGGACATTGCCAAGCTGTGCTACCCCAACAACTAAAGAGGCAAAAACAAGAGGGACCACAACCATGAATAAAGCTCTTAGGAAAGCTATTCCTATGGGTGAGACCACATACTTTAAAATTCCATCTCTTAATGGGCCGGCACCCCATATATTAAATAAGTAGCCAATTATACCGCCTATAATTAGGCCAATAAAAATTTTAGTGCTGTTGTTTTTTTCTGATTTAGTTTTTTTCATAGGTGTAAATTACCTCACACCTTTAAGTTATGTGCAAGGTAACTAAGGAGGCATTAAATAATACAGATCAGTGTATGCCCTTAAGTTATTGGTTTACTAAGAACTCTTCATAAGAAACAATGAGCTTTGAATTTATTTTAAGTGAGTAAAGGAGATAAAGTGAGTAACAGTGTGGTTGTGGCGATTGCTTTTATTGTATTATCCAGTCTTGGTGCTTTTATTCGTTTTAAGTTGACGACGGCTCAAAGCGGATTCCCGTGGATGACTCTGTTAGTCAATATGCTTGGTTGTTTCCTGATAGGTTTTATTTTTTACATGAAAGAGTCTGGTGAAATTAAAGAAGCGGCTTGGGTTTTAGTAGCTATTGCTTTTTTAGGTGCTATGACCACTTTCTCAAGTTTTTCATTAGATATGCTTAAGTTAATAAGTGAAAAAAGCTATTTAGCTAGTTTAAACTATTTTTTTCTATCTAATTTTTTGGGGGTATTGCTTTGTTTTGCCGGTTTTAAGCTAGCGAGTAAGCTTATTAATGCTTAGCTCAAATTAACCTTTTTGGCATGGCTCATAGTCTATATAGTCTGCATATGTTTTGTACGAGGCTGTAAGTGTTACAAACAACACGGCAAAATATATGCAACTAGTTGAAAAAAAACAGGTTTTATAGTACAACTATCTTTTAAGGCCATGACAAAAAAAGTCACGTACTCGACTAAGGTTATGGCTCTCACTTATCATTCGGAGGTTAAATAGTGTCTACAACTACAAATACACCAGAAACTAATAATAATGTACAGGGGCAAGCTCCAATAAACCCAGTACCTGTAAATACAGAAACAGTAAACACTGCGCCTGTAAATACAGCCCCGAACCCTGTAGCTGATGCTATTAACGAAGATTATCCAGGCTTCGAGCTTGATGCTATTCATGCTGACCTAAAAGTAATCGATGAAGTTGAAAATATCTTAGACCTCAAAGAAGAGCAGTATCCAAAGTTTACGTTAGCAAAAAATAAAGCACGTTTCTTAAGAATGCTAACTTGGTATAAAAATAAAGAGACTTGGTTAGATGTTGCTCCACTGAGTGGTGTTTCTAAGACGTTTAAGCAGCAATCTAAAGAGCTAGAGGGCATTCGTGCTAATAAGCTCGATTATGAAATGGAGCTTGAAACAGGAACCTTAACTCCTAGCCAAAGGTCATACCGCTGTGATGAGCTTAAAATGTGTAAAGTTCACGAAAAAATGGCTGTTCATTTAATTTCAAAAATGCAGTTAAAGATTAAGTCAGGGAGAAGGTAGGATACACCAACCTTTTTGTAAAGTTGAATCATTTTGATTTGGAGCAAACTCGATGAGTTTGTTCTTTTTTTTTATTTGTAGCTTTTTGAGTCGTTTCAATAACTTACAGTTTTTTCCTAGATTTATATCAAAACTAGGCAATTTTTTCCTAATATCTCAAAATAATCCGCCGATAAGTACTTTGATTGAAGTTGAAGAACTTAATAATGGAGGACATATGGGGCAATCAAAACTAATTATCGTGAGTGATGAGCATTCAGTTGTTGAAAGCGCACGAGCTTTTGCCAATCACCATTCCTTGGAGCTGAGAGCATATTCAGTAAGAGAATGGAGTGTGAAGCAAAGTACGCAAAATGAGGGCAGTACGCTATCATTAAGTGCAGGAGCACAACCAATTGAGAGTGGAGCAAAGATTTTACAATTCCCAGTGGGTGGTCAAACACAGCCGGCATCTAGTGTGCAGAAAGTGGAAACTATCAACGAGTTAGAATGTAAAGCAATCAAAGCTGCTATTTTCGAATACAAAGGGAACTTAACAGAAGCTGCAAAAGCCTTAGGAATAGGCCGAGCAACACTTTACAGAAAGGTGAAGCAATATAACATTGATCCTGGTGAAGCTAGGCGTAGAAGAGCTGCTTAATAGTAGTAATTTTATAGCGATAAAATTTCATAAAGCTGAACACGGATGTATGGCGCAAGAAGCAAGGTAAAGCCTTGCTTTTTTATTTTATAAATGGGCGCTGCCGGTGCTAATGTTTCACTTTGAGACACAAGCCCGAGACAAAAGGCTTTAATCTTAAAATTCAATATTCTAGTAGCGAAATTATGTTAAAATAAACTTATGAAGTATGCGGTTCTTGTTACAGTGATATCCTTATTTTTTTCATTCTCTTTACACGCTAAAAAAAGAATAGCTAAGAATAAAACTATAAGTAATAAAATAGAAAAGTTATATAATGCAAAAAAATATGAAAGCATTATTGCGCAACTTTCTGGAAAGTGGTCAAGCACTTCAATCCAAGACTTATCGTTGCTTTCAAGTTCATATGCAAAGTTAAAGCAAAATAGTCAGCAAATAAAAGTGTTAGAGTTTTTAAAAGCTAAAAATGAAACACAATATATTTGGCACTACAAGTTAGGTGCTGCATATGAGCGTTTATTTGAAGAAACTCAAAAGAAGGCACATCAACAAACAGCAATAAATCATTATCGAAAAACAATTTCAATAAACTCAAGCTTTAAACCTCCGTATAACAAATTATTGCAAATTTTTGCTTCCGGCGGAAACCTATATGAAGGTCGTACTATTGCTACTGAAATTTTAAATCAATTTGGCTCATCGCCAAAAGTGAGTCAAAGTTTGTGTAAGTTGTATTCACTAGATGGGTATATTCAGGAGGCTAAACTCCATTGCTCACTTGCTATTGAGGAATCGCCAAAAGTGGGTAATAGCCATATGTATCTGGCTAACGCTTATTTAGATCAAGGCGATAAAGTGACGGCTAAAAAAATGCTTTCAAAGGCCGGGCAAGATTTTCCAAGATCTGAATATGTGCAGGTGACAGTAGGAGATTTTAATTTCAGTGAAGGTTTATATAGAGCCTCTTATAATAATTATAAAAAAGCACTTATGGTAAATAAAAAAAATAAAAGAGCTCAGGTGGGTTTAGCTCAATCCTTATTCAAGTTATCGAGACCTAAAAGAGCTTTAGCTCATTATGTTGAGGCATGTAAAATTGACCCTCGCCTTAAAAAAGAGTTTAAAATTGCTATTGGTAGTTTGCTAAATAGCGGTCAAAACAAACTCTACACATCTTATGAAAACAGCCTTTATAAGTGCCACCAATAACTTGAATGGCTCAGTACTATTAAAGCATTGCTCAGCTTGGAAATTGCTTAGTGGCCCTCCTTTAGTCTTATTAAGCCCAACTTTATTGCTAATTTTAGTCTAGATAAATTTGAGTAAAGACATACTTATTACTATGAATAAAATTTTTTTGTTATACTCACTTAAGAGAATTAGGAGATAAGATGAAATTATTCGCGGTATTTTTAATACCAATATTTTTAACCCCTACATATAGCTGGTCTGCTCCAGGCAAAGTGAAGATACTAAATAAATATCAGTTAAAAAAAATGGGGAAACATGAAAAAGAGTACTACCTGAAGAGACTTGTGCAAATATTTTCAAGCTTTGAACGTATTGAAAATAAAAGGATGAAAAATAAATTTGCGTCTAATAATTTAAATTATAATTTTTCTATTTTTGAGAAAGCCTATGCTGCTGAACCTTATAACTCAAATAAGAACTGTATTGTGGGGGGGCGAGTTGTTGTCAAAAATAAGGAAACTCAAAAATGCTCATTATCAAAGTATAAAAATAAATGTACACCAAAAAGTGGTGAGAGAGAAAGCGGTATGTCTTATTATAGCTGCGGACCTATTTATGGAAGTCTATGTGTTGTTTATCAGAATGATGATATTTCTTCAGCCTGTGCGAGGCACTTTAGTTTAGGTATAGAAAAATCAGAAAATTATGATAGTACCTTAAGGGCTGCAAAGGCGTTGTATCAAGAAATCTGTAGGCCGGCTGACTCAAGTTCAGATGGTTGTAATTATTTATATGAAAGTTTAGAAAAATTAAATGAAGTTGCGGATGTGATGCAGCCTGAAGCTTACGTAAATAAAGATTGCCCGACAGGACAGAAAAACAAATCTAATACCTGTACTTATTGTTATTCGTATATGGCGAAAGTGGTAAGAGGGAGGGGTGAACCTGTAGATGAGGAAAAAAGAGTATGTCATGACTATAAAGATTTAGTTGAGAGATATAAAATTTTACCTCAGGATATAAAGGACTTAACAGATATGTTAGGGCTTGGGCTAACAACAAATAAATTGGGGCAAAAAGCAAGCTCAATTAAAGATGCTATAAAAGATCTCAGGCAAGGAAATGATTGCAATGAATTTGTAAATAAAAGATCTGTTATCAGCAAAAGGCATGTAGAAGATAAAAAAACTTTAAGTTCATTGAAAAATTTTATTGATAATAAAAATGTATGTAAGAATAGTAATAATACTGGTGACCCACAACAATATGGTGGTTCAAATTAGCCAAAGTATTGATGGAGATAAGAATGTATACGATTAAAAAGGTCAGTAATTATAATGTAGGTTTATTAATAGCATTAATGATGATGGTGTTTTATTTTTCGGTATCTGTTGATGCCAGAATTAAGTATAAACATATGAGTGCTACGCACTATAACAAATTAATTTACTATGGTCAGTTTAAGCGTTTATCTACTGAAAATAAAAAAAGGTATATAGCTAATGTTAGGAAAATAGTTTTAGATTACGAAAAAACATTTTCTAACAAAAAATACTCTGGTATTTTTAATTTTATATTACCCACAGCCAGTGCTAATAAATACTCCAATATAAATGATTACTGTCACATTGGTGGGATTTCTTTACAAACAGTTGGTGACAGGCAGAGTTGCCCAACGCGAGGAAGGAACTGTGATAGGGCCGGAAGCGATGATAATTACAAGTGTGGGATTATTTATAATCAGGTCTGTGTTAAAAGAACTCCTGTGACTGAGATTTCTAAGCGCTGTTTTAAAGAAGCTGGGGATGTGCTCCCGGAAAATGAGGCTTTGTACAGAGCGAATGAAAAAGTCATTCGCGATATAGCTGTGGGTCAGTGTGGAGAAAGATATCGCAGTGGTGTTGATACTAGTGATAGTAATGCTCCATGTGATTTAATGCTAGCTAGACTATATCAAATTAAAACTACATATGGTGATTTGGCAGATACAGACACTGACAATATGGGTACTACTGTGGAAGAGCCACCTCAGAATCCAGTTACTGATGATGGCCCGGCCCAAGCTAGCAGTGATCAGCCTACAGATAAACCTCCACAGCCTAGAGGTAGGCCCCTAATTCCTAAAGATAAACCTCGAAAGCCTGTAGCAACAAAGCCAGTCCAGGTAGTTCCAAATAATTGTCCAACAGAGTTAGGTGATTGTTACAACCCATTAACTATTCAACCAGGCTCCACATCATTTAATAATATTGGTATAAACTCTAATTACTGCAGTGATAAAAGGGATATTAGTTTTAGAGATTCTAGGGGTGTTAAAACGAGCTTTTATTTGGGGCCAGACGGTCAGCTTTGTCGTGAAGTTTCAGCACCGAATGCAAGAATTAAGCGTAAGTTAGATAAGCACAATAAGCTTTTATCTGGTAATATAGATTCAAAGTCTTGCTCAAAAGACATTATATCTTGCACTAATGATATGTTTAAAAATAGCAACGTTGGCTTTGAGCGAAAAATTTTAGATAAAATTAATAAAATGGATAGAACATTATTTGTTTCTGCTGGTTTATGTGGGCGTAATTGTCCAACAGATATTGCTAAAAGTAGTTGTAAAGGTATCTTGAAAGACTGGAATAACTTTGTAAGTAGCCCTGGTGGAGTTTTACTTAGACGAGGAAAAAATATAAAAAATATTTTACGTCGAACAAATAACTCTAAAGGAGAACTATTGAGTAGGTCGTCTTTAAGTAATCAAAGCTCAAAAGTAAAGAAAAAAATATATAAATTATGTTTAAAGGCCTTTCCAAAGCGCAAGGAGATTTGTGTAAAAGATAACCATCTTATGCTAGTGAATAATGTTCGTAAGGCTTATGATGAGAACTACAAACTAAAAAAAGGTCAGGTGATTAATGTGAAAAGCCTTAAAAGCCTGGTGGACCAAACAAATGCCGCTAATGAAACATTTAGAGAAACAACAAAAGCAAAGCCTCAGAAAAAAATGAATAAGTGTTTAGATGCCATTGCTGATTTAACTATAAAACTTGAAGATCTAAAAAATGTTAGGAATATTAAGCCTAAAATACTTTGTGGCAAAAAGTTGGCTGAGGCGCCAGGTCTGGATAAAGACATAGCTTATAGGACTGATGCAATCTATGGCAGTGGTGGAAAAGTGGTGGGAAAAATAGTTATTGATAATAATAAAGTTAAAATTAACTCATCACCATCAAGTAAAGGTTCAATTGAGTTAGATTTTAATAAAGATAAGGTAACTATTAATCAATTTACAACAAGTAATGGAGCCAGCTCTCTTGATGGAAAATTTCTCATTGATTATAACTCATGTAATGATTTTAAAAAAGAAGGCTTTTTATGTAATGAGCCTCAAAAAAATGTTGTTGGGATTGACTTGAGCAATTATAAGTTAGAGCGTGCTAAGGTTGCTGGTAAGAATTGTATTGTAGCCGTAGCACTTAACTCAAGCTCTTCACCATCTTCGCCTGAACCCATTGATTCAGGCGGATCAAACTAAAAAAACTTGTTACTAAATAATAAAAAAAGCCTTAGTGAATCACTAAGGCTTTTTTAAAATCAATTTTTAATCTTAAAATTTACTTCATTGAGCTTACAGCTTTTGAAAGACGGCCGATTTTTCTTGAAGCGTTATTCATGTGAAGCATGCCTTTTTGAGCAGCTTTTGCCATCTTACTAGTGTAACCAACAAGCAATTTTTTAGCTTCATCAGATTTGTTTTCAGAAATTGCAGTTCTTAATTTTTTTTCAACAGTACGAATAGTTTTTTTAGTTTGGCTATTACGAGCAGTTTTAGTGATAGTTTGTCTTGCTCTTTTCTTTGCCGATTTATGGTTTGCCAAGTGGGGCCTCCTGAATTTCTTTAATAAGTAAGACATGATAGCTATCATATTGATGACACTTAAAGCAAGAAAAAAGCTTTAAAAGCTAAAACCCCTTCCTAAACCCTTGTATTTAATGCACAATATTTGAACCTACATCTGTATAAATGGCTAGAAATTTAAGCCCCAGATCAAAATAAACAGCCATGGAGGCCTTGCTTTGGCAAAAAGTACAGATAGATCGGTAATAACTAAAAAAAGCAGTGTTCTGCAGTCAGCTCTAGCTATGTCTGCTGGGACCATGACTAGCCGAATTTTAGGCCTGGTTAGGGATATGCTGCTAACAGCCTTTTTTACCACAAAGGTGACTGATGCCTTTCTTGCCGCGTTTAAATTGCCAAATTTGTTCAGGCGAATATTAGGTGAAGGCTCATTATCAGTAAGTTTTATCCCGGTCTATTTAGATACACAAACTAAGGACGGCACAGAGGCTTCAAAAGAATTAGCCGGTAGTTTATGGTCCATCTTAATGTTAGTAGCGGCTTCCCTGAGTTGTTTGGCTGTAATTTTTATGGATGATATATTCCCTTTCATAATTCAAGGTAAAGGTTTCTCTGGAGTTCCTGGTAAAGTTGAGCTGAGTGTATTTTTAGCTCGATTCATGTTTAGTTATTTGTTTTTAGTTACCAGTTATGCTTTTTTAATGGCATTAGCTAATGCTCATAAATACTTTTTTGTACCAGCGCTTGGCCCCACAGCATTTAACTTAACATTTATAATATTTGCCTTATGTTCTTATCAATTTAAAATGTTGGAAGGAAAGCTTTTAGCAATTGGTGTTTTAGCCGGTGGCGTATTTCAATTACTATTGGTCTTTGTTTATTTATATAAAAAATCACTAGTTCCTAAGTTAAAATGGAACTTAAATGCTAAAGGCCTATCAACTACGTTAAAAAATATGTTACCTGGTATGATTGGGTTCGGGATTGTACAGTACCTGGGTATTATAAATTTATATTTTGCCAGCTTACTTGATGAGGGTGCTCTTTCATTTATTTATATTGCTGACCGTATTTTAGAACTTCCTCAATCTTTAATAGCAATCAGCCTTGGCAGCGCTTTATTGCCAACACTTTCAAAGCTATGGTCAGAAGGTAATAAAAAAAAGTTTTTGAGTGAGAGTTTAAAATACCAAAAGCTATTAGTTTATATGGCAATACCCTGTTGTATAGGAATGTTTGTTTTAGCAAAACCAATTATACAAACCTTATTTCAAAGAGGGGAGTTTGGTTTAGATAAAGTTAATACAACAGTCATAGTATTGCAAATTTACAGCGTGTTGCTTTTGGCCTCCAGTTTAAATAAGGTATTAATTCCAAATCTGTATGCCATTAAAAACACATGGCTCCCGGCAGTTATCACAGTTGTAAGTTTGTTGCTTCATATATGTATGGCTCATTTTTACTTTGTTGAGGCTATGGGACTAAGAGGGTTAGTGCTGTCAACGACCATTGCTGGTTTTTTAAATATGTTTTTAATTTTGATGAGCTGTAATATTTTGGTAGGTAAAATGCAGGTGAGTGGTTTGTTTGTAACATTAATCAAAAGTTTAGCTTTAGCTGCTGCTATGGGAGTAGCCGTTTACTACTTAAGCAGCCTGATAAATATGGATGATATGAATAGTATTTTAAGAGCAGTAATTTTATTCGTAATTATTAGCGCTGGGGCTTTAGTTTATGGATTACTTTCAATTTTATTTAAAGTAGATGAGTTCACACAAGTTAAAAAATTATTAAGGAGATAAGTTAGAAGAAAACCCTCTACAGTTAACTGTTTGGTAGTATGAAAATGGTGAGTAATTTAGGGCATTATTTGATGGAATTGGTATAAGAACCAGTATTTGCTAATCAACTTTAGCATATTATGTTTTGAGCTCTTTTTTTGCCAGTTGCCAAAATTTTTCCTTTTCAGACTCACTGAGGTCTTCAAGTTTTTTATCAAGTTCATTTATAATTAAATTCATTTTTATAAATCGCTTATCAAAGCGGTCATTGGTAAGCTGTAAGCTCTCCTCAGGGTTGATATTTAAATGTCTAGCTAGCTGACAAACTGAAAACAATAGATCACCCATTTCATGTTTAATATGATCTTGATTTTTTTCAGTAATGGCCTCTTTGACCTCTTGTAGTTCTTCATCTACTTTAGCAATTACGCCATCAATGTTTTGCCAGTCAAATTTTCTTTTTTTAGCTTTCTCTCCCATTTTTAAACTACGAAGTAATGGGGGTAAGCCTGTTGGTATATCAAAGCCTGGCTTTTTGGGTTTATTAGCTTTTTCTAACTTTTTTATTTCTTCCCAATTAACCAGGACTTCAGCAGAGTCACTGACATTATCATTGGCAAACACATGGGGGTGTCTACGGATCATTTTTAAATTTATAGACTCAATAACATCTTTGATTGAAAATTTATTGGTCTCGCTAGCAATTTGAGCATGGAGTATAACTTGCAGTAGCATATCTCCAAGTTCATCTTTCATCTCATCAAAATTTTCTTTGTTAACAGCATCAATAAATTCGTAGCACTCTTCAATTGCATATCTGGTTAAGCTTTTATGGTCTTGTTCTTTGTCCCAGGGGCAGCCGTTTGGGCCTCGCAAATGCTCCACAACTTTTACGAGACTAGGGAATTCATTTAAATTTTCAGGTGCTTTCGGCATGTATGTCCTCATTGTGGGGTAGTAATTACAAATGTAACCTAAGGGGCTGTTGACGGTTCGTCCAGCGTTTTTTAGATCAGGGCGTGTCATCAAAAGCCTAATTATCAGCTGAGCCTAACCTTTAGAAGAGTTTAAATACAAGCCCATGGTCGCAAATTTTAACGCCGCTGAATATAAGACTTAAAACCTTGATTTTACAGTAAGTTCTAGCTAGGAATTAATTGCCGTAAATAGATTAAGGAAAATAATATTATTTAATGATATTATAAGTTTATAAATTATGAAGAATAAAAACC
>Ga0114957_1000813_pt1 | contig 37768 bp, 36 predicted proteins | sample BantaG_FD_87175 | JGI IMG/M metagenome (GOLD analysis project Ga0114957, IMG submission 87175) | Marine algal microbial communities from Bantry Bay, Ireland - BantryBay_4 metaG | ecosystem: Host-associated > Algae > Red algae > Unclassified | place: Bantry Bay, Ireland | collected 2014-11-21
TCAGGATATTGAATTGCTTTGCGATAAATTTCATAATTTTGAACGATTAAGTAGATTGAGTACCACTAAAAACAATGATACAATTACAGCAACGTATTGTTTCATATCAATTTAAATCATCGCAAGAACGGTATTATGGTCTTCTTAAAAAATACCCTAAAATTCAGCAACGGGCTTCTTTAGGAGACATTGCGTCTTATTTGGGTATTACCCAAGAGACGCTTAGTCGTATTCGAAATCCGAAAATCGGAATTTGATTCATGTCAAAGGATAGTTTCTTTGTCGCAATTACTTTTTGACCAGAAAGAAAAAGCGTACCACATTTGTCGTAGCAAATTTATTAGGGATAAAAAAGAGTCTCGATTTCTAATCGTGTATCATGAGAAAACATTTTGCCTAATTACTAAGAAACGTTTAACCAATGAGAATCTTACCGCCAGGCCAGAAAGAATTAGAAATATTCCCAAGATTTGGGCTTCCACAATATGCAAATCGTTTCCCAAAAGAAGTAGACAAAATACGTTTATCGATAGGAGGGGATTTAGAAGAGTTTGAGATTACCGAGGAATTGACTTCGCTTCCTAGATTAAATCAGGTTTCAGATTTTCATTGTGTAACCACATGGAGTAAATTGAATCTTAATTGGAGCGGTTATCGGTTCAATGAATTTTACACATCATTGATATTACCCAAGGTATCAAAAGAAATAACCTTTGTTGTTCTTAAAGCGCAAGATGGCTATAAAACAAGTTTACCACTAAAAGATTTGATGCAACAAAATGTTCTGCTTGCCGATCAACTTGATAATAAGCCAATCACCTTAGAGCATGGCGCGCCTATCAGAATTGTTGCTCCCGATCATTATGGTTATAAGAGTGTAAAACATATTAACTGCATAGAGTTTTATACCGAAGCGCAAACTGTGAAACAAGGGCTTTCAAGATTTATGGACCATCCGAGAGCAAGGGTTGCCACTGAGGAAAGAGCCAGCAACGGACCTGCGTTTTTTTTCAGATGGCTATACAAGTTTGGAATAAAGAGTACCATCAGAGATTTTGAAAAATCAACGGCAGCGTATAGAAAAACATTGTAATCTAAAAAAAATGAATATCCTAATTATTAACGGTCACCCCGATAAAGAGAGTTTTAATTGGGCTTTGGCGAACGCTTATAAAAAAGGAGTGTTAAAAGCAGGTGCTGAGGTGCAAGGACTGAATATTGTGGAACTAGACTTTGATGTAAACCTGCAATTTGGTTACCGAAAACGCACGGAGTTAGAACCTGATTTGCTAGCTGCGCAAGAAAAAATCAAATGGGCAGACCATTTGGTATGGATCTATCCTGTATGGTGGGGTTCGGTACCGGCTATCATGAAAGGATTCTTGGATAGGGTACTACTACCGGGCTTTGCGTTTAAGAAAAGGGAGGGTTCCGTTTGGTGGGATAAGTACTTAACGGGTAAAACAGCCCGAATTATCTCCACGATGGATCAGCCTACTTGGTACTATAGATTTATAAACGGCCAACCAAGTCATGTCGCGATGAGAAAGCTGACCATGAATTTTATCGGAATCAATAAAGTTCGTACTACGGCAATTGGCCCACTTAGGTTATCAAAACAGGACTTTCGAGATAAATGGTTAAAAAAAGTGGAGGTCTTGGGCGAGCGTATGAAATAGTTATCTTTAGGTTGATTTTAAATCATCCTGAGCATGAAACAGTATATTTTATTTGTTATTACGCTGCTGGCTATTACCTACACTAACGCGCAAGTTGAGCTAGCTTTTGATGCGCAATCTCCAAAAGAATATGGCATTACAACAGTTGAGGCCGATTCCGTCTATAATAAGGTTAAGAAACTTCCAGACGAGTCGCAATTGTCCATTGCCTTGATAAAAAACGGAGTTGTTCGCTTTTACGGTGTTCATCGAAAAAATGATTCCATCTTTAGTGTCAAAAATCATCAGAATGTATTTGAAATCGGCTCTATTTCTAAAGTATTCACTTCAACTATGCTGGCCGGTCTTTTGCTTGAAGATAAACTACAAGTAGAAAATTATATCAATGATTATTTAGATATTCCGTTTAAAGACGACCAAAAAATATCCTTCCAGATGCTATCTAATCATACTTCCGGCCTTCCAAGAATGCCCACGAATATGATAATGAATTTTTTCAATGGTAATAACCCTTTTGAAGATTATGGTGCGGAAAATCTAAAGGAATATTTAAAAGACACCATGAACTTAGCAGAATTTAAAAAGCCTGGCGAATTCGAATATTCTAATCTTGGGGCCGGGCTTTTGGGGTATACGCTCACTCAGATAGAAAAAGCCAATTACGAATCACTATTACAAAGTAGAATTACAACTAAATACGGTTTAATTAATACTACAACAGACCGGAATAAAATTATCGATTTGCTTTTACTTGGGCGGAATGGGGGCACGGTAGTTCCCAATTGGGATATGGACGTACTTGTTGGTGCGGGAGGCATTAAATCAAATGTAGAAGATCTCTCCAAATTTGCCTTGGCCCAATTCGATACAGCTAATGAGGAATTGAACCTGACGCGGATTCAAACAACACGTGTAGACCAGAATACCAGTGTGGGTCTGGGTTGGCTTATTAAACGGACTAAAAATGATAGGACCTTGTATGCTCATGATGGGGGCACAGGGGGGTACACTTCGATAATGACTATCGATTGCGAACATAAAAATGGGGTGATTATACTATCGAATATTTCTGCCTTAGGGCAAGGAATGGACAAAATACATAAACTAGCAAGGTCGTTGTTAAATACGATAGATGATTACAGATAACTTTTTGTGCTACAAATTAATAAGACAGTCCTCCTCTATAATGAGCACAATAATTTTAAGCTAAAACATATGGGTTTTTTACAGAGTATTTTCGGTAGCAAGGAGAAGCCGATTAATTCTTATGATGATTTTTGGGAGTGGTTTAAAAATTACGAAAAAACGTTTTCAAATATTGTCAAGAATCAAGGTGATATAGAGAAAGGGTTTTTCAATAAAGTCTCTCCTAAATTAGATCAGCTACATGATGGTTTTTTCTTCTTAACAGGAATGTGCGATGAAAATACTGTTGAATTGGTGATTACGGTAGAAGGTGTAGTTAAGAATATCGTGTTTGCCGAAGAGTTGATTAATGCTGCCCCTAAACTTAATGGTTGGCGTTTTACAGCTTTAAAACCAGCTGCTGATATCGCAGGTATGGGAATAGAAATGGGCGGTTATCGGTTTAGTAAAGAAACCTTGAGTTTTTACACGAATGATAGTGAGCATAACCCAGATGAGATTAGTCTTACCGTAGTAAATCAAGATTTAAATGAGAAGGCTAAAAAGATGCTAATCAACGGCACCTATATTTTCTTGGATAACTATTTGGGCGAACTCAAATTTGTTACCACCATTGACCATTTGAATGTGGTCGGGAATGAGGAAACGGGGCAGGAGTTGATACCCATAGAAAAGCTTAAAGACTAGCTTTTTTGGCGAGAGAAAGAGTTTCTTGAAAAATACGAAGGGGTGTTTCAAACGACCGAATAAAGTAATTATGCGTCGTTGCAGGGCACTTTGGAAAACGGAAATCCTATGTTGGCCATAATCAATGCTGATTTGTTACAAAGGGATAGAAAAGCTTCTCACCCATGGGTAGTTGTCGTCGAGATTCCTTACAACGGGAAAGGTACTAACGGGATGCCCAACACCAATGAGTATGAACTACTCAATGTTATCGAAGATGATATTATGTCACAATTAAAAGATGTTGATGGATACTTGAACATAGGCCGCCAAACGGCATATAGTATGAGAGAAATATACCTGTCTTGCAAAGATTTTAGAACGCCCTCAAAAGTTTTACGTACTGCGCAACTAAAATACAATCAAAAATTAAAAATCGATTTTAGTATTTATAAAGATAAGTATTGGAAGACTTTCGAGCGGTTTTCAGTGAGTTTATGAGCATTATAATACATTGATAATTAATACTTTGTATTTTAATTAACGTAATTACGATACCACAAAATCAAAACTATCGTTTACCTTGAAACCTACGAGTATAGTTTTTAACCTGAAAATCGATGATTATGGTGATTAGAATAAGCCTTTTCTGTTTGGTTTTAATCGTATTCATAAGTTCTTGCAAGAATGACGATGACCCCGTAAGTTCAAACGAACCAAATGTGGAATCTATGCGATTGGCAAAAATCACAGCAATAAATCAGAATAATTCTTTTGTAGATGCGAAAGGCGATGTTTTCTTTCCATGGGGATATAATTATACCAATCCCGAAATAATAGGTCTTATCGAAGATAATTGGAGCACCGAAAGCACTTGGGATATTATAAAGGAAGACTTTGTTGAAATGAAAGGGTACGCCGCTAACATTGTCCGCGTTCATCTGCAATACAATAAATTTATGATTGATGCAGATACACCAGACCCTATGGCCTTGCAGCGATTACAGCGATTGGTGAAAATCGCTGAGGATACTGGCCTATACTTAGATATAACCGGTTTGGCGGCCTACAGAAAAAGTGATTCCCCCGTTTGGTATGACAATCTATCGGATACCGAACGTTGGGAAACACATGCCATTTTCTGGAGAAACATTGCCGGCGCAGTCGGTGATAGTGAGGCGGTATTCGCTTTCAACTTAATGAACGAACCGGTGGTTGCTGTAGGTTGCGATGGTACTTCGGAATGCGAATGGTCGCCAGGTAATGACTTCGGAGGCTTTCATTTTATTCAAAATATTGCTCGTGACTCTAATCTAACCTTTGATGAAGGTATAAGGAATTGGACTACACAGTTGACTGCCGCTATTCGAGAAGAAGACCCAACGACTATGATTACAGTCGGTTTTCTAGGCCTTGGGCCAATATCCCGTTTCGCTGACGATTATGACTATCTAAGCTTGCATACCTATCCTAAATCTGGAGAAATACAAGTTGCGGTTGATAGAGTCATTAATAGTACCTCTAATAAACCGCTTATTCTCGAAGAAACCGGTAACCTCCACTGCACTATTCCAGAACTACAATCTTTCATAAGCCAAATCGATGGACACTATGATGGCCTAATGGGGCACTATTTCGGAAAGACCTTGGAAGAGATGCAGGCCTCAGGCACTTTCGTTGATGCAAATCATAAAAACCTGGTAGAGTTTATTATCGCCAATGACCCCAACTAGGTCTTAGCCGAATATTTTTCTTCATAGTCATTTTGGTTATCTTTGGTTGACAATCAGCCAGATAAACTCAACAATGCTCAAATCGACTATTACAACCATTTTTATACTACTAGTAATAGCGGCTGGCTCATCGCAAGAAGAACAAACAGCTGCCCAATTTCAAGAAGAGCTTACCAAAGAATATAAAAACCCCAAAAAGTCGCCTTTAAAAAACAATGCACGCAAGTTCAAAGGCCATGATTTTTTTGCAATAGACAGCACCTATATCGTAGCGGCCAAATTTATAAGGACGTTAAGTGCGATTCCGTTTCAAATGAAAACAACTACGAGCCGTTTGCCTACTTACGAAAAGTATGCAGAAGCACATTTTACTATAGCGGGTCAAGAACTTGTTTTAAGCATTTATCAAAGTCACGGACTTCGCGATACCGAAGAATACAAAGAGTATCTCTTTTTACCATTTAACGATCATACCAACGGAGAAGAAACCTACGGTGGAGGTCGTTTTATAGATTTGGCAATTCCTGAAGGCGATACCATTATTATTGATTTTAATAAGGCCTATAACCCCTACTGCGCATATAGCGCAGATTATTCTTGTCCGATTCCTCCAAAGGAAAATGATTTGGCAGTGCAGATTTCGGCAGGAGTAAAGAACCCCAGAAACCACTGATTTATGGAAGCCTACGCAACTGCACTTCTTTATGCGATCCCCTTTTTTATGTTGCTCTTGGCCATAGAAATCGCTTATGGGTATTTCATAAAAAACCAAAAGCATAAAGTACTGGACAGTGTCTCAAGTATCAGTTCGGGTTTTACCAATATTATAAAAGATTCGTTAGGGTTGGGATTGGTCTTGGTATCCTACCCTTATTTACTGGAACATTTGGCATTGACCGAAATTAAAGCGACTTGGTTGGTTTGGTTTGTTGCATTTCTTGTCATCGATTTTGCCGGTTATTGGAACCATAGACTCAGTCATAAAATCAACTTTTTTTGGAACCAACATGTAATACATCACAGTAGCGAAGAATTTAATCTGGCCTGTGCACTTCGACAATCGGTATCTAATTTGATTGGATATTACCCGCTCTTTTTAATTCCTGCGGCTTTGGTAGGGGTGCCGTTTAAAGTCATTGCCATACTTGGTCCTATTCATTTATTCGGGCAATTTTGGTACCACACGCAGCATATTGGTAAGATGGGTTGGTTAGAGCATGTAATTATTACCCCATCCCAACACCGCGTGCATCATGCCATCAACCCAGAATATATCGACAAAAATTTAGGTCAGATTTTGTGTGTCTGGGATCGTTGGTTCGGTACCTTTCAAGAAGAGTTGGAGGGTGTGCCGCCGCAATATGGAGTGCTTAAGCCAGCGGCAACATGGAATCCGGTGCTAATCAATTTTCAACACCTTTGGAGGCTCGCAAAAGATGCATGGCGCACAAGAAATTATTGGGACAAGTTGCGTATTTGGTTTATGCCTACGGGGTGGCGCCCTGCTGATGTGAAAGAAGCTTTTCCTATCGTAATTATCGAAGATGTTTATAATTTTCAACGGTACCAGACCCCAGCTAGCGGAAAATTAAAGGGGTATTCAATATTTCAAATGTTGTTCAGCCTGCTACTTTTACTCTTTATGTTTTTTAATTACTCGAATATGGGAGTTAACGGCGTATTGCTAAATGGGGTATTTATTTTTGTCGGAATTTATGGATACACTACACTGATGGACAGAAGTAGTTTTGCCGTATGGATTGAAGCTGCTAGAGGATGCTTCGGCATTGCATTGATTATTTTTACCCGCGACTGGTTTGGTGTTAATGAATATGTTGCTACCGGAAGCATAGTTGTGGCGCTTTATTTTGCGATTACTATTTTAGGTGGCGTTTACTTTACTTTTATCGAGAAGAACCAGACAACCGGTAAGCAAGCTGATTTGGTGTAGTACCGAAATTAATAAACCCAACATATATGAAAAATCTGTGCAATTTTTTTTTTGATATTGATGTCCTATTCATCTCTGAATGCCCAGCAGAAAGAGTTGAACCAATCACTTATTGGAACGCATCAATTTGGAGTACAGTTTATTTGGGATGACTACGGCAGTTCGGAAATTACCGAATAAGACGGTGTCCTTCATTTTAAAGGAGAGCAGTATTCGAAGGATAAAGAAGAGTATCTCTTAATGGAAGGAACCATTACCATTATAGATGACCGTAATTTCACTTATAATGGAAGTCTAAAACTTTTTACCAAGGGTTGCTGTGACTTACTCGATAGAACTGTGAGTTATACCTTTCGTTAAAACGGGTAAGCGAAAGTACTGGCGTTTAAAAGAAAGAGACGATCTCTGCAGCCCTTATGAATGTGCTTATTATCTTGATATCTTTGAGTAAATCTTACCAAATAGCAATACGTTTTTAAGTTCACCGAATAAACCAAATGCCATGAGACCATACATACTTGCCGAAACAAATTGGAAAGCAGTAAAAGACACCAAATTTGATTTGGCCATTTTACCTTGGGGTGCCACCGAAGCTCATAATTATCATTTGCCCTATGCTACCGATAATTTTCAAGCAGACTATATGGTAGCCGAATCTGCAAAATTGGCATGGGAGAAAGGCGGCAAAGTAATCGTGCTGCCTACTGTACCTTTTGGGGTGAACACCGGGCAGTCCGATATTTATTTGGACATTAATCTAAACCCTAGCACACAATTGGCAATGCTGACCGATATCGTAACTGTTTTAAATCGACAAGGAATTTATAAGCTTTTGATTCATAACGGTCACGGAGGAAATAACTTTAAACCATTAATTCGGGAGTTGGGATTGAAGTTTCCAAAAATGTTTATCAGTCTATCATTCTTTCCAACTGCTATTGATAAATACGCATATTTTGAAGAGAAAGGCGACCATGCCGATGAGATGGAAACAAGTTTAATGCTTTACCTAAGGCCAGATTTAGTGTTGCCCAAGGATAAATGGGGAGATGGAACCGATAAAAAATTTAAAATAAAGGCCTTCTCGGAAGGTTGGCTTTGGGCAGAACGAAAATGGTCCGAAATAAGCGAGGATACAGGAGTAGGCAATCCACATAAATCCACTGCCGAAAAAGGTGAGCGTTTTTTTAACGACTTAACTCAGAAAATGGGGGAGCTGTTCTACGAACTTTGCCAAGCCGATTTAGAAAATCTTTATCATTGATTCTAGTTCCTCAGCGACTTCACCAATTTAACGTATGCCGACATAGCATCTTTAGGGCTTAGGTTTTTAGCCTGTATCAATGCATTGGCTTTAAAGGCATTGATTAAGGGGGTTTTACTACCAGGATGGTTCTTATTTTCGTTGGCTATTTTGTAGAACGCATACAGGTTCAACAACACGTCCGCCGGGAATTGCTCTTCGTAGCTATTGACAAACTCGACGGCTTCCGAGAACTTCTTATGTAGTTTTTCGTTCTTCATTTTTCTGTACGGCGGCAGCAATGCATGTTTTAGCGCCTTTTACGGTCTGGTTGAGTTCTACCGCAATACCACAATCTAGCGGTAAAAAAAGGTCGACGCGCGAACCGAACTTGATGAAACCCGCATCATCTCCTTGTTGCACACTGTCACCAACTTCAGCATAATTAATGATACGTCTTGCCATTGCACCTGCAATCTGCCTGTATAAGATATCACCGAATTTTGGGGTGCGTATTACCACTGTAGTGCGTTCGTTTTCAGTGCTTGATTTGGGATGCCATGCCACAAGATATTTTCCGGGATGATATTTTGAAAATTTGATTTCACCACTTGCTGCGTAGCGTGTTATGTGGACATTTATTGGAGACATAAAAATAGAGACCTGAATGCGTTTGTCATTAAAATACTCCGTTTCTTCAACCTCTTCTATAACGACGACTTTACCATCTACTGGAGCTAAAATTTCGTCAAAATTCTTGACTGCAACACGCTTGGGGTTTCTGAAAAATTGCAAAATGAGTATTAATAGTGCTAAGCCTAGTAGCTGAATGGCATAACGAATCCAAGGGGTGGGAACAAAATACTGTGCAAGCAAGATTGCCCCGACGACCAAGAAAAATGTGATGATGATGATTCGCTGTCCTTCTCTATGAAACATTTGTAAAAATTTTTAAGGTTAGGTATGCAAAGGGTGCTGCAAATACCAAACTATCTAAACGGTCTAGCATACCACCGTGCCCTGGTAGTAATGCGCCACTATCTTTTACGCCGGCAACCCGTTTTAATTTTGATTCTACCAAATCTCCCAAATTGCCTACAACCACAATTACCCCAGCCAAGGTCATCCATTGGGTGACATTTACAATGGGCTCGTATTTGGCCATAAAAAAAGCGGCAGCAAGCGTAAATACGAAACCGCCCAATGCACCTTCAATAGTTTTTTTAGGGGAAACTGAGGGGAATAATTTTGTTCTGCCAATACTGCGGCCCACAAGGTATGCAAAAGAATCATTGACCCAAATCAGTATAAAAATACCCATAATAAGGTACTTAGCAAACTCGTCGTTCTTATAAGGTATCATGGTGAGAAAAATGCATCCGCCCCCAATGTAGAACAGCCCAGCTAAGAACTTGTTAAGGTTATTGAATTGCTCTCCTTTCTTACTAAACAGAAAATAAAGCAAACCGAGGTCGGTAATAATGGTCACCGCCATCAATATATTAATGGGAATGCGGTCGTTCTCTTTTATCAGATAAATGAAAATCCACCACAGTACGAGATAGGCTAAAAAAATATAATACCCTCTAAGCCCCACCATGCGTTTGTATTCATAGATACACGCGAGACCGAAAATCATCAGTAAAAAATCAAAAGCATCAGAATTTAGGAAAATGGCAGAAAGTAGTAGTGTAATAAATACAGCTCCAGTAAGAGCGCGCCTTAAAATTTCCTTCATATTTATAAATCTTCCAAAAGCAAAAGATACAAATTTTTGGAACTGCTGCCATACGTTAGGAAATCATCAGAGTTTTCCTCGTTCGCTTGAAAGTGTTTCAGGGTAGTAATATTGGCAGGAATACTGTGCCCGTATTTTTTCTTAATGGTCTTAAGCCCTTCTCCTATTGTTTCGACCAATTGACTAGTTGTAGCAAACACGATGACATTACTAGGTAGTTCATTCAGCTTGCGTTCCATAAGTTGATTAGAACATACTAAAATAGAACCATTCTGAGCAATGAGGTGCTCACAAGTAGTAAAAAAGACCTCACTTTGGCTAATTGTATTGGTAAAGCTTACTTGTTCTTCCGCGAATCTACTTTCGAGTTGCGGATTCATCACAAAAAATGGAGTTGATTCCCATCCATTTTCAACTATGATATTGTTGAGTGCTTCAGAAATTTCGTCGTTTGAATCACAGTAAAGAAATTTTCCACCGTTTTTTCTGAAGTGAATGGTAAACTTTTCATCAACCGGAATATTTAAATCGGGCATGTGTTGGCCACGGGTTTCCGCAGTTTCTTTCGAAACCTTTTTTTTGCCTCCTCCGAAAATTTTATCCAATAGCCCCATGAAAATTTTAAATATTGCTAGACCTAGTTGCTACTAAAAAACGCAATTTTTCTTTATTTATTTTCTGTATCTATGTCATCAACCGGTGTAATGGTCTCTGCAACTACCTCCTCTGTAATTGGTTCTTCAACCTCAAAAGGACGTTTTCCAAAAATCTTTTCGAGATCTTCCTTAAAAATCACTTCTTTTTCCAAAAGCCTTTCTGCTAAAATAGTAAGCTTGTCTTTGTTATCTTTAAGCACCTGAATAGCTCGTACGTATTGCTCCTCTATTAACTTCGAAATTTCTTTGTCGATTTTCTGGGCAGTATCTTCGGAGTAGGGTTTTGAAAAACCATATTCGTTTTGACCAGATGAATCATAATAGGTGAGATTTCCTATTTCATCATTCAGACCATAAACCGTAACCATGGCGCGAGCCTGCTTGGTTACTTTTTCTAGATCGCTTAATGCCCCTGTAGAAATTTTATTGAAAATAACTTTCTCTGCTGCACGACCTCCCAGAGTGGCGCACATTTCATCTTTCATTTGCTCTGGACGAACAATTAACCTTTCCTCGGGTAAATACCAAGCAGCTCCTAAAGATTGCCCTCTAGGCACAATGGTAACTTTAACCAAGGGTGCGGCGTGTTCTAACATCCAACTAACAGTGGCATGCCCAGCTTCGTGATAGGCAATTGTCTTTTTCTCGCCCGGCGTTATTATTTTGTTTTTCTTTTCAAGACCTCCTACGATCCGGTCGACCGCATCAAGAAAATCTTGCTTGCTTACTGCTTTCTTTTCTTTACGGGCAGCGATAAGCGCTGCTTCATTACAAACGTTTGCAATATCAGCACCCGAAAAGCCAGGAGTTTGTTTTGCAAGAAAATCCAAGTCTAGTGTTTCGGAAGTCTTTATAGGTCTTAAGTGTACCTCAAAAATTTCTTTTCTTTCACGAATATCCGGCAAGTCAACATAAATTTGTCTGTCGAATCTACCTGCTCTCATTAATGCTTTATCAAGAACATCTGCACGGTTTGTAGCTGCAAGAACAATTACATTGGTATTGGTTCCAAAACCATCCATCTCAGTTAAGAGCTGATTTAAAGTATTTTCACGCTCATCATTAGAACCGGTAAAATTGTTTTTTCCTCTTGCCCGACCAATAGCATCTATTTCGTCGATAAAAATTATCGCCGGTGACTTGTCTTTTGCTTGTTTGAAGAGGTCACGTACCCTTGAGGCACCTACACCTACGAACATCTCAACAAAATCTGAACCGGATAAAGAGAAGAAAGGAACTTTGGCTTCACCCGCAACTGCTTTGGCCAATAAGGTTTTTCCGGTACCAGGAGGGCCAACCAACAATGCACCTTTCGGTATTTTACCACCTAAAGAAGTGTACTTGTCTGGGTGTTTCAAAAATTGAACGATCTCTTCTATTTCTTCTTTGGCACCTTCTAAACCAGCAACATCTTTAAATGAGGTTCTCGTATCGGTTTTTTCATCAAAAAGTTTAGCTTTCGATTTTCCGATATTGAAGATTTGGCCACCTGCACCGCCACCGCCACCGCCAGACATTCTGCGCATTAAGTAAATCCATATTCCGATAATCAATACAAATGGCAAAATGCTCATGATCAGACTCCCGATTACATCAGATTCTTGGTCATTATCTACGATGGTGTCTAGATTGTTTTCTTTCTTGATGGTCTTGATTTCGTTTTCGAAATTTTGAAGATCCCCATAGTTTACCAAATACTGCGGCACTTTTGCAGAATTGATTGAAAAGGGTTTTTCCGAAACTTCTTTGTGCACATCTTTTGCCAAAGCTTCATCGGTAAGGAAAACCTTTGCTTGCCTTGCGTTGGTAATGATCAATATTTCCTGGACATCACCATTGCGTAAATATTCTTGAAGTTCAGAAGTGGTTGTTTTCTTGGTATTGGTAAAGTTATCGCTGTTCAAAAACTGGAAGCCCAGAATGAGTACGATGATAACTCCATATATCCACCACGAACTAAACTTTGGTTTTTTACTGCTATTATTTTCTTTCGCCATTTTATTTTTTTTAACCTTGAATTAGTTCAGGGTTTAATTTATGCTGCTTTCCACGAGCGTTACTTTGGCATCTCCCCAAAGCCCTTCGATATCGTAGAAATCTCTAACTTGTTTTTGAAAAATATGAACCACAACGTTTACATAGTCCATTAAAACCCATTCGGCGTTATCTTCTCCTTCAACATGCCAAGGCTTATCTTTTATGGCCTTGCTCACTGTTTTTTGAATAGATCCAGTAATCGCTTTCACGTGGGTATTTGAAGTTCCGCTACAAATGATAAAGTATTCGCAAACCGTATTTTCTATTTCGCGTAAATCGAGCAGATTAACGTTATGCCCTTTTACATCTTCTATGCCCTCTAAAATCAATGCAATTAACCCATCAGCGCTCGCTTTCTTTTTTTGCATCCAAAAAATTTAATTTTTTACAAAGTTATTATTTTTTTGTTCTTTTAGCCTACGTTTAACAGAATACATTGTCAAAGCATAGCTAACTAATTTACATGCGAATAGTCAAACTTGATGCCATAGATTCTACAAACGCCTACATAAAGCGAACTATGCGCGACTCGGGTTTGGAAACTAATACGGTTGTAGTTGCTCATGAGCAATACAATGGTCGTGGTCAAATGGGTACTTATTGGGAGTCTGAACCGGGTAAAAACCTAACTTTTAGTGTTTTAAAGAAATTTAAGGATAGTAAGGTGTCAAATCAATTTTACCTCAGTATACTTGTGTGCCTTTCGGTTTATGAGACTTTAAACCATTTGAAAATACCCGATGTTCATATCAAATGGCCAAACGACATTCTGTCAGGCAATCAAAAGATTTGCGGTGTGCTTATTGAGCCGATTGTCGGGGGTGATATGGTGAAGAGTGCTATAATAGGCATTGGTTTAAACGTGAATCAAATTAATTTTCCTAAGCTCTCTAACGTATCTTCTTTAAAGTTGCTGGCCGGCAATTCATTCGATAAAGACCAAGTTTTACATTTGGCGCTTATTAAATTAGAGAAAAATTTCAGGTATTTGACCGATTTGGATTTTGAGTGGCTACTAACAAAATTTGAAAATCATTTATACATGAAAGACGAAACGGCCTCTTTCGAATTTAAAGATGGTACTTTAAAAGAAGGACGTATTCGCGGTATTACCAAAGAAGGGAAACTTCGGGTTGAATTCGATACTAAGGCTATATTCGAATTTGGTTTTAAAGAGGTGAAATTGATTTATTGACACTATCAATTTTCAAAGAAGTCTTTATAGTTTGTCCAAATTTTCTGAAAGGGTACCCATAAAATTAGTGATGGGATTTTTAATCATCATAGCCATCATTGCATTGAACTCCCCAGAAAAATTGAGTTGTACCTCACTTTTTGTTTCCTCTAATTTTTCAATATCAGCAGTAAGTGTAAAGGGTAGTTTTTCACTGGCAGCGCCCAGTACAATTTTGTTGAACTGTTCTTGAGATTTCCGCTCCAAGACTATTTCGGGCATTCCTTTTAGTTGAAACAAAAATCGGTCTTCGTTGATAACTTCGAATTTAGCAATAGAATCAGGCATCAATTGCTCAAAGTTTTTCAAGTCGGTTAGAAATTCAAAAACTTCTTTTTGACTTTTTTCAACTACTTTTTTGGGAGTTTCTATATACATTATTTGTTTATTGGTTCCATTTTGAAGGATCTTTACGCCATTGCATCAATGTATTCAATTGTACCTCACGAATGTAATCTTTGTGTGATGCTTGATTTATTAGGTGTTCATAATCACCCAAGGTATGCAAATCTATATCCTCATTCTTAAAGTTCTCTTCGGCAACATCAAAGCCATATGAGAATACGGCCAACATCCCCTTAACATTTGCACCAGCCTCTTTTAAAGCGCGTACGGCGTTAAGACTACTTTTTCCTGTACTAATTAAATCTTCTATGACCACAACCGTCTGGTTTTTTTCTAATTTACCTTCGATTTGATTTTGGCGCCCATGAGATTTTGGTTCGGGTCGAACATAAATAAAAGGTAAACCTAGGTAATCTGCGACCAAAGATCCTATACCTATCGCACCCGTAGCTACGCCAGCTATAACATCTGGTTTGCCATACAAGGTTTCTAAATGTTTGGCCATTTCTTCTCTGACGTAGTTTCGTATTGCCGGGTAGGAAAGTATAATGCGATTGTCGCAATAAATTGGGGATTTCCAACCTGATGCCCATGTAAAAGGATTTTCAGGTTCCAATTTTATTGCATTAATTTGCAACAGGAGTTCTGCTGTTTTTTTAGCCGTATTCTTGTCTAAAATCATACCGCAAATGTATAAAGTTTTTGTCAATGAACGTCCGTTGATTTTAACAAATAATATCACTGAGACAAAGGCAGAAAATTGCTATCTTTTGAATGAAGATGCAATTATGAGTGCGATTGACGCGCTCGTGAAAAAGAAACTCAAAAAGGCCTACATATATCACCCTAATGCCGAAGAGATTCTTAAAAAATTCACTGCTAAAATTGCATTGGAAGTAGCTGCTGGTGGCGTGGTGACCAATAAAAAAGGAAAGGTGCTTTTTATTTATCGAAATGATAAATGGGATATTCCCAAGGGTAAACTTGACGAAGGCGAAACCATTGAAGAATGCGCTTTAAGAGAGGTAGAGGAAGAAACAGGGGTGACCGGACTCAAAATCGAAAATTATCTTCGCACGACATATCATGTTTTTAAGCGAAAAGGAAAGTATATGTTGAAAGAAGTTCATTGGTATGCAATGAAAACTGACTATACAGGTAAATTGAAGCCGGAAAAAAGCGAGGGTATCGAAAAGGTAAAATGGAAAGGGCCAGCCAAAATCAAAAAGGCTTTGGAGAATTCTTACACAAATATAAAATTACTTTTTGAAGGAGACTAAATCGAAAATATTACTTCAGAATTCGATATATGGGATATCGTAAATGCGCTTTTTCATAATAATCACTCTTCTCATACAGCCAATTCAATTGTGCATACCAATTGGCTGAAAACTTGGGGTCATTTGCTTTCTTGGAAAGAAAAGAATCTTTTAGAACCATATTCTCTTTAAGCATTGCCGCGGCCTCATCTTCAAAAACATAAGGCGAAAAACCCTCTTTTTGTTGCAAGATGGGGTCGAAAAAATTCCAATTGAAAAAAGAATCTGTTGCCTCTGGTTCCAACGTTTCCAGTATATAGCGAATACCTTGTTGCCGAACAGGAATCACCCAATCGCCAGCCGTAAATCCTAGTTGTTCTTTTGAAGCTCTTACTTTGGTTGCATAATGCAGGTAATGACCTTCGTACGGGGAGGTTCTGGTCTTATAATCTTCAATATGATATGTTTCTACATTTAAAAGGGTGTCATTTTCTAAAACTGCAAACGCTATATTATTAAGTTGCATTAATTCCATTATCTTGGAATAGCCTTTTTTTACTATATAGAATTCAGGTATGCGAACCGAGTCTTTAGGAACCATATAATCTTTGTAAACAACTTCCTTTGTAAAGGGCTTAGCACGATTATACTTTAGTCGTGGCATGCCCGTAACTTCGCTTACCAAGGTATCTGCTTCATATCCTTTAAAATTCAATATGCTATTTCTTGTGCTGTCGATTTCCCATTGTGTAGGGTAGTGGGTCAATCCTTTAGAAAATTTAAAAGCATTTTCTCGCAATTCTTTTATTTTTTTTCCTTCTATATCTGCAATGAGCATCATTTGATATAGTAGCTCATAGGTACCTTCAACTCTACTTTTATACGGTTTCAGCATGTGTGTCTCTACCATCATGCCCATTGTATTCCACAATGTAGTGTACCCGGTTGAATATCTTGGATAATCCATAAATTGAGAAAAACCAACCTCCGGTACCGAATTGTAAACATTGACGTATGGCGTAATATCCCAATTTTTTTTGGCTAGGGCTGCTTCTAAAGAAGGTCTGATTTTTGTATTCAGATACTCTCCTAAATTACCGCCCAACTTATCATGTTGGGTAAATAAATGTGTTAAGGTGTATTGATAATCTGCACCATTACTTACATGGTTGTCGATAAAAATATCGGGGTTGACCAAATGAAATATTTCAGCAAAAGTTTTCGCGTTCTTAGAGTCTGATTTTATAAAATCTCGATTTAGATCATAATTTTTTGCATTGCCCCGAAAACCATAAGATTTTGGACCATTTTGGTTTGCCCTTGTTCCAGAATTTCTGTTTAATGCCCCACCAACATTATAAATAGGAATTGCCACTAGAATGGTATTCACGGGAGCTTTTAGTTTGCCAGCAGCCAAATCTCTAAAAAGCATCATTGTTGCGTCAATACCATCGCTTTCTCCCGGATGTATGCCATTATTTACAAGAAGAATTGTTTTGTCCTCGCTAACTTTTTGAAAATTAAAGTCTGAATCTGGGTTGTAGGTCGCTATATGGAGTGGTTGGCCACTGTCTGTTTCGCCTACGGTTTGAAAATTGATTTCGGGAAACTCTTTTGCCAATTGAATATAGAAATCAATCACCTGAAGATAGGTGGCGGTTTCGGAGCCTTCTGAGGTCTCAAAATGGGTGGGGAACTCGGCTACTTTTTCTGTTGGCTTGTCTTCACAAGAAATCAAACAAAATAATAAGAATAGAAGATAGCGCATCAAGTTTTTTAAGGAATATGTATGAACAGATTGAACAAAATCAATCTGTTTGTACTTATCACCCCTAAAATTACTAAAAAACGTTTTCTTATTACGGCACTTCCGTAATTTGACTGATTTCTTCTTTTTTAATAGGTTTATTATTAAAAGTAATTAAGTGATGAGTCCGCGTTTTGTAATACTCCCAGCGCTCTCTATCTGCAATATCGATTGAAGAAGTAACAATGTTAATTCGTACTTTTTGGGTTATTGGTAATTTAATAAATTGTGCTAAAAATTGCCACCCATCCATAATGGGCATATTAATGTCCAAAAAAATAATCTGGGGTATATTACTCACTTTTTCTAGATTAAATTTGATATCGTCTATGGCTAACTTCCCATTTTTATAGGTGCTTATCGTTTTGCAAACCACTACATTACTAAGTATTTTTTTGATGCCGAATAGAGTTATCGGGTCATCATCTATAATACAGATTGAATCAAGTTTTTTCATTAAAATATATATTAAAAGTTGTACCCTTTCCGACTTCACTCGAAACGGTGATTTTACCTTGCATGGCTTCTACTTGGTTCTTGGTGATATACAACCCGATACCACGTGCATCGGTATTGTTATGAAACGTTTTGTACATGCCAAAGAGTTTATCTCCGTATTGCTCCATATCAATTCCCATTCCGTTGTCACAAATCGAAAGTACCGTAAACCCTTTTGTTTTCATTGCTCTTAATTCAATTACTGGATTTCGCTCGGGGTCTTTATACTTTACACTATTGGTAATAATGTTCATTAGGATGCTTTCTAGGTATGATGGCACGACCGGTATTGTAATCTTCTCAGAAATACGGTTGACAATTTTAGCGTTGTTGTTTTGAAGAAACGCGGCTAGATCTAAAACCACTTTCTTCGCTACTCCGCGAAGTATTAGTTGTTTTTTGACCAAATTAGTGTTCGTATTAATAGTGACCACCTCATTTAAGTTTTCTAAAGTTTCTAACATGTTATCAGAAGCTTCTACAAGCATGTTCATTAGGTTTTTACGTTCATCCCCATTACTCTCATTGATCAAAAAGTCGAGGAGCATTGAGAAGTTTGCGGAGTGTGAGCGAAGGTTGTGTGATACGATATGTGCAAAATTGACCAGTTTTTTGTTTTGATCGGTGGTTACTTCAATTAGTTTCTTAAGTTCCTCTTCCTTTTGTTTTAATTCGGTAATATCCATACTAATACCTACTAACCCAGTGACCGAATCATTGTTGTCTAAAAGCGGTATTTTAGAGGTGAGGAAAGTAGTTTTGCTGCCATCATTTTTAACCGAAGTCGTTTCAAGCCCAAATATAGGAATGCGAGAGTTCATAACTTCTAAATCTTCTTTTCTAGAAATTTGAGCTGATTTTTTCGGGTATAGTTCAAAATCATCTTTACCCAAAAGCTCATCCGGATTCTCCACGCCGAGGTACCTACACTCTGCTTTATTGACCAATATTTTTTTGGAATCAAGATCTTTTATGAAAACATTAAGCGGAAGGTTATCCATTACGGTTTGCAATAGCCGCTCGTTTTCCCTTACTTTTTGATTGGTCAATACTTGATCGTTCACATCTTGAAAAGTCCCGAATACGGCAACTACTCGATTATCTTTATATAAGGGTCTACCGGAAACATCAACCCATTTTTCCTTTCCTTTTGCTGTAATGATCTGAAATTTATCATTCCATTCGGTGCCATGTTGAATAGCATTGTCAACAGCTTGTGAAATTGAATTTCTACTATGGCCTTGCTTATAAAATTCAATGCTTGTCTCTACATCGGGTTTGTAGTCCAAGGCTAGTTCGTGAAGCTGTTTGGTCATATCGCACCAAATTAATTCGTTGGTGAGTAGATTAAAGCTCCAGCTTCCTATTTTAGCAATTTCCGACTTTACTTTTAAAAGGCTTTGTAGTCTAATTAAATCTTGATCTTTTTTAATTTTTTGGGTAACATTGGTTGTCTTTACAATTAGACCAATAATGTCTTCCTTTTCATCATACCAAGGCATCATATCCCATTCAATCCATTTCTCATTGTTCTCAGCATCTGTGTGTTGCTGTACAAAGCTTTTATTCACCTTGCCAGCCAGGCAGTCCTGTACATTGCATTGCCATTCTATTTCCGACTTTTGAAAAAGTTCATTAATGTTTTTTCCGAAGATTTTATCTAGTTCGAATTCAAAATTGTTAATCCATTTGTCGGAAGCATGTAGGAGTCGCAACTTTTTATCAAAAAAGGCGGTGGCGCTTGGCAGCTGTTTTATTAAATAACTGCTTTTATATTCTTTAATTTTCTTAGACAAAATAACTTACTTTTCTTACCAATTTAATAAGACTATACGTCTATACTATATTTTTGTTGTGAATAGCGTAAAATCAGTTGTGATAAGCGATTTATTATAGGTGTATGTTTCAAAATTAGGATTATTCTTACAATTTATAAATATTAAAATGTAAGAATTTTAATGAATGTTGACTAAAGAATCCGGACTGTTTTTGGAACTAATCCGGTGTAGTCTCCCCCATTTCGGATGACGTCGCGCACAATCGAAGAACTAATGAAAGAAGTATATGAAGAAGTCAGTAAAAAAACGGTTTCAATTTCTGAAAGACTCCTGTTCGTATGGGCAATTGCCTTTTCAAACTCGAAGTCAGCGGGGTTGCGAAGACCCCTCAATATAAAATTAGCATCAACTTTTTTACAAAAATCGACTGTTAAACCTGAGTAGGTGGTAACCGATATTTTAGGTTGATCTTTAAATGCCTCCTTAATAAAATTCTGTCGTTCTTCTAAGGAAAACATGTAGTTCTTTTCTGAATTGATACCAATTGCAATGATAAGTTCGTCAAATAAAGTAACACCTCTATTGATTATATCAAAATGTCCTAAAGTAAGTGGGTCAAAAGATCCAGGGAAGATGGCACGTTTCATTTTATCGGGATTAATATAACTTAAATCTACGTTTTTCTATCGTAAGGCCTCTAAAATGGCACTTTCGAAAAGTTCTGAAAGCCCTATTCCTGCGGCTTTTGCCTGTTGTGGCAAAATACTTTCTGTGGTAAGACCTGGTGTGGTATTCATTTCTAGCATAAAGGGCTCATTATTCATAAAAATGAATTCACTTCGCGAATAGCCCGTCATTTTTAAAACATCATAAGCCTTTCGCGCTATTTCTGAAACTTGATTTTCTTGGGCAACAGATATTCGTGCAGGCGTAATTTCTATTGACTTACCTTGGTATTTGGCCTCATAATCAAAAAAGTCATTCTCGCTGACAATTTCAGTGATAGGTAATACCTTTGTTTTACCTTGATATTTGATCACGCCCACAGATACTTCGGTACCGTCTAAAAATGCTTCGATAATAATTTCATCATCCTCTTTGTAAGCATTTTCTATTGCACTTTTTAACGCTTCTTTTTTATACACTTTTGAAATTCCAAAACTGCTACCGGCCTTATTGGCTTTTACAAAACAAGGCAAGCCAACTTTAGAAACGATGGCCTCTTCATCAATTACATCTCCTAAATTGAGGTAATATGATTCAGCAGCCTTTATTCCGTATGGTTTTAATACACTTAGTAAGTCTCGTTTGTTAAAGGTCAACGCCGATTGGTAATAATCGCATGAGGTCTGCGGTATCTGTAATAATTCAAAGTAAGATTGCATTAAACCATCTTCCCCCGGTGTACCATGAATTGCATTGAAAACACAATCGAAAGTTATTTTATCGTCAGTCATAGCAATTGAAAAATCATTTCGATTTATAGGGTGCTCATAATCATCTGCATCTACGTACACCCATTTTTCCTTTAAAATAAGTATGCGATATGCAGTATACTTTGTATTGTCTAAGTAGTCATATACTACGTTGCCGCTTTTAAGTGATATTTGGTACTCGCTTGAGTAACCGCCCATGATGATGGCAATATTTTTCTTCATAATACGCTACTAATATATAGAATAGCTAAAAGTCCTAGAAAAGATGAACTATAGTAGAGTTCTGTATTTCAAAGTAAAGAAAAAAGCTATCGGTTTCCTATATTTGTCCTAGTCAATTGCATACAATGAGAAATTTCTTCAGTTTTATAAAAAGTAAAACCTTTTTAATTCAGTTAGGGCTAGCAGTACTTGCGGTAATTTTAATTGCTTTTATTACGCTACAATGGCTAAAAAGTTCTACCAACCATGGAGAATTTGTTGAGGTGCCGGATTTTGCGAAAATGTCGGTGCCAGATATGCGTTCGGCCGTAAGTGAAGCAGGACTGCGTTTTGAAGTGCTCGATTCCGCTAATTATAATCCTGATTACCCGCGATTTTCGATAATAGAACAAAACCCTATTGCAGGTAAAAAGGTTAAAGAGAATCGAAAAATCTATTTAACGGTAAACCCTTCAGGTTATAAAAAAGTCAGTATTCCAGATATTTATCAAAACTCCTCAAGAAACGCCAAGTCAAAGTTAAGAGCTGTTGGTTTAGATGTGCAGCGTATCACGTATATCGACCAAATCGGTAAGGATATGGTGTATTATGTGAAATATAAGGGCAAAAATATATCCCCTGGCACAAAGCTGCCAAAAACTTCTAAAGTAGAGCTAGTCTGTGGTAATGGAAATAGATGACAATTAGCTGTAATCAAAGACAATTCTGAAAACTAAATGAATACTGCCGAAGGTCCTGAAAACAAAAAGGACGAACTCTACGAACACCACCGTTTTACTGCAGCCAAGGGACAAGAACCTTTACGAGTAGATAAATTTTTGATGAATTTCATTGAATACGCTACTCGAAATAAGATTCAGCAAGCAGCCAAAAGCGGACATATCCAGGTCAATGGTGCCGTTGTAAAACAAAACTACAAGGTTAAGGCAGGAGATGAGGTCAAAGTACTTTTTGAACACCCGCCCCATGAATTTTTGTTGGTTGCCGAAGACATTCCGCTGAACATTGTTTATGAAGACGATTCATTATTGGTCGTAAACAAGCCTGCTGGCATGGTTGTGCATCCTGGCCATGGAAATTACTCCGGCACCTTGATAAACGCCTTACTGTTTCACATTAAAGATTTACCTGTAAATAGTGATGAACGGCCAGGTCTGGTACATCGTATAGATAAGGATACTTCTGGTCTACTCGTTGTTGCAAAGACTGAAACGGCTATGACCCATTTGTCAAAACAGTTTTTTAAAAAAACCAGTGAGCGAGAATATGTGGCCTTGGTATGGGGTAATGTAGAAAATGATTCAGGAACCATTGAAGGCAATTTGGCGCGCCATCCTAAAAATCGCTTACAGATGATGGTTTATCCCGAGGGGGATGAAGGCAAGGAGGCTGTTACGCACTACAAAGTAATAGAGCGCTTAGGGTACGTCACCTTGGTATCGTGTAAATTAGAGACCGGCCGTACACATCAAATTCGGGTACACATGAAATATATAGGTCATACCCTTTTTAATGATGAACGGTATGGGGGTGAAAGAATCTTAAAGGGGACGACTTTTACAAAATACAAACAATTTGTAGACAATGCCTTTAAAGTACTGCCAAGACAAGCCTTACATGCTAAAACACTTGGTTTTGTCCACCCTGTAACAGGCGAAAAAATGCGATTTGATTCCGAGATTCCTGAAGATATGGCAAATTGTATTGAAAAATGGCGACAGTATTCAAGGCATAGTCAGTAGGCTTTGAAAATTATTACTTTAGGTATATATTTCTATATAAACCCAATGCTCACATGCGCTATTTGTCTATTTTGTTTATGATACTATTGCTAAGCTGCGGATTTTCCAACAAGGAGAATAAGGAATCAAAACCGCCATCCACAACTAATAGTGCCGAAACCAACGAGCAAGATGCAATCCAATTGGCCCATGATTTTGATTTTCCTGTAGGTAAACCAAATGCGGTAGGATACTACAATGCGCAACCTTTTGGTGATAACAACCACCTGGGCGATGATTGGAATGCCGAAACGGGTGTGAACTCGGATTTAGGAGACCCTATTTATAGTGTTGCGGTCGGAAAAGTAGTTTTCGCGGAAGATTTGGCCGGTAGTTGGCGCAATGTCATTCGCGTAGTGCATTACCTGCCTAACGGATTAACTTATGAATCGGTTTACGCTCATTGCGAAAACATTAATGCAAAAGATGGAGATTGGGTGGATAAAGGAGAACAAATAGCAACCATAGGAAACGCCAATGGCATTTATTTGGCCCATTTACATCTAGAGATACGAGATTCTGTTGGAATGGTAATCGGTGGGGGTTATTCAGAAAATCAAACTGGTTATATTGACCCGACGGCTTTCATAAAATCGAATAGAAAACCCAAGTAATCTAGGATTATCGGTATTGTCAATAGCTATATAAATAACAACTTTCCCAAAACATCGTTCATCTAAAAAAATGGTTTTATTTTTAGGGAAAATTTGCACCTATGAAAATTGTAGTTTCACCGGCCAAGTCGCTCGATTTTGAAAGCGAATACCCTAAGTTAACCCACACTCAACCTTTATTCATTGAAGAGTCGACCAAATTAAATTTTATTTTGGCCAAGAAAAGACCCAAGGCTTTATCTGAGCTTATGGGTATTTCGGATAATCTGGCTCAGTTGAATTGGGAGCGAAATCAACAATTTTCGGTTCCATTTACCCTAGAAAATTCGCGCCCTTCGATTTATGCCTTTAATGGCGATGTGTATCAAGGGTTGGATGCATATACGTTATCGGGAAAAAAAGTAGAATTATTACAAGATACGTTACGAATTCTTTCCGGACTGTACGGTGTACTTAAACCATTGGATTTAATGCAGCCTTACCGTTTGGAAATGGGTACTAAAATTAAAGTAGGGCGTGCGAAGAATTTACATGACTTCTGGAAAAAGAAAGTAACAGAGCGATTAAATTCAGAGTTACAAGAAGACGAACTTTTCTTGAACTTGGCAAGTAACGAGTATTTTAAAGCGGTTGATTCAAAAGCATTAAAAGTGCCTGTAATAACTCCGGTTTTTAAAGATTGGAAAGGCGATAAATTAAAAATCATCAGCTTTTTTGCTAAAAAAGCTAGAGGTTCAATGGTACGTTATATTATAGATTCTGGAGCACAAACACTAGATGATGTAAAAGGTTTTAATTTGGATGACTACGAATTTAGCCCCAACCATACGACAAAACAGAACGAGCCTGTATTTGTACGATAATATTTTCGTTAAGTAACCGTTTTCATAGTATCTCTTGTTTTAAAAATGATACTATGAAAAAGCAGCTATTTACGTTAATTGCCCTACTTATTTTTTCTGTTGGGTGTACCGATAGGGATGATGATGTTTCTGCAGTAAACATCCGTATTAAAAATAACAACTCATTTACTTATGATCAAGTTCAAGTCGGGGCTATCGAAAATATTCATCAGAATGTTGCCGGCGGAGACTTTTCCGATTATTTGGAATATGAAAGGGCGTATCGTTATGCGTACATTGAGATAGATACCATGGGAACAAGCCACGTATTGCAACCATTCGATTTTGTTGGTGAGACCGAATTAGGCCCTGGCTTTTATACTTACGAATTGCAAATTGATGCCGAGGGCAACGTGGGTCTAGATTTTAAGAGAGATTAGTTCTTACTTTTTAGTCTTAATACTAATACGCTCTTCAACGGTAGGTCTTTTTTTAATTTTTCGCTTTCTTCTAGCGCCGTAGGTACCATTGATTATTTTTCCACGTTTCGATTTTTTATCTCCTTTTCCCATAAATAAGTATTTTATTTCACTCCCTCACTTTTGCTGCCCCGACGTTTCGGGGTTTTCAGTAAGAAGGTAATCTGATTTAATTTTCATTGCCGTGCTTGTGCTGTCCGGACGCTTCGGGAGTTTCGGCAAAGGTAAATATTCTTGAACCTTGTTGCATATATTTCCATTACTCGGTTGAACTTTTACGTTCACAAAATTTTGCTTGTTTTCATAATAGAAAAGACTCCTTTAATCGCGTTCCTATGTTAATCTAATCTTTTTGCCAAACAATGGCAAATTGAGTGCAATAACTATTTTTTCGTTCGATAAATACCGCAGGCACTAAATATTAGATTAACCTCATTGTTATACACGTCCAAAATAGGTAAATTTGTTTACTATGGGTTTAAAAAGTACTGAGGCGAAAAATTCGATGAGAACAAAAAAGGTATTGGTAGCGAATAGGGGCGAAATTGCTATTCGAGTTTTTAGGGCTTGTGTTGAAATCGGTTTAAAGACAGTGGGAATATATACCTACGAAGATCGGTATTCATTGCACCGCTATAAAGCAGATGAAAGTTATCAAATCGGGGAAGCAAATGAACCATTAAAACCCTACCTAAATATTCAGGCAATCATAAAAGTTGCTAAAGACAATGAAGTCGATGCAATTCACCCGGGCTATGGTTTTCTTTCTGAAAACGCTGATTTTGCGCAAGCATGTGAGGATAACGGCATTATTTTTATAGGACCTAAAGTTTCTGTACTTAAGGCCTTAGGTGATAAAATTACCGCGAAAGAAGTTGCTGTTGCCAATAACGTTCCAGTAATTAGAAGTAGTGATAAAGAGTTGAAAAATGTAAGCATAGCAGTTTCGGAAGCCAAAAAAATAGGCTATCCAGTGATGCTAAAAGCCGCTTCTGGTGGTGGTGGGCGTGGTATGCGAGTTATCCGGAAAGAAGAAGAATTGCGCAAAGGTTTTCCAGAGGCACAAAGAGAGTCGTTAAATGCTTTTGGAGACGACACTTTATTCCTTGAGAAATTTGTTGAAAACCCGAAGCATATTGAAATTCAAATTGTTGCCGATACCCACGGCAATATGGTGCATTTATATGAACGGGACTGTTCCGTACAACGCAGATATCAAAAAGTTATCGAATTTGCCCCTTCGATAGGACTACCGCAGGAAACAAAAGATAGTATGTATGCGTATGCAATTGCGATATGCAAAGCGGTAGATTATAATAACATTGGTACCGTAGAGTTTTTGGTAGATGAAGATGGAAGTATTTATTTTATAGAAGTAAATCCTAGGATACAGGTAGAACACACGGTGACCGAAATGATTACCAATATCGATTTGGTAAAGGCCCAGCTATTTATTGCGGGTGGTTATCGCCTTTCGGACAAACAGATAAAAATCTATAACCAAGATTCGGTTAAAGTTACAGGGTATGCGTTACAGTGCAGAGTTACTACCGAAGATCCTTCTAAAGATTTTAAGCCTGATTATGGTACGATTACGACTTATCGTAGCGCTTCCGGATTTGGAATTCGTTTAGATGCCGGTAGTGTCTATCAAGGAGTCAGCATTTCGCCATTTTTTGATTCCATGTTGGTAAAAGTATCTGCACTTAGCCGAACACTAGATGGTTCTTGTCGAAAAATGCGACGCGCCTTGGCTGAATTTAGAATACGCGGGGTAGAAACCAACATGGCTTTTTTGAATAATATTCTCAAACATCCTACTTTTCGGGAAGGTAAGGTTACCGTAAACTTTATCAAAAATGAACCTTCATTGTTCGAGTTTCCCGAGCCACGTGATCGCGCCAATAAATTGGTACAGTATTTAGGCGAAGTCATTGTCAATGGCAACCCCGATATTAAAAAGAAAGAACCAAATAAGACCTTTCCGAAGCCAGTAATACCTGCCCTTTTCAAAGGAGAAAAGAAAATCGAGGGAACTAAAGATTTACTTACCAAATTAGGCCCGGATAAATTCTCGCAATGGCTTAAAAAGGAGAAGAAGATACATTATACTGATACTACCATGCGTGACGCGCATCAAAGTCTTTTGGCTACACGCATGCGAACGACCGATATGATGAAGGTCGCCGAGAACTACGCTAAAAATTTCCCTGAACTATTTAGTATGGAAGTCTGGGGCGGGGCTACTTTTGATGTTTGCCTGCGCTTTCTTCAAGAAAATCCGTGGGAACGATTGGCACTGTTACGCGAGGCTATGCCAAATGTGTTATTGCAAATGTTGATACGAGGGTCAAATGGAGTAGGGTACACTGCTTATCCTGATAATTTAATCGAAAAATTTGTAGAGCAATCTTGGGAGACCGGAGTCGATGTTTTCAGAATCTTTGATTCATTGAACTGGATGAAGTCACTCGCCCCTTGCATTGAACATGTTCGTAAGCGTACCAACGGTCTTGCAGAGGGTTCGATATGCTATACCGGAGATATCCTAGACCCTAAAAAGACGAAGTATGACTTAAAATATTATGTGCAGCTGGCAAAGGATATTGAAAATGCCGGGGCACATATTTTGGGGGTAAAAGATATGGCGGGACTCTTGAAACCTCAAGCTGCTTTCGAATTGATTTCAGCATTGAAATCAGAGCTTAATATTCCGATACACCTGCACACGCACGATACGTCTTCTATTCAAGCTGCGATGTATTTAAAGGCCATTGAAGCAGGAGTAGATGTAGTTGATGTGGCTTTAGGCGGGCTTTCTGGCCTTACATCACAACCAAACTTCAATTCCATTCTTGAAATGATGAAGTTCAACAAGCGCGAAAACCAGCTCGATGCTGAAAAATTAGCCGAGTATTCTAATTACTGGGAGACGGTTCGCAATTATTATTATCCTTTCGAATCAGGCCTCAAGGCAGGGTCGGGAGAAGTGTACAGTCATGAAATTCCGGGTGGACAATATTCGAATTTAAAAGGGCAGGCCATAGCGCTCGGTTTAGAGGATAAATTTCCGCAGGTTACAAAGATGTATGGCGAGGTAAACCAACTTTTCGGAAACATAGTGAAAGTTACACCAAGCTCAAAAGTTGTGGGAGATATGGCCCAGTATATGATCAGTAACGACCTTACTATCGAAGATGTAATGCAAAAAGGAGATACTATATCTTTTCCGCAGTCTGTCATCAGTTTTTTCAAAGGTGATTTGGGACAGCCAGTGGGTGGGTTTCCTAAAAAGGTGCAAAAACTAGTTCTTAAGGATGAAAAATCCTATAAAAATAGGCCAAATGCCCATCTAGATCCAGTAAATTTCGAAAAGGAATTCCCTGCTTTTAAAAGAAAGTTTAGACAAGGAATGGGCCGTGAACTTAAAATCACCGATTTTCTTTCCTATAAGCTGTACCCCAAGGTATTTGTTGATGCCTACAACAAGCATATTAAATTTGGTAATGTGATGAATATACCGACGAAGAATTTTTTCTTTGGAATGGAGGTAGGAGAAGAAATTATGGTAGCCCTTGATCAAGGTAAAAATGTGCTGATTTCTATAGATTTGATTGGTGAACCTAATGCTGACGGTGATGTGAACATTCAGTTTAAAGTAAACGGTCAAGGACGTAATGTGCTGGTGAAAGACAATTCTATTTCTGTTGAAAAGAGAGAAAATGTAAAGGCCGAATCAAATAGTATAAAGCACATTGGTTCGCCCTTGCAAGGCCTTTTATCTACTATTTTGGTTAAAAAAGGGCAAAAAGTTAAAAAGAACCAACCCTTGTTTGTTATTGAAGCAATGAAGATGGAGACCACGGTTACCGCAGTTGCAGAGGGTGTTGTTGAATCTATTCAGCTAAGTGCTGGGACTATGGTAAATTCTGATGATTTGATATTGACGTTTAAATAGTAAAATTCTAGAATAGTTGTTTCTGCATACCCATCCTTATCAACCATTTCTTTTTCATGAAGCGACAAAACTCATTGTTGGTACCTTGCCACCACCAAGATTTACAAAAGGAGAACTAAAAGCTGATGACGTTGATTTTTGTTATGGCAGTAGAAATGGGCAATTATGGCCCATTTTAAATAAAATCTTCAACCTTGATTTGAAATATGAAACCACCGATTTTGCTGTACAGCAACGAAAGAATTTTTTGGTAAAACATAAAATCGGTGTTTGTGATATTGTTGAAAGTGCCCAGCGTGATAAAATAGATGCATCAGATTTGGGAATGCAGCACATTAAATTGCGGAACCTTATTGGTTATTTACAGCAGTATGAAAACATTGATACACTACTGTTTACCGGTGGTAATAGTAAAAACGGGCCTGAATACTTTTTTAGAAAACATTTAAGGGAGCAAGAACTGAAACTAAAGATTGTTTCGGACGTGGTGCCGAGAATACATGAATTTAAATTGCCTTTCTCTAACAGAATAATTAAGACAGTTTCATTAACTGCACCCTCCGGCGCCGCCAATAGAGCTGTAGGGAGTATGGATTTATACAAAAAACTTAAAGCCGAAAACCCTATTTTCAATACCTTGGATTTTCGAATAATGCAGTATCGGGAGTTTTTTAATCCAATAAGTTGAACAAAAAACTTGTTTGATTTTTCATTCAATAGCACTGTTTTTGTGATTTGCAATTCATTCACTTCGTCAAGTTTTGATTTATGCCGATATTTACTGCTTGCTTGGATTGGAATTCAATGACAGAGTAAGCAAATCTAAATATTAGTCAGTACATGCAACATTCAGAACGCTTAAAGGAGTTTAAAAAATCGGTCAATAACAAGTTTAATGTGTATAACAGCTTGTTCTTGAACTTGCCGTATCGGAATATTGAAAACGTGGGAATGCTAATTCCCTTGCTTTTAGACCAATGTCGAAAAGGCTTGAATTCTGGACAAAATCCGCAGGAGATTCTAGAATCATTTTTTCAGAATTACGTGCATTTAGATGCTGAGAAAGACCAAATAGACTTTATGTTTCGCATTATACAGTATGTTGAAAGACAAGTAGTATTGTATGATAGCGTTGAAGATGCTGCTTTTCCGAAACTGCATGAACACAGTAGCGTACTTGGCATTGGAGATTATTTTCAATTGGTGAAAAAGACCAAGAGCTGGGACAAGGTAGCGGATAAACTTTCTAATTTTAGTGCGAGGATAGTACTAACAGCCCACCCTACACAATTTTATACTCCAGCCGTACTAGATATCATAGCTGAATTACGTACGCTGATTTTGGAAGATAGAATAGACGATATCGATGTAACGCTTCAACAGTTAGGGCTTACTTCTTTAATCAATGCCAAAAAGCCGACACCTCTTGATGAGGCAAAAAACATCATCTACATTCTACGAAATGTGTACTACGATGCTGTTGGCGATTTATATGCCTATATAAAGGAGAACATTCAAAACCACCAGTTTGAAAACCATAATATCATGAAACTTGGCTTTTGGCCCGGGGGAGATAGAGATGGTAATCCTTTTGTGACGGCTTCCATTACTAAGGATGTAGCCGATGAATTGCGGGTTACGCTAATGAAGTGTTATTATAATGACCTAAAGGAAATACAAAAGAAACTTACTTTTAAGGGGTTACAAGAACCATTAACGCAATTGAGAAGAAATCTCTATACTGCAATGTTCGATACTAAAAAGAACGTGGGGTATTCAGATATTTTAGGACCGCTAGAAACCATAAGGGCCGTATTAATCGAAAAGTACCATTCCCTTTATCTCAAAGACCTTGATTATTTTATGAATAAGGTTAAAATCTTCAAGACGCATTTCGCTACACTTGATATTCGTCAGGACCATAGTCAGCATGTAATAGTAGTCGAGGCGATTCTGAAGAAAAAAGGACTGATAAAGGAGAATCTCTCTGAACTTAGTGCCGCAAAATTAAAGGATATTCTGCTCAAAAAGAACTTTAAAATAAGCCCGTCTGATTTTAAGGAGGATATTGTAAAAGATACCATCCAAAATATACAGCAGTTAAAAGAAATTCAGGAGAAGAATGGTGAAGAAGGGTGTAACCGTTACATCATCAGTAATTCTGAAGATATATTTTCAGTCTTGTTCGTATATGGTTTATTCCGCTGGTGCGGATGGAAGGCTGAAGACATAACTTTTGACATTGTCCCCTTGTTCGAGACGATGAAGGGAATGGATACTTCTGAAAACACCATGGAATCCCTATTCCGAATTAAGGAATATCGTGCTCATTTAGAGCGTCGTAATAACAAGCATACTATCATGCTTGGTTTCTCTGACGGAACTAAAGATGGGGGTTATGTAAAGGCCAATTGGTCTATTTTCAAAACAAAAGAAAGCTTGTCGAAAGTTTGTAAAAAGAATAAGGTGCAAGCGCTGTTTTTTGATGGTAGGGGAGGCCCACCGGCACGTGGTGGTGGTAAAACCCATCGTTTTTATGCAGCTCAAACTAAAGATATTGCCAATCATGAAATTCAGTTGACTATTCAAGGGCAAACGATTACAAGTACTTATGGTACAAAAGAGCAGTTTATGCACAATAGCGAGCAGCTACTTACTGCCGGACTTTCAAACAATCTGTTTGGGAAGGAGAATATTATACCGGCGGCTACTAGAAAATTGATGGAGGAGCTCTCCGATTTGAGTTTTGCCAAATATGATGCACTCAAACATCATGAAAAGTTTATGCCGTATCTCGAAAATATGAGTACGCTCAAGTATTACACTAAGGCTAATATTGGCAGCAGACCGGGAAAGCGAGGGAATAAGAAAAAACTAGAGCTCTCAGATTTACGCGCAATCTCTTTTGTAGGTTCATGGAGCCAGTTGAAGCAAAATGTTCCGGGCTATTTTGGTATCGGAACGGCTGTAAAAACCATGAAAGATAATGGGAAGCTGCACGATTTAAAAAAGATGTACAAAGAAATACCACTTTTTAAAGCCTTGATGTTGAATAGTATGATGTCGCTTTCGAAATGCTATTTCGAGTTGACGAGTTACATGGAAAAAAATGAAGAGTACGGTGATTTCTGGAAAATTCTACATGCGGAATACCAACTATCGAAAGAGATGCTTTTACTTATTTCAGGCTCTAAAATTTTAATGGAAAATGAGGCTGTTTCAAGAGAGTCGATAAAAATACGCGAGAATATTGTGTTACCATTATTGGTAATACAACAGTATGCTTTGCAGCGAATAGGGCAGAAGTCTGGTTTTAATTCAGAGTATGAGAAAATCGTTACCCGATCTCTTTATGGTAATATTAATGCAAGTCGTAATTCGGCTTAATAGGTAAAGTCAGTTAGAAATAATAAAATCCCGCTAGGCACACCTAACGGGATTTTTTTGATATAAATAGATTGTTATCGATTCGTTGTTAATTCCGAGTAACAGATAAGGAGTTCGATAGGTCGAAACAACCTTCCAAGTCATTGGCGTTGGCACCTGCTTCTAATCCTTTAATGCCCTCCTCATAGCGCAAGTACCAGATGAGACAAATGCCAGGACTGGCTGCATCAAAGTTTACTCCTTCAAGCGCATTTATCGTGGGTGGTAAACCTAGAATATTACCCTGATCATCGGTGATTACCCATGTGTTCAAACTTCCTGTTGCTGTATCATCGCGCATTATACCTGTTACATAATCCGGAGTGCCGTCAACAGTAAAGTTGAACTCAGTAGCTGCCGAGATTTCTCCGGCCTGAGTAAGAGCTCTTGTTACTACTATAGGGTTTGAAAGTGCAAAATCACCTGAAATACCATCAATATTTCCTCCTACTTCGCGGCCATCAACATTGCCATTGTATGTAATATGATAGAGACGACAAATATCGGGACCCGCAGCGTCAAAGTCTACGCCTTCTACAGCCGCTAAAGTTGGTGGTAAACCAAGTATATTTCCGTTTACTTCTGTAATTATATAACCACTTGAACTTCCGCTAGCCATCGAATCGTCTAAGGTAATACCTGAAGCGTAATCAGGTGTACCATCAACACAGAAGAAGAAGTCATCGCCCATAAGTGTGCCTGCCGATGCCATAGTTTCTCCTTGGTTCCTGATAACGGTTAGTGGGTTTGATAGTTCAAAACAGCCATCTAAATCGTTCGCATTCAATCCTACTTCAGCACCTTTCAATCCGTCTTCAAAACGCAAGTACCAAATAAGGCATGTGCCAACACCTGCACCGTCGAAATCAACACCTTTTACTGCTGTTAGTGTTGGTGGTAATCCCAATATTTTTCCTTCTGAATCGGTAATAACATAAGTGCTATTGGTGCCTGAAGAATCCGGGTTATTCAAGCTTATACCACTGACCATATCTGGCATCCCATCAACAGTAAACTCGAAAGGCCCACCGATAAGTTCACCAGCTTCTGTTTTATTACGAGTTACCTCAACGGAGTTGGAAAGGTCAAAGGTGCCATTTAGGTCGTTGGCATTCTCGCCCGGTTCCAGACCTTCTAGGCCTTCGTCGTATCTTAGGTACCACACCAAGCAAACGCCAGCACCAGCTTCATCAAAATCGACACCTTCTAGTGCTTCTACCGTAGGTGGCAATCCTAAAATTTTCCCTTCTGCATCTGTAACGACCCACGTACTCATACTACCCACATTACTTTCTGTTGTAACCTCTATTCCGGTCACCATATCAGGTGTACCATCTACACAGAAGGTAAAAGGACCTCCGCTAATTGCACCAGTTGTTGCCAAAGTGGCCTCTAGTGGGGTTGATTCATCTTCACTACAGCTTAGAACAAGAACTGTAATGAGTAAACTTGCTAATACATTTAATTTTTTCATTTTGTAAGGTTTTAAATTAGTTTTACAAATGACGGCTAACAGTATAACAAGGAGTTCACAGCATCATATAAATGCTGTGATACTTTCGTGATTTTTTCAAATAGGGTAGTGAATTAGGGTTTTCGTAAAAAAGAAAGATGTGTTTAGTCTTCCCAAACTTTGAATTCCGCGCCCATACCATAGTTGCGGTTACCATCTTGAATGAGCTTTGAGTTTTTGTTGTAACGTTTGTCAAAAACCTGCCATTTTTTATTGTTAAGAAAAATACGGCGCACATACGTATTTTCATTTGACACGCCTTTTACAAATGGAAGTAACGGTCTAAAAGAGGTTGATATTTTTTGGATGCCTCTTGGCGTTTTAATTTCTCGGTACTGTTTGGTTTGAGCCAATTTGCCATCCTTTTTTGCATAGCCCAATACCTGAAGAGAAATGAAAATCCCATCTTCTGGAACATAGACCGATTTTGAAAGTATATCTAATTCGAAAACTTTGTCTTCTTTCTCGTTAATAGAAAATACGGTTTCTTCATAAGGAATAGGGGCACCTGGTCTTCCTGCTTTATTTTCATAACACTGAATGCGAAAAATCGTAGCAAAACTACCCTTCCCTTTTGACTTGTATTCTCTTTCGGCATTAACGGGTAGGTACAGTTTTGAAATTTGAGTTGCCCTATTTTCGTAGCGTTTAAAAAGTACCGCGACCTCACTCTCCACTGTCGGAAGCCAACATGCAAATAAATCGGTGTGGGTTTTGGGCTTTTGTTTTTTAAATTTGAACTTTCCTTCTTTCGGGGCTGAAACAATTACTTCACCTAATTGCGAAACTTCTGGCCGCAATAGCACCCTGGTTAGATTGGTATCAAATATTATTTTCTTTTCCGCATATCCAATCGCTGAAATAAAAAGTGTGTCAATGTCGGGATATCTTTTTTTGTTGAAAATAAATGAACCATCATCATCTGCAAAAGTTCCGAGACCATCTCCAAACGAAATGGTCGCAAAAGGAATACTTTGATTACTTAAACTATCAGCCACAACAATTTTCTGTGCCAGCCCCTGATAGGTTAGTAACAAAAGAAAACTAGTGCATATATATTTCAAGGTATGGTGCATACTATACAAACGTGAAGAAAAGGATAGTAGTATTGAAAGTTTTTAATCGCTATACGAGACCCAACTGTTGCAGTAGTTTTTTTCCACCGTTCCAGCTACACGTGCCGTCGCTGGTCCGGAATTTTTCATTCCCGTATTGCAATACATAGGTGTCGACGGTAGTGCAACCTCCTAAATCCAAAGCGCGAAGCTGTAATTCAAAGTTGATAAAAGCGTCGACTTGTTTATCGGTAATTACAAATGTGTCCTCTTTAAAATGTGCTTTGAATACTCCTTGATCTCTCGAAACCGATAGGGTTTGTCGCGTGCCATGAAAACAGCCTAAAGAAGTAATTTCAATAGAAAAAGATTCTCCATCTTGTAATAGCTCGATTATGGTCGGGACAGGTTCTTGTGCATGTAACAGGGTATTTTCTAAATGTACAGCTGCATTGGCAAATATTGAGGTCATCGAAAAAATACCGAATAGTAAGACTATAATTTGGTTCGTTGCTTTCATATACCAGTATAAAAGGCAAGAATTATGCCGTGTTTCAAGGTGGCTTATTCACATTGGCCGTTACAACCTTAAACTAAAGACTTGATAAAATAGCAAATGTGGCAGATGATTACATTTTTGTGATCAGCATACTATAGAACACTTTTATACCATACGCCAGTTGCCCAATTTTCAAATTCTCATTGGGGCTATGCTGATTATTGTCAGGATTTACCATAGGTACTATAAATGCGGGTATTTTAAGTTCGTTAATGAACGGGGAAATGGGCACTGTACCACCCATAATTCGTATTTGAACCACATCCTCATCAAACGTTGTTTTTAGCATATTCACTAAAAAATTACCGTTGGGGTTATTTAAATCTGTGCGAAACGCATCGGTAACGGGACCTTCCATAACGCGTATTATTTTGTCATGTGCCATACGCTCTTGTACGGTAGGTATTGAATCAGTAATATAGAAACCTTGCTCTTGAATATGTTTTTTGACCAATTCTTTGAGTCTAGTGCCGTTAGATTCGGGAACAAGCCTGAGGTCTAGTTCTGCTGTCGCGGTTGCAGGAACTATGGTTCGAGCTTTTTCACCAATCCAACCCGAACCCAAACCACGAATGTTAAGCGATGGGTATTGTAATGCCTCTTGGTAAAAACTTCCGACTGTTTCGGGAGTTTTAATGGCGAGATTTTCATTGATTGTTGCGGCATCTTCAGGTACACTTTTTAAAATCGACATGGTGCTTTCATCCATAGAAATTCCGTCGTAATATCCTGCTATAATCACTTTGCCATTATCATCTTTCATGCTAGCAAGCAATTTTGCCAACTGAAACCCTGGATTTGGAGCGTAATTACCGTAATGACCACTATGCTGGGGTTTTATCGGGCCGTAGGTAGTCAACGAAAGTGTAGTGATCCCTCTGCAGCCATAGACCACAGTGGGTTTTCCAGAGACATGAACCGGCCCATCGTTGATGACCAAAAAATCTGCTTCCAATAGTTCTCGATATTGTTTTACTGCTTTAGGTAAGGGTTTGCTGCTTTTTTCTTCTTCGCTATCAAGAATAACCTTAATGTTGAACGGAATGTTGACGCTGTTCTCCTTTAATAAATCAATAGCATTTAAAAACATTACTATAGGCCCCTTATCGTCAGAGGTGGAACGGCCGAACAAGCGCCAATCATAGTCAATATCATCGCTAAGGTCATCAAAAGATTGCTTTTTCCAAATGTCGCCTTCTTTTGATTTTAAGACTACTTTGTACGGATTGGGTTGACCCCATTTAGAAGGGTCGACCGATTGCCCATCAAAATGCATATAGAAGAGAATGGTTGGCTTATCATCTTGCATTGGCAGTGCGGCAAAAAATAATGACTCCCCATCTGTAGGAAGCACTGAAGAATTGAACCCTCGTTCGTTAAATTTTTTGGTAAGCCATGTCAGGTTCAAATTAATATCGGCATGCTCAAGGGCGTCATTGGGAATGGCAACGAACTCTCGGAGCTCGTCAATACTGTGGCGAACTTTTGATTTAAGTTGAACTGCATTTTGGGCATTACCAAAATTTATAAACAAGCATAGAGCAAAGACAAATGATAGTTTCATAGACCATTATTTTGAAATTTAAAAGTAGTTCAATTGCGACGATCATGAAAATTTTTAAGAATCATCTTTAGCCTATCTAAATAAAAAAAGCCTCAGCAATGCTGAAGCTTTCTGTTACAGGAATATCACCTGATAATAAGTTTTTTGCTAACCCTCAATTGCCCTGACCGAGCAATTATATTATAGACCCCGCTTGGGAGCCTGCTTACGTCGATAGTTTCTTGCCGTTCTCCGGTTATTGAGAATATTTTGGTGCCAGAGATAGAAAATATAGTGTACTCTACCTGTATATCTTCTTCGTACAAATCCGTGAAGAAAATTTGAACCTCTGTAGTAGCAGGGTTAGGGCTAATGGTAATATTAGGTTGATTTCTGGATGTTAATCCTGAAATATCCGTTAACAGCGGTACACCGGAATTTAGTGTTGGCGACAGCACGTTTCCAGGTATTATCTCGGTAGGTAAGGCTCCATTACCATCACTTGGCATGCGCCACGCCACGGCTAGGTTGTCGCCAAAGATTTCTTCTTTCATTAACGCTTCGATATAA
>Ga0114957_1000814_pt1 | contig 37723 bp, 32 predicted proteins | sample BantaG_FD_87175 | JGI IMG/M metagenome (GOLD analysis project Ga0114957, IMG submission 87175) | Marine algal microbial communities from Bantry Bay, Ireland - BantryBay_4 metaG | ecosystem: Host-associated > Algae > Red algae > Unclassified | place: Bantry Bay, Ireland | collected 2014-11-21
AATATTTTGGATGAGATTTTTGGTTTTTGAAATTCAGTGATGCCTGAGTATCAGTGGATTGAGAAAATGAAAAATATCGCCAAAAGAAACATTTTTGGTTTTGTGAGTTTTCGGAGTGGGCTCTACATTAGTATTTAAGGGACTTATTGGCCTTTTAGCTCAATTCGGAAAAATAAAATGGAATTTAAACCACAGATAAAACAGTTAAAAACAGGTTGTTCAGTTAGGATTAGAATTCCGAGAATTGTCAACGCTCAACATTTATTAGACTTGAAAAGGAGTTATATAAGAAATACATCCACTCTACCCATGACATTGGATGAGTATTCAAATGATGTTGAAAAAGAAGAAAAATTAATTATCAAATATACAGAGAGCTCCAACAGCATATTATTGGTTGCTGATATAAATAACGAACTAGTTGGTAATATCGATTTGACAGGCAGTGATAGATCTAAAATGTCTCATACAGCAATGCTAGGAATAGGAATAAGTGAAAAATGGAGGAACCAAGGTCTCGGCAGATTATTGATTGAATCAGTAATTAATTGGGCTAGAAATCATACAGAGATAGAAATTATATGGCTAGATGTGTATGCTTCAAATGAATTAGGCTATAATCTTTATAAAAATACGGGTTTTGAGTTAAGTGGAATAATTCCTGACTTTTCTAAGGAAGGAAATACGTATATAAATAAGATTCAAATGTTTCAACGAATAAAATAGGGAATGAGCGTAATACAAACCTAGGGATCAATCTCTAATAGTCACCCAATTCTGTGCTAACATTCGCCATTCTATCAGCTAGTGAATTTGCGAGAAGCCATTTGGTAAAAGCAAGCATAAAAACATATACAATAATGGATATAGTTTCTAAAGAAATATTATCACAAAGTGGAGATAAAATAAAAATTATAGGCCTAAGAATAGGTGAATTATCAGTCAAAATGAGTGCTATGATTTCAGTCAAACCTGGATTAATGAGCACATTACTTTCATTCAAGGATAAGGAGTTTTGTGAATGGCTGCCTATTTGGGTATGGGTGATTGTACACCCTGAAGGAACTTTTTTAATTGATACTGGGATGTCATCAGATGTGAATCAAGAAGGATATTTCGATGGACTTGATTTTCTTTCAAGGTATTATTTTAAAACGCAAATGAAGTTTAAAATTAAGAAAGAAGAAGAGTTGGACTCTATGTTAGAGAAGGTGGGGCTTGAAATTAATTCAATTAATAAAGTCATTTTGACTCATTTACATATCGATCACACAGGTGGATTAAAGTATTTACAAAATATTCCTATTTTAGTTAATGAAGAAGAATGGAATACAAAAGACGGAGCATATCCTCAATTATTTCCAGAAGATATTAATATTCAGACATTAAAATTGGACATTAAATATGAAGAATTTGAAAAATGTCAATTTATAACACAGTGTAAAGATTTAGTAATGATACATACTCCTGGGCATACGAGAGGACATTGTTCTATTGCCCTGATTGGAAATGAGAACATATATTTATTTGGGGGAGATGTTGCTTATAATGAAAAGAGACTTATGGAAAAGACTTTTTCATCTACAATCAAAAATCTAAATGACAATCAGAATAGTTGTGATCAAATAATAGAATTTTTTAAAAAGGAAAAGCTTATATTTCTCCCCACACATGATTCAGGTAATGTTCAAAGATTAGAATCCATGGAGTTATAAAGTCAGTTTTTAAGAATGCATACATTTGCACGTCTTGCTATATAAATAAAGTCTATTTATGACTAAGTTTGGCACTTAACGAAATTTTATAATATACATGCGTAAGTATGTACACGGTTATTCTGAAAAGGAAGCAAATCGATTAAATGATCAAGCTGACTCTCTCGCGAGTCTCATACATCACGATTCGATTTGGGAAAAAGGTTCAATGATTCTCGAAGCAGGCTGTGGTGTTGGAGCACAAACCAAAACAGTTGCAGCACAAAATCCTGATTGTCAGTTCATCTCAATCGATATTTCGGAGGAATCGGTTACTGAAGCAAAACAGCTAGTTCAATCCAAAGGAATAAAAAACGTGCGTTTTCAGGTTGCTGATATTTTTGCCCTTCCATTTGAAGACGAATACTTTGACCACATATTTCTTTGCTTTGTTTTGGAACATTTGCCCAATCCAAGTAAGGCCTTAGAATTCTTGAAGCGTAAACTTAAAACAAATGGAACCATCACATTGATTGAAGGAGATCATGGCTCGACTTATTTTCACCCTGATAGTGAGTTGGCGAATAAGGCTATCTTGTGCCAAGTCGAACTTCAAAGAAGAAATGGAGGTGACGCCAATGTTGGAAGAAAATTATTTCCAATTTTAGAAAGGCCAGATTTCCAAGAAATCTCCGTTTCTCCAAGACAAGTGTATGTAGATGATTCTAATCCAGATTGGGTAGAAGGGTTTACTAGAAACACATTTACTGCAATGATAGAAGGCATAAAAGAGGACGCCATAGCCAATAAGTTGATAGACCGCGAATCAATGGAAAAAGGCATAAGAGATTTAATTAAAACAGCAGAAGGAGGAGGAACGTTTTGCTATACTTTTTTTAAGGGAAGAGGAATGAAAAAATAATTTCGACCGCGCACATTATGTATGTTGTATAACTCGATCAATTCACAGACCTGTCAACAGGTAGCTATTAAAATAAATAAATGAACCAAAAAATTTTCACAATCACATCCTTAATAATCGTTGCAGTTCTATTGGGATGCTCTAAACAAATATTCAATTTGACAGATAGTAAATTGAATGTATTAAATAGAGAAATTTCATCAATCGATAAGGCAACTAATACCATTAGTCTAAATAATGCAGAAGGAGAGGGGTTGGCAATTTTAGAGGATATAGAATTTGATGTCGGAACAATTCAATTAGATTTAAAAGGAGAAAATTCGCCTGGTAGAAGTTTTGTAGGATTAGCATTCAACATTCAAAATGATTCTACTTTTGAAGCTATTTATTTTAGACCATTTAACTTCCAATCTAAAGAAAAGATAAGAAGAGAGCATTCTGTTCAATACATCAATCATCCGAAGTACAATTGGAGATATCTGAGAACTAATTATGAAGGTAAATATGAAGCAGAATATAAACGTCAACCTTCACCCGATGATTGGTTTTCAATAAAAATAACTGTAGACAATGAAATGGTATCTGTTTACGATAGGGATTCTGATATTCAGTTATTATCTATAAAAAGATTAGATCAATCAAAATCAAAGAAAGTAGGACTTTGGGTAGGTAATAATTCCAAAGGAGAATTTAGAAATTTACAGATTAAGAAATAGATCTGCTAATTGTAATTGATGCCCAGATACTTTAAAAACTAATTATGATTGCTATGTGATGTTGTAAAAAGCATTCAAATTAGAGAAGCAAAAGACGTTAAGCATATGTTATTAGAACCTAAAATCACTGCATTCATACCAACCAAACAAGTAGAAAAGTCAAAGCAATTTTACAGTAATGTGTTAGGACTAAATCTAGTCTCTGAAGATGCTTACGGAATAGAGTTCGAAAGCAATGGTTGTTTCCTGCGAATAGCAATTGTACATGAACTTAAACCATATCCTTTTACCGTTTTAGGATTCAAAATATGTGATATTGAGTCACATGTGAAATCATTAATTGTTAAAGGTGTGAAATTTGAAAAGTACGACGGTTTGGCCCATGATAATTTAGGCATTTGGACGTCTCCATCAAAGGCCAAAGTAGCATGGTTCAAAGACCCAGATGGGAACTTACTTTCATTAACTGAAAGTCCCCTATAATAATTAGGCTATGCATTAAAGAGTAAAATGATGGAAATAGCAAAATGATGAAAATAGTAAATCGATTATTAATTAACATCTGTTCCGACAAGTTATCAGTGAGCAGTGAATTTTATGTAAAGCTATTCGATTTTAAAATTGAATATGAGAGTGATTGGTTTATTCACCTAAAGTCTAGAGAAAATAACTTTGAATTGGGGATTATTGATCGGAAGAATGAACTTGTGCCAGAAGAGTATCAAAAATCACCACAAGGATTTTATTTGACCTTGGTCGTAGATAGTGCAGATGCTATATATAAGGAGGCTTTGAAATCCGACATTGAAATTATAAAGGAACCTCATGATACGAATTACGGACAAAGAAGGTGTCTACTCAAAGATCCTAATGGTACGTTGATTGATGTTTCATCATTGATGCCAAATGGCGATGTCTAGAAGCTCGCCAAATTTTTAAATTTTTCGGATACCGACCCAAATGTGCATTGATAAATCTAGTTCTAATAATTAGGTGATAACAAAAAAGGTTTACCTCAACCTATCCATCGACCGGACCAATTTATCATCCTTATTGATTCCCCTCAAAGACATACCGAGAAAGATGATTGCAACAACTGGTAAAAATGTACCGACAAACACAGAGGCATTTTGCAGTAGATTCGGCGTGTCTTGAAATCCAAGAAAAATAGTAACTGCTAATAAGGCTATTGACAGTAGAATGGTCAGGTACACCATCTTTTGCTGTAGCGAGCGATTGTTGAATAGGAAAATAGTCAATAATGCTATGGCTCCTGCTGCAACCGTTAGGACCATTAGAGCAGGATGATCCATAATACTATAACTAGAATCTGCAAAAAAACCAGTAGTTGATTGTTTTCCTTTGAAGAATGGGAACACAAATTCTAAAAAAGTAGCTACAGAAGCCAACAAGAGGAACAGAGACTGAATTCGTTGAATCATCAGAATTTTTTTTAAACACAAGAATACAATTTTCCGAAGATTTTAATTCTACTAAGCATTTTTATCTGTTAGGTATTGACAGATTGTTGACTATTTTTGGGGATGCCAATTCAAGTGAACGCAAGTTTTTGGGAAACGAAGAGTTTTTTTAGTCACTATGATGTTATAATTATTGGTGGAGGCTTAGTTGGCCTAAGGACTGCGATTTTATTATTTGAAAGAAGAGAAGATTTAAAGATTGCAGTTTTAGAAAGAGGCATGATCCCAACAGGAGCGTCTACAAGAAATGCTGGTTTTGCATGCTTTGGAAGCATATCTGAGTTAATGGGCGATCTGAAGACAATGTCGGAAGATCAAGTGAAGGAGTTGATTGCGATGCGAAAGTCAGGTCTGGATAAGTTGAAGAGTCTTGTTAAAGATCAAGACATGGACTATCAGCAATTTGGAGGTTTTGAGTATTTTCTACCAGGACAAGAAACAGTATACCAATCCTGTTTGGACCACATCGACTATTTCAACAAGTTGGTTTTTGATGCGACTGGTTTAGTAAATACATATTCTGTAGTTGACTCTGGTGAAGTAGGGTTGAATGCTGATTTACCGTTCATTAAGAATGCATATGAAGGCCAATTGGATCCAGCTAAAATGATAAAAGCCTTGATGTATAAAGCTAGTCAAGGCGCAACCGTTTTCTTTGGTGCGGATGTGTTACACATTGATGAGTCTCCAAATCAGGTATCTGTGCAATTGACAGATGCTCGACATTTGACTTGTGATACGCTGATACATGCTACGAATGGATTCACCAAACATTTAAGTGATTTAACGGATATTAATCCTGTTAGAAATCAAGTCTTTGTCACGAATAAAATAGTAAACCTCCCTTGGAAAGGCTGTTTCCACGTTGATGAAGGTTATATCTATTTTCGCAATATTGGTAATCGAATTCTAATCGGAGGGGCGAGAAATAGGTTTATTAATGAAGATGTTGGATCATTTGGTATAACAGATGAGGTGGAGAAGTTTCTAAAAGGATTCATAGAAATTCACCTGAATATTACAGACCCTATTCAATTTGAACATAAGTGGAGTGGGATATTAGCAGTTGGAAGTCAGAAAAAGCCAATCATCAAACAGCACTCAAAACGACAGTTTATAGGGGTTAGAATGGGGGGAATGGGCATAGCTATAGGGAGCCTTGTTGGAACTGAGCTTGCAAACTTAGTGTTAGATCAACAACAGTTAAATGCTTGATTTCGTTTTTATTGTTTTGGAGTGAATAAAGTAATCGTCTATATCATTTTTTTCATCTGCATAAGTCACAGTGCTTACGCACAGGTAGATACGATGATTCAGATAGATACTCTTTCTGAGACAGATACTCTTGCTCAAGGAAGCACCCAACATAAACAAAAATCCTGGGTGAGATGGACATCAGATAGTATATTGGTTGACTCCTTATCTGATGATGTTGTTTTTTCTCAGGACAGCATGATTCTATATTGTGACTCTGCGATCATCGTGAATGAAATTGATATTTTGGCTTGGGGAAATGTTGCGCTCGTCCAACATGATACGATAGAAGCATTTAGTGATACACTCACCTATAATGCATTGACTAAAAAGTCTAAATTAACGGGTAACGTGGTCTTGCAAAATCAGGATGAACGGCTAGTCACGGAAACATTACATTATGACTTAAATACAAAAATAGCTGAATACTTTCATGGAGCAGAAATGACTCAAAACGATATCAGTCTTCGAAGTGATAAAGGAAAATATTTTGTTGGAAGGCAAGAAGCTATTTTTAAGACTAATGTTCATGTCGTAGATTCTTCATTTATGCTTTGGACTGATTCTATGCTTTATGACTTGAAGACTGATAGGGCTAATTTTTTCGGGCCGACTCGGATTAACCAGAAGGATGCAAAGTTGTATTGTGAAAAAGGGCATTACGATATAGCAGATCGATCTGCACAATTGGAAGTCAATGCTCAATATGAGAGCGATTCATTAGTGGCGTCGGCTGATCAACTATTCTACGATGGACTACGAGAAGAGATTGTATTGCAAGGCAATGCAAAGTTTAAAAATCCAACATCCTACGGTGAGTCAATTCAAATCGTTTATAATGAAGTCACTAAAGCTTCTGTTTTGACAGGTGATGCCATATTTATATCTGAAGAACGAACTGTTAGAGCTGATGTCATTGAGCATGATGGTACAGATGATTCTTTCAGTACAAGAGGACAGATGAGACTGGTACAAGATGAATCCATTCTAGTTGCAGATAAATTCTTTTCTAAGCCAACGACGACAATTAAAGTAGCCTCAGGAGATGTGGTGTGGCGAGATACTACCGAGAATATCGAATTGGTAAGTGATAGCTTGTTTTTGGATGAAGAAATTAATTCAGTAAAGGCAAAGAATAAAAAATTTAAGCCCTTGTTGCGAAAGGTAAGCAGTAGTGATACCATTTGGATGTCAGCTGTGGAAGTAGATGCAGAAGAGAAAAAAGTAGACTCTATTGGCGTACAGAAGATTTTTAAAGCAACCAAAGATGTCAGAGTATTGAGTAATTCATTTCAAGCAAAGAGTGAGTTTTTAAGCTATAATACGACAGATTCTTTATTGAGATTGACGGGTAATCCCATAATGTGGGTAGATTCAACTCAGTTTAAGGCAGACAGCATCGAGATACAGTTGGTAAATGATGAGCCGTCAATGTTGCTGCTTAAAGAAAATGCGATTATTGTCATTGAGTCCTTCCCAACAGTTTTTGATCAGATACAAGGTAAAGAAATCACGGTATGGCTGACTGACAGTAAAATAGATTCTATGTTTGTTAAAGGCAATGCAGAGTCGGTGTATTTTATGAAAGATGAAGATGATGCCTATATAGGTGCCGATAAAACAGCGTGTAGTTCTATCATGTTTTTCTTTGAGGAGGAAGAATTATCAAGAATTGAACATATTACTAAGCCAACTTCTGTATTTGTTCCGATGCAAGGTATAAATTTGCAAGAGCTTGAATTATCTGGTTTTGGATGGTTTATCACTCAGCGACCAGTAGTATTAACTGATTTAGATATAGGTATAACAGATGCGCTTGATTAGTACGGCAGTGATTTTCTTAATTTATTTTGCAGCTTTTGCACAAACTGCTGATGCCACAGAGCAGTTGCAGGATGCATCCCGATTACTAAAGGAAGATAACATCGAAGAAGCTATTCCGCTTTATGAGAATATTATTGCTGAAGGTTATCACAATGAAGAAGTCTATTACAATCTAGGTACAGCCTATACAAACATTGGTGAACCAGGTAAAGCTGTTTTGTATTTAAAGAAAGCATTAAAGTCTAATCCGAGAGATGGAGAAATAAAACACAATTTGGAGATAGCGCGAAAGACCGTGGATACTGAAGTGATTGCTATACCCGAATTTTTCCTACTAAGATACTGGCGGTCATTTTCCAATACATTATCATCAGGAATATGGGCCATACTTGGCTTATTTTGTCTAATTGCGGCTGCTGTTGCCTTTTACTATTGGTTGTTTGGGACTTCAATAGATCAAAAGAAAAAGTCGTTCTATGGCCTGCTGACAGGTCTATTGTTGTTTTTATTAAGTTTTGCTGCAGGGTGGTCTTCATATCAAGCGGAAACGACAGATAAATATGCTGTCATCATGCAAACATCAACATTATATGAAGGTCCAGATGATAGAAGTGAGGTAATGATCCAACTGAGTCCAGGTGTCGAGTGCACCGTGTTAGATCAAATAGGTGATTATGTAAAAGTCAAACTACGAGACCAAGAAATTGGCTGGGTAAGTGTAGAAAATATTGAAAAAGTCTAGCTTTTCTTAGTAGTATAAGCATTCTTGAAACTATACCAGATGGAAAGTAGTTTGGGGAAATCTTGACAAAGCTTATTATTTTATTTCAAGGCGCAAAGCACGGCGAATACAATTATTCGGGAGCACTTTCAACGATGGGATCGAGCATGACACAGGGCCAAATGTCCTGTATCGACTACTCTTCTTCTTGACTTGCCTGCACGGGAGCAGGAGCAGCAGCAGCTGTTTTCTTAGGAGCAGCTCTTTCTTCTACGATAGGTCCACCAATTGGAGCTATGCTTATGAAAGTTCTATTTAATCTCTTTTTACTGAATACAACATTGCCAGCAACTAGCGCGTGAAGCGTATGGTCTTTTCCCATACCAACATTTTCACCTGGGTGAAATTTAGTACCTCTTTGTCTCACGATAATGTTACCTGCTTTTGCAAATTGACCACCGAACAGCTTAACGCCTAAACGTTTACTATTACTGTCACGTCCATTATCCGTACTACCTACACCTTTTTTATGTGCCATTGTATAAGATTTTTGAGATTACTCTAGATTGAGTCGATCTTGATTTTTGTAAAAGATTGTCTGTGGCCATTTTTAACTTTATAGCCTTTTCTTCTTTTTTTCTTGAAAACGGTCACTTTATCACCTTTTTGATGACCGATTATAGTCGCACTGACTGAAGAACCAGACACAAGTGGGGTTCCAACTGTGGTACCAGAATCACCTGAAACTAGCAAGACATCATCGAAAGACACCTTATCTCCTTCTTCGCCTTGAAGTTGGTGAACAAAGATCTCATCACCTGAAGAAACTTTAAACTGTTGACCAGCAATTGTAACGACTGCAAACATTATTTTGAATTTACTTTTCGCAAATGGAGTGCAAAGATATAACTATATATCCATTTTGGAAACTATTATTTGCTAGATTCTTGAAATAAATCACGGAGCAAGAACTGTTTTTTGATCTCCACGCCGTTTCTTTCTATTTTAAGTTTAATTTTTTTACCGTCCTTTCGCTGAAGCATAGTGACGATTTTATCCAATGTCAGGTGTCTGCTTTTCCATATACCTACTTTCTTAATGATGTCGCCTGGAAGTATGCCAGCATCAGCAGCTGGCGTATTTGGAAAGACATCTTTGACGTAAAATTGATTAAGATCTTGACCAAAAGCAAAGATGACCAAGCCACTTTTATCGTATTTAAAGCTCTTATTGTATTTTTTCCTAGGCTTTACATAGAGCCTCTTATTCAGATAGTCTATGTATACTGAAAACCGACTCAACAGCTCATTTCCCATTATACCATTCCGAATGAGTTCTACTTTTTTTGTTTCTATATCACTGAGATCCTGAAAAAGAGTAAGGATATTGTTAAACGAATATTCTCCAAAAGAAAGCCCGTGAATTTTACCCATAAATCCGACCAGACTGCCGCTTAACCCATGACCGATTGTGCCATTAATGACAAAATCGGGAAGTACAATGGAACTGTCGGTGTTTGCATGCAATAAATAGGGGATTGCCGCTCCTGTATCAAGCAACAATTTTGTGCGTAAAGTATCCCTCGGATTTATCATTGTATTGGTATATAAATAAGGTTTGTTACCATGGATTTCAATATCAAAACCAGTATAGCCTTTCTTTTTCAACTTAAATTTTGTTGGATGGTAAAGCTTTATTTTCTTTTTGGCGTAATCCAATTGAACCACAAGGCCTCTAAAAAAACTGCCTCCTAAAATTCCATCAATATCAAAACCTAAACTCTCCTGAAACAATTGAAGCGCTTCCTCTAAAATCAAGACATCTCTAGATACAGGAATTTGATTTTTTAGCCGTAATGAAATATTTCTTGCAATCAGGGCATATTGACTTTCGCGGAGATCCGAACCCTTGATTTCTATTTTTTTAGAATACTGTACACCCAGAAGGTCTGCATATGGTTTGTGAAACAATATCGTATTGTCTGCACCTGTATCGAAGATAAACGTGAGGGATAGTTTATCGTCAAATTTGAGATCCACCGTAATGAATCCATTTTTCATTACGAAAGGGACCTCTACACTCGGGTTGCCATTCAATATATCAATCCCCAATCGTTGACCCGTAAGCTGGGCTACTGTCAAGGTGAGATAGAGACATATGTAATAAGTGAATTTCAACTGCGATCTTTACACTAATATACTGTGTTGATCGAACTTTGAGTGTTATTAAAGAGACATAACAAAAAAAGGCAACCTGACTGAACAGGCTGCCTTTTCTCTTTTCGAGTATTAAACTCTCTTTATTTCATAACAGTAGCTTCGATTCTTCTATTCTGAGCCCTTCCTTCCGGAGTGTCGTTAGAAGCTACAGGATTAGCATCTCCTTTACCAGTTGTAACGATTCTGTTACCAGCAATACCTTGATTTACTAACCTTGCTTTTACAGCTTCAGCTCTATCTTTAGATAATTTTCTATTAGCATCTGCATTTCCTGTATTATCTGTATATCCATCAACAGAAATTTTTACATCTGGATAAGCTTTCAAGATAGCTGCAAGATTATCTACTTCTGCTGCAGTAGCTCCTGATATAGCTGCCGATCCTGTGGCAAAATTTAAGTTTTTGAACGTAACTTTTCCGTCACCTTTAAAACCGCCATCAATGTAATCCATCATCTGAGAACCAGCAGAACCAGCTGCAAATTTGATCTTACCTAATGCACCTTTGGCAGCTTCATTTACATTTGAAAATGCAGATGACGCCATATCAGCAGCACCTTTAGCAGCATCTCCTACTGCATCTGTAGCACCTTTGGCCATATCACCAGCCTTATCCATTGTTTTGCTTGTCACATCGCCAACTTTATCTGCAGCATTGTCAATCGCACCACATCCAGATCTTGTACCGAAGTAACTTAATGCTGCTAATACCAATAATGCAGGTATAATCCACTTTAAAATACTTCCACCAGCTTTAGCGCCAGTATCAGCAACATTTCCTGCTACATTTGTAGCACCTCTTCCAACACTACCAACTGCATCGCCAGCTTTACCTACTACTTTTTTACCAGCATCAACAGTACTGCCGACAGCATCACTAGCTGTGCCAGTAACTTTATCAACCATATCGCCGCCGCCAAAAGAAGATAAACCTAGTAGGCTACCTGCTCCTTTAGGTAAAGCACCTTTTAAATAGCTTTTCTGTCCAGACAATAAACTCATTAATCCAGAAACACCTTTATTAGCAACTTGTCTCTTGATGAGTCCGAAAATAAATGGAGCAGCCATCTTCATTAATGATGATGTAGAGCTACTTTTCATGCCACTAGCACCAGAAACAAGATCCACTAAGCCACCTATCTTGTTCCCTAGTAGAGAAGATAGTAAACCCGAACCTCCATTCAATAGACCATTTACTGATCCTGAACCTTTTGAAAATATTCCTCCGATGTCATCAAGAACACTGGCATCTTGCTTGGTCAACATATCCATGAGACCACTTGCACCTTTTTCAGTGTCACCTGTGTCTACAATTTTCCCTAAAAGAGAAGGAAGTATTTTTCCAAGTGCTGAGCTTGTATTTTCTGAAGATTCGCCAAGGAATTTTGACGCATTGCTGACCAATGCACCAGATACCTGATCTTTAAAAAGATCTAATAAATTAACTGACATTTGTAATTAGTTTTATTGAATAATTTGTTAGTTATACATAAATAAATAGCCGCAAACATTATAACTCTTTGATAATGAGGTTATTAGATGTTAAAGTTTGGTTTTTCTAGGAGCAGCTACGGGTAGGTAACGCAAATCTAACAATAAGAAGTTCTTAAATAGCTTAAATTATTAACATTTTTTAAAGCTGTCATTGAGTGAATGCAATGTTTTTATGCTAAATCTGATCAAAATGAGACTCCATAATTGAGATATAGTTTAATTGTTATACAACCAAACTTAGTCTTATCTTGCTATTTTCATACTATCATTAGAACAATTTTATGAAAGCATCAAAGTCATTTGGGCACTTCTTATTGAAGAAATTATCTCAGCTGGATGAGCTGGATGAGCCTCTAGAGGATAAGTTTGATAAGCTATTTCGATTGTTTGTCTACCTAATACAGGAGATCATTCGTAAAGAAAACATTCATCTGAGTTCTCTTTTTACAAAAATTGCCTTTTTGGGTAATCGAAAACAGTTACCCAAATTGCTAATCTATCACATGCATGGCTTTCGTAAATACAATGAGTCATCAGATGATGCTTCGCCTTCAGAATCAGATTATGAGCTATATCGAAAAACAGTAAAGATTGCTGTAAACAAGTTGTTTTCTATACCGTCAGACAAAGAATTGGAAAAAGCATACAGATTAACCTATCAAGTAAAACGACAGGATAATTTTAGAGCATATATCCCATTTCTACAAGTGTTAGTATTAACCATAGATGTCGATGCCAAAACCATGTCAGCCATTAGTGCACAAGAACCTTACGAAGAATTGACAATCTGTTGGGATAAAATGGAGTCCAATGATATGTACTCTGAATCTATATTGAGTTTGTATAATTCTAATTATATACCGATACCGATGTGCATTCACCAAGTCAAAGTAACAGATAAGGGCGAATACATTCCATCAATATTTGTGTTTGAGCCATCATTTCTCATAGACGTGACAACGATCTCAAATTGCTTCCACCCGCATGGCAGTGAGAGTAAAGATCAATTCCTAAGAAAGTACATGACTGTATATCCTTCTGCGGCGATAATGAAAGGGAACATTGCAAACTTCTTCTTAGATGAATTAGTACACAATCCTTCATTAAGTTTTGAATATGTGAAGAAGCAGATATTCACCATCAATCCAATTGCGCTCTCTCAATTTGATGATCAGACCATTAAAGATTTGATCAAAGAACTGGAAAAACAATTTTATAATATTAAAAAAACCATTGAGATAGAATTCACTAAGAATGATATTCGCAAAGAAAACATCTATATCGAGCCCGCTTTCTATTCTCCTAAGTATGGGATTCAAGGAAGACTAGATTTACTTCATATTAATAAAAAGTCAAAGCAGGCGTCTATTGTTGAATTAAAAGGCGGCAAACCATATAGGGCTAATAAATATGGTCTTAATAATAGCCATTACCATCAGACACTGCTGTATGATTTACTCATTCATTCCTGCTTTGGAGATGGGTTAAGACTTAATAATTTTATTCTTTATTCAGGGGTTGACGAACAACATTTGCGGTATGCTCCAAAGATTAGTCAACAGCAAAAAGAAGCGATTGGTGTCCGCAACAGTCTGCTTTGTCAACAACTCCAATTAGAAAACAAGCAAGTAAATGCCAATCTTTTTGGTACTTTAAAAGCGAAAGCTTTTCCAAAATTAAAAGGCTTTGCAAAGTCAGATATCACCCATTTTCAAAATGTATATCAATCTTTAGATGAGATTGAGAAAAGTTATTTCAGCTATTTTTCAGCCTTTATTGCAAAAGAGCAACGGCTGTCAAAAATAGGTGCAAAGGATCAAGAGAGACTAAATGGATTGTCCTCCATATGGCAAAATAGCATTACTGAAAAAGTAGAGGCATTTAATATTTTGAATCACCTTGAACTTCAAAAAAATGATAGTGACGAAGAAAAACCATTCTTATTGTTTAAGAAAACAAGTCGCACATCAGTAATTTCTAATTTTAGAGTTGGTGATATCTTAGTGTTATATCCAGATCTTAATGGAAGACAAGACGCAGCCTTATACAACCAAATCATAAAGGGCACGTTGCTAGAGATGGATGAGCAAAACATCAAAGTAAAGCTCAGAAGTAGACAGCATAATCATGAGATTTTTCGCTTGCATCCGATATGGCATATTGAGCATGACCGTCTGGATAATGGCTTTAATTCTATGTACAGATCTTTATTTGAATTTATTGAAGCAGATAAATCGACCAAGGATTTATGGCTTGGGAGAAGAAGTCCTGGTAATAAAGATAATGCAAAACTGGAACTGTTTGATGATTTGACTAAACAGCAACAAGAGATTTTTGAAGAGATAGTAGCGGCTACAGACTACTATTTATTGTGGGGCCCTCCTGGTACTGGTAAGACGAGTTTCATGATCAGAAGGGTAGTGCAATATCTATACACGAATACTAGTGAAACCATTTTACTACTTGCATATACGAATAAAGCCGTAGATGAAATCTGTGAAGCAATTTGTGCGATTTCTGATGACTACAAGAAAAAATTTATCAGAGTCGGATCAAGGTACTCTGTAAACCCAAAGTTCAGATCAAACCTCCTCATCGAGATAGCAGAGCAGATGGAGCGAAGATCTCAAATGGTGAATCGACTTCAAAATACCAGATTGGTTGTGGGCACAATAGCCTCCATACTTGGAAAGCCAGAATTGTTCAGTCTACTCAAATTTGATCGTGTCATCATCGATGAAGCTTCTCAATTATTGGAGCCTACAATTTTGGGTGTCTTATCCAGATTTAGAAAAGTGATACTTATTGGAGACCATTACCAATTGCCTGCGGTAGTCCAGCAATCACAAGAGGAGACTAAAATCGATGACGAAGGACTGCAACACTTAGGATTTTCTAATATGTCTAACTCTCTTTTTGAGAGATTGTATCTTACCTGTGTCAAGCATGATTGGTATTGGGCGATTGGTCAGCTCAATGCACAAGGAAGAATGCATCAAGACATCATGCATTTTCCCAATCAACATTTTTATAAAAATGAACTTACCTGCTTGCCAGATATACAAAGATTGAATAAGACGATGACCACAAATTCTGTCGAGGGAGATGATTCAGTATATAATAAGCGTCTGATTTATGTCCCATGCTCAGTGACGGAAGAAGACATGAATTTTAAAATGAATAGTGATGAAGCTAGAAAAATTCCTATTATCGTCAAGCAAATTCAAGAGAGAAATAACTCAACAAATGAAAATCAATCCATTGGAATCATTACGCCATACAGAGCACAAATAGCGAATATCCGTGAGTACATGTTAGCAGCAAAACTAGATTTAGCAGAAATCACGATAGACACTGTCGAACGGTATCAAGGTGGCGCAAAAGATGTGATTATCATTTCTCTGTGTTTGAATCATTCCATCCAACTAAGAAATTTAAGTGTCTTGAGTACTGAAGGTATTGACCGAAAATTGAATGTAGCCTTGACTCGTGCAAGAGAACAGATTATACTATTGGGCAATCAAGAATTACTCGAATTGAATCCGTTGTACAAAACGTTGATTGAGTCATATGCGACTATAGAAATTGCTTAGGCATATAATCGGTAGAAGAGATGTTTGATCTTATAGACAGTCTTCTATTGTCAACAACAATTGAGCACCTTGTATGACTTCAAATCCTGAATTCAATTCTAAATAATTCTGTGCATGAAATTTTACATCAGTCGATGATTGTTGAGAGACAGTGCCGGATGTTTGTACAAAATCAGCATAGTATTCATCTCTGTCAGTAGTAATGTCAGTAGTGATATCCAAACTGATGTCGTCACAATTTAAAGGCGGCGGAGGACATATGGCACAGCAAACTGAACCACCGCAGTCTACCCCAGTCTCATCTTGATTTTTAATCCCATCAAAACAGGTATCACATGGTAAACAATATTTACCTCCACAGTCAACTGCTGTTTCATCTTGATTTAAAATGCCATCAGCACATGTTTCTTGTCCAGTAACTTCAAACACGTGAAGTCCATATTCGATGTCTGAGATAAGGACATTTCCAGAAGGGAAAAATGGATAGCAACCCCATGCGCCTTCCGTACCTGTATAATCTTCAAAATTATCTGGATAAGTATCATACGAGCCATGCAAGCTTGGTGAAGTCGGGTCACTGTAATTAAAAACCTTAAATCCATCTTCGTAGTAGGATATGTATAAAAAATCATTTCTTATAAATGGATTATGAGCTGTGGGTCTTTCATTCGTGTTTTGCTCTAATGTATGGCTAAACATAGCAACGTCAAAAATATTACCACTGGCCATTTGTGAAATATCAACAGAAATTAATTCTTGGCCAAATGATTCTTCAGCGTTTATGGCATGTAGTCCATCTTCTGTTACCCATGAGCTGTGATTGTAGCCTACGTAATTATCATTTGCTAGCAAGTCGATACTGCCACCATTTGCTGGTGTGGCATTAGGATTGCTAAGGTCATTCATATCCCAAATGAAAAAACCTCTAGAACCATGTGAAGCATATGCGATGTTGTCTCGCACATAAATGTCATGAACATAATAGCTTTGATTACTCGATATTATAGAGGCAAAATCAACACTTGCAAGTAAAACTGGGTTTGTTGGATCTGGTTCAAGGTCATAGACGTATAAGTCTGTATTGCCAATGGTGACCCCGACCGCATAAAGTCTGTGGTTTGGCTCGTCAATAAAGATGTTGTGTGCCCTTGTGAATTCTGAAGTGACACGTCCAAGATTGATTATTTCTCCTGTACAATCAAGATTGCCTAGATCATAAATCTGAAGACCTTCTGCACAACTAGATGATTGGTCACAAACGCCATAGGCATATTGTTTATATGTTTTAAAATCTCTCCACCAGGAAATGCCTCCTGGAGCATGTCTATGTATCTCCGTTGGATTTGTTGGATCTGTGACATCAAGAAAAACAACAAATTGCACATTGCCAAGAATAGCTATTTCACTACCAGCTGGACTGGTATAGCCCCAGACATCATTAAATTGTACACCGCTTGATGAAGGCAGATCACTAGTAGGTGGATCAAATTGACCAAGCAAATTTACCGTTGGATTTAGTCTTTGAGCGTGAATATTTATAGAAAGAACACTGACTAAAATGAGTAGAAATAACCGCATGGAGGTTTAGATTTTCTCAAAACTACGATTATTACAAAGAATTATATGACTGTTATTAGACAATGTATCAATTTGCACATAAATCTATATCAAACAGGACAGTTGCTCCTTGAGTTATTTCAAAATTATTACCTAAAGCAATGTATTGGCCTGCGACATACTCTGACGTTACATTCCCATTAATGGATGATTGATTACCTGTAACTATACAACAGGAATAATTCTCATTTTCACTGGTAGAAATGTTTCCAATAACTTTTGCTACACCATCACATTCTCTGATTTTGATTACGTGTAGGCCATATTTTCTATCTGAGACTAGAATATTACCAGAAGGTAAAAATGGATAAGCTCCCCATGCGCCGTTATATCCGCTATATGTCCCATTATCATTGTCATCAGGATAGGTGTCATAGTAGGCGAATAATACTGGATTATCGGGAGATTCAATGTTGTATATTTTCAAACCATCTTCATAATTTGATATGTAAAGAAGATCATTTTTTACAAATGGGTTGTGATGTGTGGCATTTTCATTATTTGGTCCAACTGGAGCAAGATTGTCTTGAAATGTAGATACACTACTGATATTTCCATTCATCATGTCACTCACATCTACCAGTTGCATCGGTAATCCTTTTATTATTTCTTCAGCCACATATGCAAATTGACCATCTTCACTAAGCCAGCTACTATGGTTATATCCACCAAAATCTTTGTCAGCAATTAATGAAATATTTAGTGGATCAGCAACATCCCAGATGTAGTAGCCCTCATGCCCATGTGAAGCATAAGCAATATTGTCACGAACATAAATATCATGGATGTAGAACATATCGACACCAGTACCTAATATGAGATCCAAATCAACAGAAGCCAATAAGGATGGATTCACAGGATCAGCTGCCAGGTCGTAAATAAGCAAATCATCATTTCCGACCATACCTACTACATAAAGCCGATCACCTGCAATAAAAATATTGTGAGCTCTTAAGAAATCAGTTGTCACCTGATTGACATGAGTTGCCGCATTAGGTAAGGTTGATAAATCGAAGATATGTAGACCCTCTGTACAGACATCACAAACACTATACGCATAGTGACTATACGTTTTTATATCTCTCCAACGTCCATTACTACCACCTACAAAATTTGTCACGTTGACAGGATTGGATGGATCTGTAATGTTGATGAAATTTATTTTTTCTATAGAGCCTATTATTGCATATTCATCTCCATTAGGTGCTGCATAGCCCCATACATCATTATAACCTGAGGCAGTATTGTCCGTCCATTTTGACTGAAGGCTTGTGCGCGACGAAATTTGCGCATACATTTGCGAACTAATACTAGAAATTGTTATTACTAGGATAAAGTAATATCTGAGATTCAAGGTAAACAATTTTGTTAGGCTTCAATTTACACCTTTTCTAATTGGATTGTTTCTGATACTTTAAATACTAAGGCACTTATGGGGGGTTATAGAAAATGTTTAACAGTTTTAACGTTTTTGGGGTTCTTAAATGTCATTATGGCGACTACCATAATTCCTCCCAAGGATATAAATGAATTATTTGAGCAGTCAGAGTTTGTGCTTTTTGGGGAAGTCATTTCTCATAAGGACAACTATGGTTTTCTCAATAATTTTCAAGTCTTAGAATCCTACAAAGGACTAATCCCAGAAAATTCGTCAATATTACTTAAAGAAGCGTCTTTACGATCTGTAACAGAATGGGCCAGTGTCAGAGGAGATGTGAATTTTGTTATTGGTGAAAGGTATCTTCTATTTCTTTTCAAAGATGGTCATGGCTATTACAGACCTAGAATGTCTGCATTATCTGTGTTTCAAGAAATTGAAAAAGACGGAGAAAAAGTATTGGCAAGAACGGAAAAAATTCTTGATCTGTGTTTTATAGGAAATGTGGATCAGTCGCTTCTTGGTTCATATAGAAGTGGTCAATTTAGACAACAGTTGAAAACCAATAGAATCGTATATAAAAAAGCTGGATTTGAAGCATATGATTATTCAGCTCATCAGACACAACAAATTGCTGTAAAAAAAACAAGCTCTTGTGCGATTCCATCTCATTGTACAACGTTGATCGGAGAGCCTTCAAACCTTAATGAATTTTGTAATATACCAGAAGCAATCCGTTCCCCAACAAAGTATCCATCTAATGTACACTTAGAAGTAAAAGTAGCTAATACTGCAGCTGATGATCAATCAACCACTTTAGAATATACTTATCTTCAAGATGCTGTGAATACATTAAACAGTATTGATGGAATATCAATAAGTCTAGCATCTCCTCTAGTTCAGAATTGTAATACAACAGGTTGCTCAGAAGTCGGTACACTTACCAATAACATTTGTAATCCCTATGACCAAAATGAAATTTGGGTTTATTTTGATAATCCTTGCGATGAGCTAGATGATCTCACTTCACCTTGTAATGGGATGATAGGTCTAGGTGGCACCTTTGCGAAAGCACCGTGCATCACAGACCAATGCGGCAATCAATGGCTGGAAGCAAACTCTTCCTATATATTAATAAATAGAGGTGCAGGTTGCTTAACAGGATATCAATATACCGCATTAATCATACATGAATTGATACACGGTTATGGTCTCAACCATATTTCTGGAAGCTGTACGGCACTGATGAATGGAGTTTTATGTAATGATGATGAGCCAAACAACATACCAGATTTTGGTATTAAAAGCCTTGATGTTGAATGTATTGAATGGATGTATAATCAGTGCCGCGATAGTGAAAATCTAGTTGATAAAACATTTCAAAATAACAACTCCGATCAATATTTTACTGTCAATGAGATAAGCACGACTGATGTTGTTTTAGAATCAAATTCAGATGTCCTATTTGAAGCTGGATCATTTGTCGAATTGGATGGTGAGTTTGAAGTTGAGATGGGTGCAGTTTTTATTGCACGTATCAATGCCTGTACCTTGTAATCAAGGAATATTAAGGACTTTATGTATTTGCAAGCTTAACTTCCATTTCGGATTGTTCTTGCAATAGTTGATGGATTTAATTCTGTTTTCAACGAGGTCGGGATTATCCATTGGCTGTAAGTAATAATGTTCGAACTCAAAGGATTCTACATCTTCAGGAGTAATTCCTTTTTGTGGATGAATGAGCTTTAATTCATTTCCTTTATTTATGATAATATCTGTATTGGCTTTTGGGGACATACAAACCCAATCGATTCCATCTGGTAGGTTTAATGTGCCATTTGTTTCAATTGCTATTTCAAAGTCAGCACGGTGAAGCGCCTCGATGAATGCCTCATCCATTTGTAAAGCTGGTTCACCACCAGTACAAACGATAAGCTTACTGGATTTACCGTCAGGCCAAAGCTCAGAGCAAATACGTGCAACATCTTCAGCTTCATACTTGCCCCCATTGACACCATCTGTCCCCCAAAAATCAGTATCGCAGAATTGGCAAATTGCTTTATGACGATCCTCTTCTCTGCCAGACCACAAGTTGCAACCGCTGAATCTGCAGAATACAGCTGGCCTTCCTGTATGAAAGCCTTCTCCTTGTATGGTATAATATATTTCTTTTACTGCGTACATAAATCAGCCACAAATGTACTTTCTTAAACTTGATTTGCCCTTACAAATCCATTAAGGACTTTATTTTTTGACTAAACATTAACTTGAGGACAGTTTCCATTGTCAAAAAGTCTTCTGATATTGTCATCCTTAATCTTTAACTGTATGAAAAGTTTACTCATGTGTGTTGGTGCTTGTCTATTAATGTCAACAAGCCTGCTAAGTCAAAATGACAAAGGCTACTTTCTTGTAGAATTTGATGCCTTTACGCCTCCAACAAAAGAGCTGATAGCGTCCTTAGAAAATACAGAAGCGGTTCCGTTTTTAGCGCCTGATATTTTAGGTGCTGAACAGTTCTTAGGAGATTATAGAGGCAAGAAAGTCCTTATTTGGTTTTGGAGTACAGCAGACGCTGTCAGTACAAGTCAAATTGATCAAATAAATGTATTGCAAAGCAGATACAGGGATGATCTTCAAGTGATCTCATTTGGTGAAGAAACTAAAACAGAGCTGCTTGATTTTAGACGGTCTTATCCATTAGATTTTCCTGTAATTCCAAATGGTAAAGTTTTGGGTGAAGCCGCTTTTGGTGGCGACCTAGGCTTAGGTAGATTTTTTTTAATTGATAGTGAAGGTGTTATTCAAAAAGTTATTCCTCGTGAAGCATTTGAGAGTAATGCAGATACGGCATTTAAATATGCAGAAGATATGATTAAAAGTATGAATTAGTGCGCAGGAATTTTTTCTGCAAACGCGAGTAATTTATTTGCAAACTCCTCCCAGCTGAATTTACTTTTTTGTTCTCTTATAGAAGTTGCCATCATAGATTTATCTTTATTTAGAAAATGCTTTCTGATGGCATTCATAATGTCAGACTTATCTACTGGAACAACATAACCAGATTTTCCATCAGCAACAAAATCAGATAAACTTCCAACGTCTGTGACCACAACAGGTTTTTCGAAATGCAAGGCTATTTGACTAATGCCACTCTGTGTAGCAGTTCGATAAGGTTGTACAATTAAGTCAGCTAAAGAAAAATACGCAACAACTTTTTCATTAGGTATATAGTCTTTATGGAAAATGACATATTCGCTTAAGTCTTTTTTTGATATTATATCGTCATAGACTTTAGATGAACCATAAACGTCACCAGCTATAAGAACTTTAATTTTTTGTTCTTGTAAAAAGCGTACATCTAGACAGTCTAACAATAAATCAAGGCCTTTATATGGTTTAATAAATCCGAAAAATAGGATGTAGTTAAATTCAGGATTTACGTTCAAAGTTTTGGCTGCAGCTTTTTTAGTTATGTTATTACCATAATGATCGTAAATCGGGTGGAGGATTTTTTCTGCATTGGCGGTCTTTTTTCTTTGTATGACATCATCTAATACTCCAGATGATAGACAAATAAAATACTCAATAGAATTTAGGAATTGATTAATAATAAAATCATCACCAGGCATATGTTGGTGAGGAATTAAATTGTCAACTATAGAGAGTTGTCGGATGCCGCTTTCTTTTTTGATTTTCCTGTGAATATAATTTGTAGAAAGACTTGTATAAGGCAACCAAAATCGACTAATCAAAAGATCAGGTTTTTCGGTTTTTATCTTTTGTACAGTTGATTTCCAAGTCAGTGGATTTATGGTACTAAAGCTTCTCTCAATATGCAGGGTTTCAGGTTTTGGATCAGTAGTCAATTGATTTTTACCTGGAAAAATTAGAGAAGGGTATTGAGTGGTGTACGTAATGATATTAATCGTCTTCCCAGAATTCTGTAATTCTTTTGCAAGGCGCTCATTGAAACTGGCTATGCCACCTCTGAATGGATGAGCTGGACCAAGTATGGTGATTTTATTTATCCCCTTTACTTTCATTCGAAATAGTCAGCACAAGAAATAGATTCTAAATGAAATAGATTCAAGTTCTGTAATTCAGCAATATCTTCGGGGTTGATACTCACAAAAAAACGATGATGTTCGGGACAGATCTCGCATGCATCACATACTACTTCATGATACTCCATATCTATTCGAATGTGTTGTACAAGAATTCCGTTATTTGTAAGGTAAGTTGTCATTCCAGCAAATAAATCTTGTTGCGTGTTAGCTTTAATTAATGAAGCAAAATCATCAGCTTGACATTGTCGCTGGTCAAAACTAAAACAGTTGCCTGTTAAAGTTGACTTAGCTTTTTGAGTTTGGCAAGAAAGTAAGACGAGTAGCAACAAATAAAAATAAGACTTCATTAATGATAAACCGTTTAGTGAATGACAATTATTGCATCTCTTCTGCAATCTTATAATTGTTTCGATCAACAGCGTTTCTTGATACAAGTTCGGCAACAAAGCCAGTGACAAATAATTGCGTACCAATAATTAAAGTTAATATTCCAAAAAAGAATAATGGCCTAGTTGCAATCCCGCCAGTATGATAAATCATTTTTACAATTGTCAAATAAAATAAAATTGCAAAACCGATAAACATAAAAAATATTCCCCATGTACCAAAAAAGTGCATGGGGCGTTTCCCAAATTTTCCAAGAAATAACACCGTCATTAGATCTAGAAATCCATACATCATTCGACCGACACCAAATTTTGACACACCATATTTCCTTGCACGATGTTCGACTACTTTTTCCGTAATTTTATTGAAACCATTCATTTTCGCAATGACAGGTATATATCTGTGCATATCACCGTAAATCTCAATGTTTTTAACGACTTCTTGATTATAAGCTTTTAATCCACAATTAAAATCGTGCAATTTTATTCCACTAAAGTGACGTGTGACCCTATTAAAAAACTTTGATGGTATTGTTTTGCCGATAGGGTCGTGTCTTTTTTGTTTCCATCCTGATACAATGTCGAAATGATCATTTTTGACCATCGCATACAACGCCGGTATTTCATCTGGACTGTCTTGCATATCTGCATCCATCGTCAGTACGACATCACCCGAAGCCTTTTCAAAACCGACATTTAGAGCTGCCGATTTACCGTAATTTCGTCTGAATTTTATGCCTTTTATATAACTGTACTTTTTTTTGAGCCCTTGTAATACTGCCCAAGAACTGTCTGTACTGCCATCATCAATCATAATTAGCTCCGTGGTTAGCTTTGCTTGATTGACTACTCTGTCAATCCAATCCACTAATTCTGGAAGTGATTCTTCCTCGTTGAGAAGAGCGATGACGATACTTAAATCCATTAGTATATTAAGAAATTAATCATTCTTTAAAATCAATGATGAGACCAGTCCGAATATGACGGCACTCATCATTCTACTGAATAATGTCATGGCTGCCATAAAAGCTGGAGATGTTACAAAACCCATGACTCCTCCTATCATTTCGTCAGCTTTTGCTCGTTCTTCTGCAGATAATTCACTTAAATCTGCATTGGCATCTGCAATCGCTGCATCTGTCATTGTACTCAGTACTTCAGGGGCGATGTAAGTAAGAAATATAAAGGTGAAAATGACTGAGATAATTCCTGATACCAATCCTATAAACATTGCAGTTGTCATCCCTTCACCTAGTGTTAAATGACCTTCATTGCCTTCTTTAAAATATTTAATGCCTAAGAAAAATAAAGCAGCAAGAATGATCCAAGTCAATGCAGTCACTAAAAAGGAACTCGTTATATCTGTAGATGAGTAATCTTGCAATCCTGCATAATGAGCAATAAACCCAAAAACAGACATGGCCAATCCTAAGTATACTCCATATTTAAGGCCTACTTGCATTGGAGTCACGTTTTTCTCAAATGTGTTCATACTATTTTCCATTGTTGTTTTTTTTGATAAGTTGGAAAGATAATAATAGCTACTGTAAAAGAGAATTCTTGTGGATGATCCCTTGTACTTTACCGACGAACTCTTGGTTAATAAATGGTGAGTTTACAGATTTAGATTGATTCATTTCTTTGTTAAAAACCCATTTCTGTTTAGGATCAAATAAGGTCAGATTAGCCAACGAACCAACACTTATTTCGGGTATTTCTAAGCCTAAGACAGATCTTGGACCCACAGAAAGTGCATGAATGACGGTTTCTAATGCTATTTCTTTCTCACAAAATGTATTGATCGCTGAGAAGCTGGTCTGTAAGCCGATGGCTCCAAAGGGCGAATAGAAAAACTCTTTTTCTTTTATTTCTGGTTCTAGTGGTTGATGGTTGCTTGTGATGACAGTGACCTCACCATTGGTGATTGCTTTAACAAGAGCCTTCCGATCAGAATCACTTCGGAGTGGCGGTAACACTTTTAAGTTAGAATCAAATTTGGTCAGCTGCTTATCTGTGTAAACCAGATTGAGATAGGACACACTTGCATTTATCTGACAGCTTTTCTTTTTAAACGCTTTTATTTCTTTAAGTGAGTCTGAAGCAGAGATGCTGTGAATCAATAATCGACTATTTGCATACGAACAAAGTTCACAATCTCTGTGTACCGTTAATGACTCCGCAATAGATGGGATGCCTGACATGCCAAGTTGGATGCTAACCTCCCCTTCGTGAATCAAGCCATTAGATTGTATTTCTTTGTTTGCAGGTTTGTTTATGATTAGGCCATTGAAGCTTTTCGAATACTCTAAAGCCCTCAATAATATGCCACTGTGTTGCAACGGATGATCACCATCAGAAAAAGCAATGGCACCTGCATGATGCATATCAACCAATTCAGCAATTTCTTTTCCTTCACAAGCTTTGCTGACTGCACCAATAGGGTAAATGTCAATTGCTAGAGTCTTTGCTTTGTTTATGATGAATGCTACGCTTGCTTGTTGATCTAAGACGGGGTTTGTATTAGGAAAGCAAGCAATGCCTGTGTATCCGCCTTTGATTGCGGCACGTGTAGCAGAATCAATGGTTTCTCTTTGTTCAAATCCAGGTTCACCTATCTGAGTACCTATATCGAACCATCCAACTGAGATATGTGTGTTTTTTTCAGCCCAAATTTTAGTTTTGGCTGGTGTTTTGATGGATGTATTGATTTTAGTAATGATGCCTTTTTGGATCAGGATATCAACCTTTTTTTTGTGAAAGGTAGAGCGTTGATCAATAAGCTTTACTTGTTTCAGAAGGATATCCATGATTTTCCGTTATATGCTTATTTCCAAAATCGCAACAATAAGGATTCAAGTCCCAAAAATATTAATGCAAGAATAATAAACCACTTCCATAATGCTTTACCACTTTCTTCTGTTTTGATGTATTCTGTCAGATTCTCTGAATCTGCATTACTGATGAGATTGACTTGATTGCCAAGTGATGATTTTAAATCTGCTTCAGGTATATAGTTTAAATCTGACTCCAAGCGATTATAATTAAACGCATATTTACCCAATTCTTTATTGTCAAGTTTCAGAGAGTAAAAGGCTGCTTTCTTAATTTGATCATTCACATCAATCACAGACTTGGCACCTATACTGTATTGACCAGGAATAAATTCTTCTTCACCAGTCATTTTATAGACGATGTCGCCATCGTTAGACTCATTCTCTACTTCTATTATTTGGTCTACACCTATCGTATATGAAATCTTATCTTTCTTAGCTTTGGAGATTCCCATTTTATACAACATAGGGACAAATACTTCAGCATTCCGAACAAGATCATTGGCATTTTCATTAAGAGGAGCAGCACATACATATAAATTTCCTTGACCAAAGACATATTTTGTCAAGTAGCTAGAGCCGTCACGATAACGCAATAGATCTTCACCTTTATTCCTTTGGAATGTAGTCATTGCATATTGAAAACTCGTCGCAGGATATTTGATGTTTTTTTGATTGCTTTCGTAGACATTATTAAAAATAAATTCATCTGTATTGATGTACGATACTTGTTTGGCAGTCGATTGAGAGTTGACAATTGTATTGGCCCTCAACGAGCTTAACAGTTCATTGTATCCTTCTTTTGAAATATTTCTTCCAGGAAAAATCAGGGCATTTCCGCCTGCTTCTACATAGCTTTGGATAGATGAAGACAAACCTGATGAAATATTAGACAATTCATTCAATATGATCAAATCCTGAGAACGGAATTCGCCATAATTGATCCTACCAACTTGTTGATTTAAAATATTGAAATAACTCAGCCCTTTAAAAGCTGCTGTCAAATATCGATTGTTGCCTTGTTCGTTAATGGATAATATATTGACTTTGTCATCGACCTTAAAACTAATTTTATAACGATCATCAAACTGTATTGGGTAATCAGAAATGACTATTTCAGCTTCTTGCCACCCAGTTTTTAGAATTGTAAAATTCACAGTATCTACTAAAGACTCGCCTGCTGATAATTCTTTTGTCCCTAAAGGTCTAGTTTGACCATCATACTCAAGGCTTAGTTGTACATTCTGTGCTTCATTATCACTATAATTTGTCAGTCTGATTATGATAGGATTTGCTTGATTATTGATCGGAACTGGTGCAGCAAACCAAACAGAATCGATACTGACATTTTTTTCTTGTACCGCCTGAAGCGGAATGAGATTGTATTGATAATTGGTGTCTAACTCTGAATCCAAATTGGCAATGTTGCTTTGGAAATCAGAAATCATATACAGTTCCTTATCCAAATTTTCATTTGCAAGTAATTGCTGTTGCCTACTTAGCACCACTTGTAGTTTATTAACGGAAGGCGATATGTCTAATTCATCTATGAGGCTCAGCGCATTCTCTTGATTGTAGAGACGTTGATGACGTCCTTCAAAATCATGAGTAATGATCTGAAATTTATCTGATTTTCCATAAGCATTGATAATGTCTCTGGCTTTGTCTTTAGCCAGATCAAATAACTGTACATCTTCACTTAATGCCTGCATAGAAAAGCTATTATCGACAAAAATACTGACTGCTTTATTTGACTCTTCTATTGATTCATTATCTGTCAGAATCGGCTGTGCAAAAGCAAAGACTAATGCTGCAAGAGCGAGTAACCTGGCAAGTAAGACCAATAGATTTTTGAGCCTACTTCTATTGCTTGTTTCTTGCTTTACTTCCTTTAAGTACTTGACATTGCTGAAGTATACTTTCTTGAACCGTCTGAAATAAAACAGATGGATTATGATCGGAATTGCGAGAAGTAATAATGCCCAGAGAAATCCGGGAAATAAAAACTGCATATATGAGCTCTAAATTGCTTTGCAAATAAACGTAAAAACAAGGGATTTCTTTCGTGTATTCTCGATTGTTCTCAATAATCTCTATATTAGGTAAGCATAATAACTGTTACATCTTATCACTTGGACTGGATAACTGAAATAAAAACGGACGAAAATGCAGCCTTAAGACAACTATATGCTGCTTATAAAGACGAATGTATTGGCTGGCTAACCTCAAAAGGTAATGTGCAATTGGCTGATGCTAAGGAGATCTTTCAAACTGCCGTAGTCATCCTATATGACAATGTGATGAGTGGTAAACTCACCGAATTGAACAGCAATATCAAGTCGTATCTTATCGGTATTTGTAAAAATAAATCCTATGAACTGTTTCGTGCACATAAAAAAACGAGTACAACAGATGAGTTTCCGACACTCAGTAGCTATATAATGGAAGGCATTGAGGTAAAAGTAGAGTTGGAGGAGAAGATCGATGCTTTAACAGCGGCGTTGAATCGGTTGGGTGACCCTTGTCGGTTAATGCTACAGCTCTTTTACTACAAAAAGATGTCTATGGACCAGATTACTGCACATATGGCGTACAAAAACACCTCAACGACAAAAAATTTAAAATATAAATGTATAAAAAGGTTACAAATGGATATGATTGGACATAAACAAGTAAAGGGTTGAAGTTGACAGAGCAAGATATCGATCAAATAGATGCGCACTTGGCTGGAAAGTTAAGTGGTGAGGAGTTGGTGGCGTTTGAGTTGCGTAAAGTGAATGATACTGAATTTGGGAATGAGGTAGAGATGATGGAGGCGTTGCGTGCTGGGGTAGTTAGGAGTGTGTTGGAGGATAAGATGCGGATGTTGCAGGCGTTTGATGGTGAGGATAGGAGAGAGGGGTCAGGAGAGAGGGGCGAGGGGCGAGAGGGAGTATCTGAGGAACATGCAGCAACGACTGTGGACTCAGGGTCTCTGGAATCTAAAGGGAAGGTGCGTGGATTGTGGAAGGTGTTGGCGGTGGCGGCTAGTATTCTTTTTATAGGGGCTTTTGGAATTCTACAATTGAATAAGGGAGGTGTAAGCATAGAGCCATTTCCAGATCTTATGACTGTCAGAAGCGTTGAAAAAGATCAACTAAATCAAGCAATGTTAGCCTATTCTAATAAAAAATATAATACAGCTCTAAAGCTGTTCAATGAGATAAATGATAATGAATTGAATCAAGATATTTCTTTCTATAAATCTATTAGTTCTCTAATGATTGGACAGTTAAATGATGCGGAAAAGTTTTTGTCTCAATCAAATGGTTCGAAATATCCAATTAGTTTTTACCAAGGCATGATTGATCTGAAGCGAGGAAATAAGATTGCTAATTTGCCAGAATTTTGTGCTTGTAAAAATTGTCCACCTTTTTTATTATTAGAAATTAAACAATTTTGTACTAAATAAATTTTATGGAATTACATGCTCATTCTTCAAATTGTGTTAAGGTTATTTATGACTCAAATTATATGGTTGTGAAAGAGGGGAATCTTTTTAATTATATAGAAGACTCCCAAACTAATGATCGATATTACTTTCATAAGGATAGTGAATGGAGTAGAGGAGGTACAATAAGTGAAGGGGAATTATTTTTCATTTATAAGCTTAATCTACCTAAACAATGTTATAGTTCAGAATTTGAAGATTGGCATACTTGGGGAGTGAGTTTTATTTTCAAAGAACCTATACATACTGATGACGAAAAAGTGAGATTTGATTCTCTAATAAATATGGAGAGTGATGATCTAGTTAATTATCTAGACGGTATAGGAAAGGCTGCACCACTGATGGTTATTAATTCCAATTCTAATCGATGTATCGAAATTATGATAAAGCTAGGGTCTGGGATGTGCCCAAAACGCTCAGCCATGCAAAATATGTTTGCAAATAAAATCGAAGGGTCAGGCCTAACTTTACTAGAAACGATTCCATTTAAAAATGATGATGGAAAAGGTGGAAAGTATATCGAAGAGTTACCTTTCGGTGAAATGCTATTCCCGTATCCAATATTTTCTTATGTTGATGATGATAATGGTTTGTACCCTCAAATTAAAGGTGAATTAATTGACTATATCGTGATGTTAACTGAATCAGAGCGAAATCTGTTGCAAGTTTACGTTGATCCATATCCAGATGGAAATGATCCGATAAATTTTGGAGCAGCCATAAGTGTCATACCAAAATTTTGTAATAAATTATATTGCTTATATATCTTAGGTTCTGATATAAATTGGAAACGCCCGTAATCAATTTTCTGTGATTTGTAAACTGTCCCAGTAATAGGGGTGCCTGAATCCTATATAGGATTTAAGCCATTGTGATTTAGCAGAATGAAGTGAATTTGATATATCAGCGTTCTCAATCAAAGATTTATAAAAATATACTATAATTTCTGCTGCAGAAAAGTCAGGTAATTTCCATTTACTTGATATTACATTCTTTGCGCCGGCAATTGAAAAATACCTTGCTAGACTATATTGACTTTCACCCTTTTTGTATGGGCCTAGATTAGTATCACATGCTGATAACACTAATAAATCAACATCAATTTTTAAATTTGCAAATTTATAGCCATATAAGTTTTCATTTTCATTATCAGTAAATAGAATTTTATTTTCCAACTTATTATACATATTTGATTGTCCATGAGCTGCTATATGTATAATTTGAGATTTAGAGTCAAGACATTGTTTAAATTCATTAATTGAATTACTCTCAATAGGTTTTAAGACAAAATTTTCAAATATGGTTGAAATCATTTTAGTCTCATCAGATATGTAATTTAGTGTTGCGATAGTCGAATTTTTATTTGTATGCAAAAAAGGAATCATCAGTAATTTTGTTGAGGCATTAAAATTTGGGTTTATATATTGACGATTTATTATTGTACTAGAATAGGTTACCGAAAATTTTTCTCCAATAAATTCACATGTTGAAAAGTTGTCAGCGTTTTCGTTCATATTGAAGGAAGTGAATGGAATACTGTTAAAATCCAAATCAGGAAACAGAATTAATCGTCTTCTTTTACTAGTGGTTATCCATGTTTTAATGTAGGAATTGTATAAGTTTTTATTAACCGATTTGTACTCAGCATATGATGAGTTTGGATTTGTTATGATATCATAAAATGATCTAATAGCATTTGAGTCGAATGACTTTTTATAAATTTTTTTTTCTATACCATCGTTAGTTAATATGTATACTGAATCATTTACAACTTTGTAAGTGGCTGAAATGGCGTTTTCCTTAATTAAAAAATCATTAAATAAAGAGTTGGAGCTGACATATTCAGATTCACTAATTTTACTTAATATTGGATTTGAAGTGTATAAAGAATCGTCTAATGTTTTATAGTCGTAGTATATGTTTGTATAATTAATCGAAGGACTATAATTGAGTGTAGTTTTAATCTCATTTATTTGAGTTAATAAATTTAAGTATTTATCGGTATCAATGAATTGTGTTGCTTCTTGATAAATAGATTTTTGATTTCTTAGAATATTTCCTCTTGAGGTATGTATATATTTGTAGATCGAATCTATCAGTGAATGAGACGGGTTATTTAGGTATTTTAGGTGTGTGCCATCGATTAATGTATTTATTGCGTCTTCTCGCTTTATATTATATAGGTGAAGTAACGCGTCTTCTTCATTTGTTTTGTACCATTTATTTAAATTCTGTAGTGTTATTTTACTAAACTTAATAGCCATTTCTAATGACTCTCTATTACCAGAAAATTTGTAGTCATTAAAGTACAATTTGGCACCTTGGTTTACATAATCCAAATCAGATACTAAAACATCTTCTGTTATTAACGAAATTAGATTTGATAAATCAGGGACATCTATTGACATATTAAAAAAGCTATAGTCTATTAGGTGTTTTAGTGCTTTATCAGATTCTCCTAATGCTGAATAATTATGGAATAATAAGTAATCTACACCTTGTTTGTATGCATTCGTTGTTGGTGTATTATGATATCTTGTTTTTAAAGCAAGATTAGAATAGTATATAGTTGAGTCTATATTATTTAGATCATAGTGAATAAGTGCTAAGTATCGATTAATATTGATATAGTCTTTCTCAGAGTGAAGAATTTCTCTTCTAATATTTTGTGCTTTTGCTAAGTATTGATCCTTAGGCATGTTTGAATCATAAGCAAGCTGCTTTGATATACAGAATTGATAAATATTGGGATGTTGACATTTGTCAATAAGTTCTAGAACTTCTTGAAATACTTCACTTGATGTTTTAGTATGATTAACGTAATAATGATTTTCAGCTAAAAGCATCATTAGACTTGCCTTTATAAATGTTGTATTTTTATAATTTTTACTCCGTGTGTTAAAATAATCCTGTATGATACATATTGATAAAACATTTTCGACAGAATAAAATGCAGTATAGGCATATAGATAGGTGAGCCAATATAAATCTAAATTAGTTACACCTAGACTTTTATAGTGTTCTATTAAATTTTTAACACCAAACAATGCTTTTCTGTATCGTAGATAGTTAAATGCATAGTATTCTACTTCACTTATTTTACTATCTATATATAAATGGTGATTGTCACTGAATCTTTTCTTTAACAATTTTGAATATACTTGTATACTGTCAATCTTCAAGTTAATGTAATCATCATATTTTGTTAAAAAATTTATATAATAATTAATGATATCATTATCACCTTTATGTATGTCACTAATTGATGGTTCAGTTAGTGTGTACAATTGAAATTTATTGTAAATTTCATATTGACGTAGTTTTAGATATTGAAATTTATTTTTGTCAAAAGTTTGTTTATTTAGGATACTATCTATTTTTTCATAGGCTTTTATTGGATTATTTGTGTATGCTAGGGAATCAATTTCCTTTATAATAGGTTCAGTATGAAATTCCTCTATATAGTAATAATCAAACCACGGATTTGATGTTTCAGAGTTGGATATATCTGAGTTCTCAGATGTACATGAAATGTATGTGAGTAACAATAATAGATAGAAAATAGTTATACCTTTAAATTCCATTTTTATTTTGTTTAATATATCCCACTCCCCAATACCACTTCTTCCAACTTCCCTTCATTAATCCCCAACTGCCGCTCCGAAGTCTTCAAATCCCCTTGCAACATCTCATTAATCCGGTACACCTTCTCAAGGGTAGTATCTATATGCGATAGACAAATCTTCAATTGCTTTCTTCGGATGTAGTCAGATATAAAGCCATCATAGAAGTATTCTAAGAATGTACTGATCGTAGAAGTGAAGGGCGTGTAGTCCATATTAAATCGATCGCTGACATCATTAAGTTCGTCTGAATATTTATCACAGAGTCTGGATATAATCTGTAGAGATTGTTGAAGGCTTTTAGCTTGTTTTCGTTTTTGCATGGTGACGATAACACCGGTTTGATTATTCCTCATCTCATTTGGTTGCCAGATGCTGATGTCGGTGAGCTCAACTAATTCATCATAAAGCTTCGTTAATAGCGCAATTAATTCCTTACCTACATCATATGCTTCGACGATTTGCTTTTGTTGGTATTTATGACTTCTGATCGCTGACTCAAGTAAGATGATTTCTGTGGCAAGATCTTTATGTCTAAATTTTAACTGTGATTTTTTTTCAGATAATAGTTTTTGGTACTGTTCTTCGACACCTTGATAACTGGCGAGTTTATCATCCAGGATACCAATCTCAAATTCAATTGTTTTGATACGATCTAAGCAGTTTTGGTGGTTTAAATGCGTCAGGAGAAAGGTTTGCCGTTCTCTTTCATAATGCATGTCATCTTGTGAACCTAATATTTTATTGAACAGTTTGATAAGGTTAGAAGGTTCTTCGATATTCAACTTCTCGTCCAATTCCTCTAGTTCTTTCTTGAAGCTTTTCAACTCTAGTTGATGCGCGTTTAGCCTAGACTTTATAAGTGCTAAATGTGTTTCAATCTGTTGCTTTTCATTACGCTTATCTGCTATTGTTTTTAAGCGTTCTTCGAGATGTTTCATTTTAATATATTATAAACAGTCATCCTTATCTAGATTGGTGATGATATCTAATTGCCATTGTTTAACGATATCAAAATAACAATTTTTATTGAGCATTTGATTATATTTCAGCTCAACTCTAATGTATGAATATGAATCATCCAAAAAATAAAAATATTATTCTCGCTCTTATTTTAATATGTTTTGGCCTAGTTGGCTTTTCCCAAGGCTTTGATCCTGCTCATTTCAAAGATTTAGCGCCAAGAAATATTGGGCCTGCTGGTATGTCGGGTAGAATCACAGCCATTGACGTGAATCTATCTAATCAAGATATGATCTATGCTGGTGCTGCATCAGGTGGAGTCTGGAAGTCAATGAATGGCGGAATAGTATGGAAACCAATTTTTGATGATCAACCGACGCAGTCAATTGGTGCCATAGAAATAAATCAAGTAAACCCTTCAGAAATATGGGTCGGAACTGGAGAAGGCAATCCGCGGAATTCACATAACAGTGGTGCCGGAATATATAAATCAGTGGATGGCGGCACAACTTGGGAGAACAAAGGTCTGAAAGAAACCAAACTCATACATCGTGTCATTGTAAAAGCTGATGATAGCAAAACAATTTTTGTTGGGGCGATGGGATCTGCATGGGGAGATAGCCAACATCGTGGTGTGTACAAATCAACCGATGGGGGCAACAATTGGAATAAAGTATTATATGTAAATCAGCGTACAGGGATAGCAGATCTTATTGCTGATCCCAATAACCCAAATAAATTATTTGCGGCCATGTGGGATTTCAGACGAACACCTTGGGATATGACCTCAGGTGGTCCAGGCTCTGGCCTTTATGTGTCTCTTGATGCTGGGGAGACTTGGAAAAAGCGAACTGATGAGGATGGACTGCCTAAAGGTGATTTGGGTCGAATAGGCATAGCGATGTCAGCAGCAAATTCTGATGTGGTCTATGCACTGATAGAAGCGAAAGAAAATGCATTGTACAAATCGTTTGATGGTGGAGTCACTTGGAAAGAACATTCGACTCATGAAAACGTAGGTAATCGACCATTTTATTATTATGAACTACATGCTGATCCGACCAATGAAAACGTAGTCTATAGTCTGTGGACATATGTGTCTAAAAGTACGGATGGAGGAAAGACATTTAAAGTAATAGCCGATTATGGCAATGCTGTACATCCCGATCATCATGCCTTTTGGATTTCACCGGATGATTCTGATTTTGTGTTGGATGGCAATGATGGTGGTATGAACATATCTAGGGACGGAGGAGATACTTGGCGCTTTGTTGAGAATTTGCCAGTCGGACAATTTTATCATGTTGATGTGGATAATGACTTTCCGTATAATGTATATGGCGGAATGCAAGATAATGGCTCATGGGCAGGACCTGGTTTTGTCTTGAAGTCTGGAGGGATTCGCAATTCAGACTGGCAAGAGGTGATGTTTGGTGACGGATTTGATGTTAGCCCACTCCCTAATGATAACCGTTATGGGTATGCGATGTCTCAAGGTGGCAATCTTGGTCGCTACGATCGTGAAACGGGCAGAACAGAGTATATAAAACCAGCACATCCTGATGGTATACCACTGCGCTATCATTGGAATGCAGCTCTTGCACAAGATCCATTTGCAGATTGCAGCATTTATTACGGCAGTCAATTTGTGCACCACAGTAGTGATTGTGGCTTGTCTTGGCAGGTGATTTCTCCAGATCTCACGACTAATGATACAATGAAACAAAAGCAGTTGCTCAGTGGAGGATTAACCTTCGATGTCACAGGAGCTGAAAATCATACAACGATCATAGCCATCGCACCAAGTCCTGTCGACAAAGATGTGATTTGGGTAGGAACAGATGATGGCAACGTTCAATTAACAAGAGACGGCGGAAAGACTTGGACAAATATGCCTTCTACGCCAAAGAACGCTTGGATACCTCAGATCGAAGTCTCTAAAACAAATGCGGCTGAAGCGTTTGTCGTCGTCAATAATTTTAGACAAAATGACTGGTCAGCTTATACCTATCACACAACTAATTACGGCGCAAGCTGGAATAGAATAGCAGATGATAGTCAGATTAAAGGTTTTGTGAATGCAATAACTCAAGACCCTGTTGAGCCGAATTTACTCTTCTTAGGTACAGATGTTGGCTTGTATGTGTCATTGGATAAAGGGCGAAACTGGACACATTGGACTGAAGGATTTCCCACTGTTCAGATTAGAGATATGAAGATTCAAGAACAAATGAATGATTTGGTGATTGGGACATTTGGTCGCTCATTTTGGGTGATGGATGATATCCGGCCATTGCGAGAATTAGCAGCGAATCAGTCAATTCTTAAATCTAAGTTTGCCGTTTTTGAAGGACCGGATGCTTATCTGACATCGAATCGTTCGTATGATGGTGTTCGGTTTGGTGCTCAAGGTACCTTTGCCGGTGAAAATAAAAGTCGAGGTGCTCAATTTTCAATATGGAATACAATCGAGGATAAGAAAGAAGAATCAAAGAAGAAGAAAAAGAGTGAAGATAAATCTGAAGAAAGTGTAGCGAAAAAGAAAAAGAAAGACGATGGCAAAATGCATGTCTCCATACTGAATGAACAAGGTGATACGATCAGACAATTTTCGACCAAGCTGAAAGAGAAAGGACTGAATCGAGTGGGTTGGGGATTGACACAAGAAGGGGCATTTTATCCAAGTCGGAAGATTAAAGATGAAGATGCTGAACCACCAGCAAATGTTCGTGTATTGCCTGGGCGATATAAAGCTATATTTGAATTTAAAGAAAATAAAGACTCTGCATATGTCAATGTCAAACTAGACCCTCGAATAGATACTAATACAGCTGATGTAGAAATGCGAAAAAAGGCAATTAAAGACTTTAATACCACTGTAGATGCAGCGTCTGAAGCCCTAGAGCAAATTGAAGAAGCAAAAAATTCCGTGAACTTAGTGAAACAAATGATGGTCAACCTTCCTGATTCAACAAAAGCGGAATTAAAAGAGTTGAATAAGGAACAATTAAAGAAAATTGAAGAAATAGAAGGTCTATTTTTTAATCAGGAAGAAGTAAAAGGCATCCAGCGTGATCCTTCTAAACTGAATAGTCAGATTTCAACTGCAAATCGATACTTGCGCTCTGCCTGGACACAGCCTGGAGAAAATGCCAATACAGTGGTGACACAGACTCATGACAATATAAAAGCAGCAGTGCAACAGATAAATGACTATCTGGATGGAGACTGGAAGACATATGTCAAACGTATTTCAGCGATTGAATTCAATCCATTTAAAAGTCTAAAGAAGGTGAAAATTGAATAAACGATCGCCTAAAGAAAATTGGGTGTATCTCAATTTTTCGCAAAAATTTGTAATTTAGGGTTAACCAAAATAAAATTCAAATGGATAAGGCTAGATTAATTATCGAGTTTAGCCAACTTTTGGATGAGATAGAAACCTTAG
>Ga0114957_1000816_pt1 | contig 37649 bp, 18 predicted proteins | sample BantaG_FD_87175 | JGI IMG/M metagenome (GOLD analysis project Ga0114957, IMG submission 87175) | Marine algal microbial communities from Bantry Bay, Ireland - BantryBay_4 metaG | ecosystem: Host-associated > Algae > Red algae > Unclassified | place: Bantry Bay, Ireland | collected 2014-11-21
TGTAGCTCATGGAGTAGTTCTTGTGGAAATACAGAAACAATTACAGGATTGAGCGACGGTACGTACTTTGTACAGGCTTGTGGATCAACAGATTCTTACACCGTAAGCGGATGTTCAACAAATTCATGTGCAGGTCAAGGTGGTGACTCAGATAATGATGGAGTTTGTAACAATGAGGATTGTCAACCATACAATGCAGCTTTCCCGGCAACGCCAGGTACGCCTTGTAATGACGGCAATTCAAATACTACAAATGATGTAGTGACCAGCAATGGTTGTGGATGTGCAGGAACGCCAGTAGGTACAACCTGTAGTGTAACAACAGGTAACTGTTCAATTACAATTACAGGATTAAGTTCTTCTGATCACTCAAAAGTATTTAACTCTAACTGGCAAGTGATTTGGGAATGTAGCCCATGGAGTACTTCTTGTGGAAGTACAGAAACAATTACAGGATTGAGCGACCGTGCGTACTTTGTACAGGCTTGTGGATCAACAGATTCTCACATCGTAAGCGGATGTAATACTCCATTGGAGGCTGAAGCAAATGATGATTTATACTTCCAGGCTCAGAAAGATGGTCGTGATGTAGCGATTTACTGGGTGACGAATACAGACTACAAGAATGATTACTTTGAAGTAGAGCACTCTACTGACGGAGTTAACTTTGATGTGATGAATGAAGTAATAAGTATCAGTGATTCTGAAGATCACATGAACTATCAGGACAGAGATGCAGATGCAGAGCCAGGTATGAACTATTACCGCTTGAAGCAGATCTTTAATGATGGTACTTACCGTTACTCAGGAGTAAAAGAAGTTGCGTTCGATTTAGATATCAATGAATTTGTTATCTACCCGAATCCGACAGCTAATGATGTATTCGTTAACCTAAAAGACTTTGTTGGAAATGTTGGTGTTATCACTATTTACAACAGTCTTGGTCAGGTAATGCATACTGAAAACTTAGATGTAATTTCATCTGAGCCAGTTAGAATTTCTACTAACAATATGAGAAGTGGCGTACACGCTGTTTCTGTGAAGATTGAAGGTAAGAAAGTGATGACGGAGCTGTTGATGATTACTAAGATGTAATCTATGAATGATTAAAGTCCAGTTTCTCAACTTCGGTTGAACTGGTAGATATAGAAAGAGGTTGGTCCGAAAGGGCTAGCCTCTTTTTTTACGTGTATTAGACTTGGCCGAGATATAGGTGATGCCGTTCGTAAACTAAGTACACTGTCATCTTTAGGAATAATATGGTTCTTCGTCAAATCTGTTGGGTTTTCTTTCTATCGTGTCAAAAACCGCGTTCAAGGGAAAACCATTAGATTGGGCCAAGAGTCATAATATAAGCTTCCTACCAACGTGCAAGCTTTCTCACTCCTCTTCCAAAGACTTCATATAAGCCAGGGCCATACGCAAATCCCCATAACCATACCCAGTTCCCAATTTTTGAAGAGCTTCAGAAAACGAACTCGTTTCCGCTTTATCAAAATAGGCAACCAGCGTGTCCAGCTTTTTTTGATCAATGAATTGGAGTACATCAATTTCTCCAAGCGCGACGTAGTGAGACAGGTGTCCTTCAACAGTAGAAGTTACAAGACCACGTTCTTTAGCGATTTCTTCAACGCTTTTGCCCTTTTGGTAAAGGTCAAGCGTAACTGATTTTGTTTCTGGTTTTTTAGGTTTGGGTTCTGTTGGCTTTTTGCCGGTGGCGAGTTGAAGCTGGTCGGTGTCGAGCTTGTGTTTGGCGGAATATTCAACGACCATATGAATGAGGGCTTTGCCGTATTTTTCGATCCGGATTTTTCCGAGGCCGTGTATTTTTTTAAGGTTGGCAGAAGAAGTGGGGCGTACTTCTGCAATTTCTAAAAGCGATTTGGTTGAAATTATTTGGAATCGTTTGACCTCTTGATCGTCAGCCATGTCAGCGCGCCATTGCGACAAGATATTGTAGAGTTCGGGATGTGCAATATCTTTCGGCGTCTTTTTAGGAGCTGAACTTTTTGATTTGCTGGTGGTTGTTTTTTGAAAATCTAAATCAGCATTCAGTTTTGCCTTTATGTAAGAAGTGGTCGAAAAAGCGTTGCTGGTAGTTGTAAAGCAAGCCTTTTTAATCAGCAACTCCTTTTTTAAGTCATCGATTTTTTCCGTTACCTTTTTCTCAACCCCCTGATTATCCGTAATGACCTCCATGGCCACCACACCGGGGAGCAAGTCCTCTTGTATTTTGGGTAGAAAGTAAGCGCAGGCCTTTTGAAGGCGCTCTTTTAGTTCTTCATGCTGTTCCGGCATCTTGTCCTCCTGGAAATAAGTTTGCAACTGACGAGTGAATTTTTCCCCGAAAGGGAGCACAAAATCCTTTGCCTGCTTCAGCAAAATGGCAGACTCCGCTTCTATACTGCCTTGTAGTGAACTTTCGTTTTCGAGAATAGCCCGGCGAAGTTGGTCGAAGCCGTTTTTTAGTGGTTTGAAATTGAAAAGGTCTTTTAGCAAATCCTGTTGGAATTCTTTTTTTGCCTGCTGGAATTCTGCTGCGCCAGGTTGGTTTTGGAGTGAAGCCTCTGTGTAATTTCGAACGACCGTATCCGTTTTTACCGCAGTAGTACCAATCTTAGAGCGCAGTACAATTCCCTCAAAACTTTTGCAGCGACTCAGTGCCACATATACCTGACCATGCGCGAAAGCCGCTTCTGCATCGATGATCACTTTTTCGAAAGTCAGCCCCTGGCTCTTGTGAATGGTAATAGCCCAGGCTAGTTTTAATGGATGCTGTGTGAAGGTTCCTAGTGTTTCTTCAGTGACTTCTTTTGTTTTTTCGTTGAGCGTATATTTCATGTTTTTCCACTCTGTCCGAAGTACAATAATGTCCTGACGCTCACCAGGGCAGCGCACATAAATTTCATCAAAATCTATCTTGGTAATGCGTCCGATCTTTCCGTTGTAAAATAACTTTTCGTGAGAAATATCATTTTTGACAAACATGACCTGCGCGCCAATTTTGAAGGCCAGATTCACTTCAGTAGGGTAGGAGTGCGCCGGGAAGTTGTCTTTGATGGCCGCTCTAAAATGAAATGATTTTCCTTCAATGCTTTTTAATTTTTCTACATTAATTTTCTGCGCAGTATTATTGTGAGAAGTGAGCGTGATGTAGCCTTCCTCATCGGTTGGTTTAAAATCTTCTTGGTAGCGGCTGTTGAGTTTTACCAGCACTGCTTCGGTCATGCTATTATCACGTACTTTGTTGAGCAGGTCGATGAAGACACTGTCCGATTGACGGTAGATGTGTTGCAATTCAATGGTGACCGCATCCGTTTGTTTCAGGGCCTGTGAGCCAAAGAAATAAACCGTATCATAATGTGGTCGAAGTAATTCCCATTCCTGCGGTTTGATAACGGGAGGCAATTGATGCAAATCACCAATCATCAATAATTGTACGCCACCAAATAGTTGATACCGATCCCGATAGCGACGAAGCACATAATCAATGGCGTCGAGCACATCAGCACGAACCATACTGATCTCATCAATGACTAAAAGATCGAGGCTTTTTATCAATTTAATTTTCTTTGAAGAGAAACGTCTTTTCTTCATTTCATCACTTGGCTGTCCGGGTATGATCGGGCCGAAAGGCAATTGAAAAAGCGAATGTATGGTGACACCCTTAGCGTTAATGGCGGCTACACCGGTTGGCGCGACTACGGCAAGTCGCTTGTTGGTTTCCTTTCTGATTCGATGGAGGAAAGTGGTTTTTCCAGTACCGGCCTTACCCGTTAGGAAAATATTCTTATTAGTGTGGCAGACATAGTTGAAAGCAAGTTCTATTTGGGGATTGTCTGTCGTTTTCATATCGCTGGCGTTTTATCTTAGTATATTATGGTAGAGCATTGTTGCTCAAAAAAATCACGTTCTTTGACAAATCCCGTGGCCAATGTTAAAATGAAAGCAAAAGTGACCAAAGGAAACGTTGATTTTGTTTTATCATTGGGCTCTACCACGGGATTTGTCAAAGAACCAAAAATCATTGATGTAAAGTACGGCGAGGGTGGGAGGATTACAAATTTATTTTTGGGTATTAAAGGACTTAGTCGTTAGTAGCGGTTAGTAACCGTTATGAGCGGTTATGGTTGCAAGGTGTTGGTTTTCAGGGGGTAAAATGGGGTCGTCTTATTGGTATGATGGTTTAAAATGTGGGGAAATTGTATTTGTGAATACTGCCATGGATTATATTTTTAGGTTGAAGTAAAACAATATTTGAGTTAAAAATTTTATATTGAGTAGCATTTGTTTTTTAGACAACTTTAATGAGAAAATAACTAAAGAGGAAATTATGGCAAAGAAAAAAGAGGCTAACAAGAAAAAAAATGAAAAGGATATTGGAGAATTTTTTTTAAAAATGGCATCTAAAGACTTTAAAAGCATAGAGGATATGAAGAGTTTTCTTGACCAAGCTATTGGGAAGACCGTTGATGAAATTTTTCCCGAAAAAAGAGGGAAAAAAAGTAAAGAGGAAAAAGCACAAGATTTGATAATTGAAGCGTTCAGTTTGCCACCAGAAAAAGGGAGAAAATTAGTAGATAAAGCGCTTAAATTAGACCCCAACAATCCAGATGCCTATATTTATCTAGCTGAAGTAGCAGACGATTTAGAAGGCGCTATCAAATATTATTCATTAGCAGTAGATGCAGGTAAAAAATATATTGGAGAGGACTTTGAAGCCTTGAAAGGTCATTTTTGGATGGCTCGCGAAACCAGACCATTTATGCAAGCAAAAGCAGGCTTGGCAAGTTGCTTGTATTTAATCAATGATTTTGAAAGTGCTATTCAGCATTTTCAGGAAATGATAAAATTAAACCCAAATGATAATCAGGGGGTAAGGTATCAATTGGCAATATGTTTGGTCGCTCATAATAAGAATGAAGCATATCAAAATTTACTTAAAGAGTATGATGATGGAACTGCAGATTGGTTATATACGAAGGCCCTGTATCTTTTTAAGCAACATGGAAGTTCCCTTAAATCTAATCGAGCCTTAAAAGAAGCTTATGATTCCAATCCGCATGTTTGCGAATTTTTAGCTGGTGTAAAACTTATGCCTGATCACTTGCCTGCAAATGTGATTTTGGGAGAGGAAAGTGAAGCAGTTAGTTGTTTAAACGAATCAGGAAAAATTTGGATTGAGACTGATGGAGCTATTGCATGGGTTTCTGATTTTTATGAGAGACAGTAATTTAAAAACAACAAATGAAACTATCAAACGAAAAAATCAAACATATTTCCACTGAGCTTGATATGGGATTGATCTGTTATATTCACAAGAAAACAACTGAAGTACTATCTGTTCCAAATATGGATTTGATGAGGTATGGCGATACAGAAGATTGGGACGAAACAATAAGCAAGGTAGAAGAAAACGAAAAAGACTATATCTCCATTGAGAAAATGTCGTCAAGTGAAAGCTTTGAAATAATGGAACGCTTCGCCGATCGCATAACAAGCGGAAAAATCAGAAAGAATTTATTTGAAGCGTTGAAACGCAGGAAGCCTTTTCGGCAATTTAGAAATGTACTGAACTACAGTGAAGAAGCACTGTAATATAGCGCCCCACGTCAGCGGGAAAATTCCCATTCCCATTCCCTACCCCATATCCAACCCATCCAACTCCCCAAACCGAGCATACTCCGGAAACAAAACCTTCCCAGCCTCCTTCACTTTCTCAAATTTAGCATCCTCCTTCAACTGATAATGGCACAGCGCCGAATTGTAATACACATCAGCCTTATCGCCAAACTGAGCCGTCGAATGCGCAAAAGCAACCAACGCTTTTTGGTAATAACCCAAATCATAAAACAAACCTCCAATCTCATAAGCCAAATCAAGTGGCTCACTAATGTTGAAATACATATTCCAGATTTGGGTTAAAGTCTCACCCAATCGCGTTCGTTCAACAACAGAAATATGACCGATCAGTTGCTTAATCCGTGGCAACAGTTTGGTAAAAAAGGTAGAATCATAATGACTCAACCGGATCAGTGCCATCAGGTTTTTCATATTTAATCTGGAGATAGTCTGGTAAGTGATATGTTTAATACCATTGAAATCATCGGGCCCAAAGCGATTAATGTGGTTTTCATAACTCGCTACAGTTTCTTTGTAATCCTCCGGGTCAGGCAAAAGGAGCAAACAAACAACTGGCGAATAAAATGAAGCAGAGGAGGGGAGTAGCGCCTTGCCATGCTTCTTTTGGCAATACAATTCAAACGCATGGTAGTTGACCCAAATGGAAAAGCTACCATGAAAAATTAAGTCAGGCGTTTCCTTGTGCTCCAATTCCTCCAGCCGATGGTATCCTTTATCCATTGACAACAACATCACCCCTTGCTTTGACAGCTTTTGCAAATTACTCAAACATTGAAACCCCGTTGTTGGAAAAAATATATTGGAGGCTTTTATATTGTTTTTATACTCGTCTAATATTTCATTGTATATAGGGTCTTCATAAAAAGGACGTTCTACTTTTTCTCTGAAAAACTTGATGGACATATGCTCAATTAATCCTTCTTCTTCCAGCGTCTCAGGATCTACATCGCACTCTAAGGAAGCCATGCAGGCTGAAATGTTTTTGTCTTTTACATAAAACAAATCTGTAGGAAGCGAGTCGAAAAAATAATTGGCCACCAATACAAGCGGCTGATCCAAATCTTGTCTCGCAATACTGCGCTTCGAATGAAGTAAGTCTAATGTTTCACTGTCAGTCGCATTAAAGTAGGCCACGTCAACTTTCCCCTGCTCAAAAAATGATTTCAATTGAGGGTGATTCAAAAAGAAAGGAAAACTATCCGCTACAATGTCACTAATGACATAACAATATGGAGGCAATTTGATATTTAAGTCGGCAGTGAGGTATTCCAGGTGTTGTAAAATATGAAAGGCCAGGCGACCGTGTCCTGCTCCCAGCTCTACAATATAAACGGTTTCTGCCGTTTTGTTTTTGAAAGAAAGATCGCGCAGCAATCCCAGGATAACAGAAGCATAGGTTTTACCGACCATCGAATTACTGGTCATTTGGTGGGGCACTACGTTTTCCTGCCAGGCACCGAGCCCCGCCTTTTGATAGTAATTTTCATTGAAATCCCAAATACTGCTTTCCGAAAAAAGACATATAGGTTCGACCTTAAAATGTGGGTTTTCCATTTTTGCATGTTATTAGACACTTGGTAGAATTACATCTCTCAACTGTGCCTGCCCGTACCTTAAAAAGAGTAACTAGCAAAAACAAACAAAATTCGAATGTGATACGAAGGTACTAAATATTTAGGAGTATATTTGTAGGAGACGGAAGACGGAAGACGGAAGACGGAAGACGGAAGACGGAAGACGGAAGACGGAAGACGGAAGACGGAAGTCCGAAGACGGAAGTTTCCTTCTAACGTAGCTGGCTGCAACCATTTGGTCTTAGCGGGCTCACCATCTCGCGTGAAAACTTCGGTCTTCGGTCTTCGGTCTTTTTTTAATCAATCCAACCACCATGAAAAAACTAATCTCCTCCGGCTCTACCTTCGAACAAAAAATCGGCTACTCCAGAGCAGTCGTTCAAGACAACTGGGTTTTCGTTTCCGGCACCACCGGCTACAACTACGATAACATGACGATCTCTGATGACGTAGTCGAACAAACAGAACAATGCCTCCAAAACATCGTCAAAGCCCTGACTGCCGCTGAGGCCAATATGTCCGATGTTGTCCGCGTTATGTATATACTCCCGGAGGCCTCCGACTTTGAAGCCTGCTGGCCCGTCCTCCAAAAATATTTCGGTAACGTAAAACCAGCCGCTACCATGATCGCCGCCGGCCTCGCTGACGATAAAATGAAAATTGAAATTCAGGTAACTGCTTTAAAGTCGAGCTAATGAGATCGCTGTTATTGCCAACAAAAAATCGGAACCTGGATTTACTATTACGAAAATGGTCAGATTTCCAAGGTCGAAAGCCTTCATGAACCCAATGTCGAAAGGCTAAGTGGTTTTGGAGCAAAAAAGACTTTCGTAAAAAAATACGCTCAACACGATGGTCCCTTTTTGGAACACTATCCAAACGGCCAGCTAAATTTTCTGGAAAAGGATAAAATAAGGAGGCTCGACGAAAAGTATCAGGAAATATAGGAGGAGCGGATGAAATAAATCCCCAAAAGAAACCCTATCTTCAATACCACGTTAACAAACGCTCACAGAATAAACAAACCATAATGCCCAAGTACGACCTGCAAGATCCCACCGACCTCGACATCATGCGCGCTCAATTCGACATGCTCAGCCACGAAGATTTCGAAGAATACATCGAACTAGCCGAAGCCAATAACTTCCACTATAAACAAATCAATGTCCTCAAAAGCTCCAGCCGCAAAGCCGGAATTGCTAAATACCTAAGCCCTAAAGTCATCAACTGGGTGCTCGATATTATTGAGAAACTGGATGAGATTGATGAGGATTATGAGGAGGAGGAATCGGAATTGGAATAGGAATTGAAATGCCTGCGATCGCAAAAGTGTCACAGGGCGAATGCTCTATTCCCTTGGTGTATCCCTTTCAGGGAAACTTACTTCAACATCTCCTTTCGAATAACCTTCTCCAACAAACTCATAGCCCGCTTCTCCGAACTCACGATATTCGCGGCCCTAAGCCCCGTCTTACCATAAATAACATGCGATGGAATTTCAATGCCCAACTCGTTCGCCAGTGCCTGACCAGAATAAACAAGGTCATACTGGAAGTTCGCTTGTTGAGCAGTCAGTTGTCCCTTATCTTCTGAGTCCGTACAAATACCTTTGAAAACAACATCTTGACCATTGTAAGATGTTTTTAAATCGTTGAGTGCTGAGATGTCTGCATCATTATTTACATCATTGGCTGACCAAAAGTAAACGACAATAACAGATCCCTGATAGTCTTGAACGTCAAAGATAGCTTCAGAAGCTACATGGTCTGTTGCTGCAACTTCAGTAGGCTCGATCACGGTATGTTCATTGATTGGCGCATGCTCCATCACTTCTTCTACCAGGTCTATCTCGGTATCCATTTCTGATCCGAACACTTCTTCCATTTCGTTTTCGCTTTCAGTTCGTTCAGTTGCTTCTGTGGTGCGTTCCATTTCAGATTGGCGAGCCATTTCTTCTTGTTGTGCTATTGCAGCCAGGCGCTCTTGTTCGATTTTGTCAGCCAGGCCAGCTTGTTTTTCCTGTTCTTCCATTTGTTGTAATTCCAGCTGTTCCTGTTCAGCGGCTCTTTCCATTTTAATTTGGCGAGCTATTGCTTCTTTTTCTGCAATTTCAGCGAGACGTTCCGCTTCCATTTGCTCTGCAATAGCAGCTTGTTCGGCAATTTCTTTTTGGCGTTCCTGTTCAATTTCCAGAGCCATCTCTTTTTGTCTGTCTAGCTCTTGTTGACGTTCGATCGCTGCTTTTTCCTCCATTTCGGCTCGCTTTCTAATGGCCTCTTGTCGCTCAAGTTCAGCTTCAATGACCAATTGTTCCTGACGTTCGATTTCAGCCTGGCGTTCCAATGCTTCCTGCTCTTTCATTGCTTCCTGGCGAGCTATCTCTTCTTGTCGGGCTATTTCTGCCTGAACTTCCAAATCTCTTTGGTGTTGTTCTTCGGCACGTCGGGCTTGCGCTTCTTCTTGTTTTGCCTTTTCCAGCATCTTTGCTTCCTGTCTTGCGCGCGCCTCTGTTTCCTTAGCCAATTTCGCTTCTTCAGCCAGTCGTTGTTTTTTTATCTTAGCAAGTTTCGCCGCTTCTTTTTCCAGTAACTTGCGACGCGATTTTTCTTCTTTTTGCTGTTTTTTAATTTGCGACAAACGCTCTTTTTCCGCCTTTGCTTTGCGTTTGATTTCTGCGAGGCGTGCTTCCTCTTTGGCTTTAGCTTGTTTCTTTTGTAAATCGAGTGCAGCAATTTTAGCCTTTTCTTCCTGGTCCTTTATAGCTTTTTGTTGACGAAGCGTTTCTGCTTCAGCCATTGTTTTTTGCTTAACTTCCTCTGCCTCGCGATCTCTTTTTAGTTCGGCAAGACGTGTCTCTTCAGCTCTGCGAAGTTGCTCCATTTCAGCTAATCTTTCCTGTTCAATTTTGTAATTGTTGAGACTGGTTTCTTCAGCAATTCTAGATTTTTCCAATTCAGCCAATCGGGCTTGTTCGATGGTCTTTTCTTTTTCCAGTTGAGCTAAACGTGCTTGTTCTGCTGCTGCTGCTTTCTGACGTTCCAGCTCAGCTGCTGCTGCTAGTTTGAGCTGAGCAAGTTTAGCTTCTTCTTCGATACGTTTTTTCTCTAGTTCAGCTCTTTGGCGGGTTAGTTCTGCTTCACCTTCTTTTTTTAAAGCAGCCAGTCTGTTCTCTTCTTCGATGCGTCGTTGCTCTAGTAGTGCCAATTCATTTTGCTGAGCTTCCAATTCTTTTTGTCGTACAATTTCATCTGCCTTAGCCTGTTCTAAAGCAGCGATTTTAGCTTCCTTTTCTAAACGTTCTTTTCTGATGACATCGATCTTTGCATCCATCGTAGAGGATACTGCCCGCCGAGCGATTTCTTGTTCTTCTTTTAATTTTAAATCCTGTAGTTTTTCTTCTTCCGCTTTTCTAAGTTTTTCTAGTTCTACCATTCTTAGGTGGCCATCTGCCAACGTTTCCTGGCGAACTTCCTCTACTTTTCTTCGTCGTTCCAGCTCTGCAATTTCGGCGGCCTCTGCCTGTCGCTCACGTTCCAGTGCATCTAGTACTATTTGTTGCTCAGCTAATGCACTCAGTCTGGATTCTTCTTCAATACGGCTACTTGTTAGTTCAGCCAGTTTAGCTTCTTCCTCTTTTTGTTGTTGGGTAATGACGGCGAGTTTAGCTTCTTCCTCAATCATAGCTTGCTTCAGCGTTTCTTCTGCCATACGAGCGCGTTCGAGTTCAGCTAGTTTGATTTCTTGTTTTTTTCTTTGACGTTCCAGTTCTGCCAACTGAGCTTCTGCTTCACTGGCAGCTTCTGCCAACTCAGCACGAGTCTGCTCTATTTGTTTGTCTTGTTCCGCGTTAGCGATTTGAATGGCTTCGAGTTCACGTTCTCGAGCTATATTGCTTTCCCGCATGCTAGCTGCCTTACGGGCATCTTCTTTAGCTTGACGAGCCAGGTGGGCTTTTTCTTCTTTTCGCTTACGAGCAATTGGTCGACCCTTTTTTCTTTCCTTTCTTGATTCCTCATCACTTGAAGTATACGAATTGCTGAGGCGGGTTGTTGAGCCTTCCTCTTGTGCCATAGTAGCTGCCTTCTGCTTTTTTTGTTCTTCCAAGAGTTGATTGTCTCTAGCTATTTTTGCGTCGGTTGCTTTGCGCAAAGCTGCTTGAGTCGCTCTTTTTTCAGCTTGTTCAGCCTGCCATTGTTGTTCGCCTTTTGAGGTAGTACGCGAAGCATTTCCAATTCCTGCATCCTTTTCTAAAGCGGTTATTCTTGCTGCCTTTGCCTGCCGGATTTCTTCTGCCAGCCGGGCTTTTTCTTTGTCCCTCCCTGATTTCCGTGTAGTCATTCCGGAAGGAACAGCTTTCTCTTCTTCCATGGAAGGAATAGCAGATTGATGATCTGTAGCTGTCGGTTCCTGTTTAGCGAACTGATCTGGATTTTTTTTCTTGTACTTTTTCTTCTTTCTGGATTTTTTGGTCGCTTTTTTTGAAGTCGGCTGTTTGTTTTCTTCAAAAGTATCTGATTGCTTTTCATCCGACTCTGTAATCGTTATCTCTGTAACAGAATCAATGGTTTCCTCAGTAGTTTCGGTATTACCTTCTGCAGCAATTTTTGGTTCAGGAAGGGTACCTTCTAATCTTGCTTTACGGGCATTCATAGCACGTTCCATGGCTCTGGTACGGGCATCCTTAACGCTGGTCTTTTTAGCGGTTTTGGTGGTTTGGGCGTAGGTAAAAGCTGGAAAAAGCAGTAGATATAGCAGTATCAAACGAAGAATAGGCATGTGATAAAGGATTTAGTGATTTTATCTTAGTACAGTGTACTTAAGCTGTTTTTTAACTATGAAGTCGTTTAAAGTTATCGCCCAAAGGCGAGCGTATTCGATTATCCTTCAATACTTCCAAAATCAGTCCAATTTGTATACATCTAATGTGTTCTACAGAGGGGGCTCCACCTTTATAAGACATAATGGCCTTGTTTAGCTTACGAATCAACGGATTTTGACGACTACATCTATGCGCTAATTCACTAGCTTTATCGATCCTGTAAACTATGATTTTATGAGAATATAAATGAAAAATATTCTCGCTACTATTTAAACAAATTCCTTACTTTAAACATTGATTATCAATTAGTTGGGAGGGTATTTTTTTATGGCTAGTTTGACATGTTGCGCTGGTGAGATGGGCATTTAAAGGTGCATGATCATGTAAATTTATCCCATCGCCGTTTGTTAACCAAAGACTTTGTCAATCTACTGTCACCTAACCAGCTTCTCTTTCCGTTTTTTCTGAATAATTTTGGAAAACCAACCGAAGTATCTACCTTTAGTGCTCTAGTCCAACTATCCGAATACACGTTTTTCCAATTTTATCCTGAATTGTTTTTACAATTTTAATGAACCTATGTATATGCATTTTGCATAAACCCTGGATTTAATTGGTATGTACTATTTCAAAAACCTTTGTACCTATTCAGCTGTTGGCTTTTAGCTATTGGCTGTTGGTTTCCTTCTAACGCGATTTACTCGCGATTGAGGGAAGCTAACAGCTAATAGTAAAGTAACTGAACAGTTACAAACCTTTTTCAAATTCAAAACTGGACAGCCATGAATAAAATTATCGCTACACTATTAATTTTTCTATGTTTTAGCTTTGTGCTAAACGCTCAAATTAATTTTACTGCCAACGACCAGGTGCCTGATTATAACGGGACTTTTCGCTTAGGTGTCAATCCCGGATACCATGGATCTGATTGGAGCGATGAGGATTTGGCTAACCTTGCAGCTGGCAACAACAGCCTGGGCGTAGAGGGAGTTGGCGTACAAGCATTTCGGGCTTCCTTGCCAGAGCATTTTCTCGAACAATGGGGCTACGACGTAGAAGTCAATGACTTTCAACATTACGAATCCGTAGGAATGGATGACCATGTAGTGTTCGTCGGTTACCCATCAGATGACCATCTGGACATGGCATTTCATTGCTCCGATCATCAATCTAAATTATTTGCCAACCTCTACCTCGATATCTGGGATGGTGGTGCCAATGGGACTCCTGTAAACGATGATAATTATTACGCGCTCTATATTTATCAAATGGTCACTATGTACCAGGATTATGTAAAGTTTTGGGAAATCTGGAACGAACCAGATTTTGATTATGGTGGCCATGCTTATAAAGATCCGGGAATGGATGGTAACTGGTGGGACAATGTTCCGGAACCATGTGACATGTCGATCCGTGCTCCAATCTTTGAATACATTCGAATGTTGCGAATTAGCTATGAAGTTATTAAAAGTATAGATGAGGATGCTTATGTTGCCATTGGAGGTCTGGGGTATCCCTCGTTTTTGGACGCCGTCATGCGCCATAGCGACAACCCAAATAATGGGCAGGTGAATACGGAATACCCAAATAGAGGGGGGGCTTATTTTGACGTTTTGAGTTACCACTCTTACCCGCATATCGACGGCAGCCTGCGCGAATGGGATAATGCAAGTGGCGGTTTCATTTATTTCCGACATTCTGATGCGGCAATGGAAGGCGTCATGCAAAAGAAAACAGATTTTAATCAGGTTTTAAATAATTATGGTTACAACGACCAATTGTATCCTGCCAAAAAATGGATTATTACAGAGTCAAATATTCCGGGTATTGCTTTTGATGACGATATGGGGTCTGATGAAGCACAACGAAATTTTATTATCAAAACCCGGGTTGCCTGTGAACTAAATGATATTCTTCAATACGATGTCTATCGTCTTGCCAGAAAAGTATCTGCTGCAGACGCTGATGATGGCTTTGATGCCATGGGACTGTATGAACGTATCTCCGATATTGAACCTTATGAACAGGTAATGACCGATGAAGGCATTGCCTGCCTAACCATGACCGAGCTGTTAGTTGATGCAACCTTTAGTGCTACAGCAACTGCCGATCTCAACCTTCCGGATGATGTAGGTGGAGCGGCTTATTTAAATGCCGATGACTCCTACACGTTTATTCTATGGGCCGTTACCGAAACAGATCAATCTGAATTTGCTGCAGCAACATATAGCATTCCTGCTTCCATGGACATTACGAATTTAGAAAAACGAGAATGGAATTTTTCTCATACAAACAATGTCTCCAATGTTGCTGCTACAGGAATTAGTTTGACAGGAGCGCCTGTCTTTTTACGTGGCATGGAAAGTGGTGTAAGTGTGTCCGAAAATAATTCGCTTTCGCAAACGCTGGATGTTTTTCCAAATCCAACTCAAAAACATGTTCAACTTGTTATAAAAGGAACGGCAGCGGCTGATTTAAAAATAGAAGTAATCAATATAATAGGAAATCTGATAGAACAACGCGCTGTTGATTATGCTGGTGTAAATGCTGTTTACGATTTTGATTGCTCTGACTGGGCTACAGGGACTTATTTGATGGAGGTGCGTTCTGAGGAAGGTGTTGAGGTTCGGAAGATTGTGGTGGAGTAGTCCCGTCCACTGTTTAAAAAAAAAGCCCATGCTCGAAGAGCACAGGCTTTTTTTTAACAGTGAGCGGGACTATTCCACAATCACAATCTTCTCAATCTTGTCTCCCTGGCGAATGTCATCAATCACATCAACCCCTTCGAATACGCGACCAAAACAAGTATGGTTGCGATCAAGATGAGCAGTGTTGGTTCTGCTATGACAAACAAAAAATTGAGATCCTCCAGTGTTTCTTCCGGCGTGCGCCATTGACAAGACACCTCGGTCGTGAAATTGGTTTTCACCATCTAATTCACAATCAATTTTGTAACCAGGGCCTCCGTTGCCAATGCCATTTGGGCAACCTCCCTGAATAACGAAATCTGGAATTACACGGTGAAAATTCAGACCATCGTAGTAGCCTTTCTTGGCAAGAGTAACAAAGTTTTCAACTGTTTTAGGGGCGTCTTTTTCATAAAACTCGACTTTCATCAAGCCTTTTTCTGTGTGAATTTCTGCTAGCATGTTAGTAATTAGGTTTTGTTGTTAATATGCTTCTCAAAGTAAAGCCTGCAAAATTAAAAAATCATTTAACTCTTACTAGTAATTTGAGAAAAAAAAAGGAATCATTCTGATATTTAATATTTGAGAATATTATAAAAGATCGTTGCTTCAGAAAGGATGTTTATGCTTTTATCCAAACTTTTTGACTCAGTTTTACGTTTTGTATCTTTCCCTTAGATTCCTGAAAAGGCCAGACCTTTATTTCAAAAAACAACATATGTCTCGTTACGCTATTTCTGATATTCATGGTTGTGTCAACACCTTCAAAAGTGCTTTGCAACAAATAAATTTTTCCAAAGAAGATGAGCTCTATCTGTTAGGTGATTACATTGATCGGGGCCCAGACAGTAAAGCTGTAATCGATTATATTTGGGATTTACAAAACAGAGGGCACCACGTTTTTTGTCTAAAAGGAAACCACGAAGAAATGATGCTGGAAGGCTTGACAAAATTTCAAACACAATCCGCCTGGAAGAAGCACGGTGGTCGGGAAACTTTAGCGAGTTTTGAAGCCACTGAAATAGGCACCGTCCCATATCAATACATGGAATGGATGCACAAATTACCACACTTCATAGAAGTTGATAACTACATCCTCGTACACGCCGGCCTCAACTTTAAAGTCAACGATCCGCTTGACGACAAACAAGGAATGCTCTGGTCGCGTCATTGGTATCATGAGATCCGGAAAGACTGGCTCCGTGGTCGTATCATCGTTCATGGCCATACGCCTATCCATCAAAATGAAGTAAAAGCCAGCCTCAGTATTTTGGATGAAATTCTTGCTCTGAATATCGACAATGGTTGCGTGTATGACCGCCCCGGTCAAGGGCAACTTTGTGTGTTTAATATGGATACGAGGGAGTTGCTTTTTGTGCCGCGAGACGAGGGGTAGACTTGGAATGGCTGTGGCTTTCCCGTGATCGCATTTTGGTCATAGGGCGAATGCCCTATTCCATGGGTGTATCCCTTTCAGGGAAACGCTGTTGTATCGTTTCCCTGAAAGGGATACACCCATGGAGAGGAGCATTCACCCTTCGACCTTATCATTCAAATCCCCATACAACAAAGTCACCCCTCCCAAATTCAATAACTTCAACCCAACCCGCCCCATAACGAATACCTGCGTCAACAAAAACAACAACGTAATCGTCCCAAACGAATCAGCCAAAAAGGAATTTTTCAAAAGATAATAAACACCAAAGAAGAGTAGAAAAGTCAAAATATTAAGCAGATAAAGTGAGCAGAACTTACCCAGGTTCCCAAACACAAAGCGGAAAGTTTGAAGAATAGGAACCGTCAGTAATGACCGATTAGAATGCACCACATGCAACTTTGCATAATCATGCACCAAAAATAAAAAGGTAGCCATGACTAGATAGATCGGAGCCATGATGTGAAACGTTCGAATCCACAAAACTTCACTCTCCGTTTCAAAAGGATCTAAACCTTTTGTAAGGTATAAATAAAGACCAACAAAAAAACCAAGCAACAACAAATGAAAAAACAAAAAGTAAAGACTCAAACGCAACAAACGCCAAAAATATCGGCTACAGCCCTGCCAAAAAATATGCCCGTCATATTCTATCTCGGTTTGTCTGAAAATAGAAATAATGCCACCAAGGAAAAAAATGGAAACCACAAAAAAGCAGATGATCAAGACCAAAGATTGATTCAAAACCAAACCAATGGCATCCCCATGCTCATTTAAAACATCTCCAATAAAACCATAGTCAAAACCCGGTAAGCTTTGGTTAAGCGCTAAGGAATTACCCAGCGTATTGGCCATAAATCCTTTCAAAGGCATCGCAGAAAGCAAAGCCAACAAAAAGGTGACCCCATACAACAACAGCCACACCTTGCGTGTCCGCAATGTAGCTCTCCAGGCTGCTGTATAGGCTGTTAATGCATTCATGTTTTTTACTGTTGGCTGTTGGCTATTCAGGTTGACCGTTAATGAAGGTTTCTGTAAGTTTGGCTTCCTTGCTATAAGCAGCTTTTTTACATTTTACATTAAAATCTTTTTTTCAGTGCTAAAGCCAATATCGAAAAGTAAAGTGCTTCAACAAAAGAAACTAAGCCCCAACATAGCATTTTGCATCCAGGACATAAACTGCACGAGATACTTTCGAATGCCTTTTTCCTGGGGTTTAGTGGTCAAACTATTATTTAAAAAATTTTTGTCAATGTATATTTTTCGCTCAGGGTCAATTTCTGCATAGTCAACTTTCGTTGTGCCCTGGTAGTTGAAGCTGTAGCTACGTGCCTGGCCATCCCATTTTTCCAACACCGTTTTCCCATCTTCAAAGTGCACCAGTACGTCAACGGGTAAAGTCATACCACCCAAACGATATAGCGTCACTTTAGATTTAATAAGGGAGCTGTCTATAATGCTGTCAGGTTGTACACAATCGGCAGAGTCACTTAGAAAGCCAGCGTCATTATAACTGGGTCCGTTTGTAATAGAAGCTAGTTTGTAGTCGCATAATTCCGTCCCATAAATTACCTGATCGAAAAACCAATCTAAGTTTTCTCCAAAGGCATCCCCATGATCTGCACGCACAACTTCTGTCGCCACATCAATAAAGTCGCGGGCAGAAGGATGCTTGAATTTCCATCTCTGAAAATAAGTTTTCATGATTTTATTCATCGTCTCTACCCCAACCATTCCTTCCAGTGTTCTCAACCAAATAGCGGTTTTGTTATAAGAAATTTTGCCATAGCCACCATCTTTAAACTGCCAGCTTTTACGAGCGTTCTCCGCAATTTGTGGATGTGCCATCTTAAAATAATCTGCCCGGTTTAATTCTATATTTCCAACTTTCACACGCAACACATCAATCGTTGAACTGTTGCGACCATAATAATTATCCATTATTCGTCCCTCAAAATAAGTTGTAAATCCTTCATCCAAAAACGGTTCTTCTACCTCATGCGTAGCAATCATTTGCATGAAATACTGGTGCGTAAATTCGTGAATCGCCAAGATTTCAGTCGTGCGTATGCCTTTTGGCAAAATACAGGAACTCAAACCCGTAATCAAAGTCGGATACTCCATACCTGCTGAAAATATACCATGAATCGGCGGGTCCACTACCGTGATAATAGGGTAGGGATACTTTCCCAAATACTGCTCAAAATATTCGAGCGAATATTTAATAGCATCGATATAACGCGGAGCAATATGCTCGTGATCCGGATAAAGCAAAACCCGAATCGTCACTCCTTTCCACTCATCGCGAATATCCAGAAAATGCGGCGAAGCCGTCCAGGTATAATCAATCACATCTTCTACGGCAAAGGAAGACGTTTTCATCCCATCCGCCTCTTGCTCATCCACCAGCACACCACTTGCGCCAATGACATAATTGCTCGGTGCAGTAATCGATACATTGTAGTTTCCAAAGTCGGAATAGTATTCACCTCGGGCATGATATTGATGGCAGTTCCACTGCCCTTGCTTCGCATAGCGCACACCGGCAGCTTCATAAACGCCTACTTTCGGAAACCACTGCGCCATGAAAAAGTAATCTTTATTTTGGCCGCTTCGAGGCATCGTTCTGGGGACTTTTGATTCCCAATTCAAATTTACTTTGATGCTGCCTTTCGGCAAAACAGGGTGGGGAAGCGGAACAGAAAGCACCGTTTCGTCACTGGTATTATCATCATCCGGCTGAATGAATTTCATTCCGGTCTTGAGGTCATTACCATGCTCGTCAGTCATGGACTTGATGTCAAGCCAGCTCCATCCACAGTTCTCAGCAGTATTGGCAAGAATATCTGAGAAAAACCCACGTTCCTTCATAAAGGTAGAATTGGAATTCTTAAAAGCATTCTGATAAATATGAAATTGTAATTCGTAGATGGTATCCGTAGATGGATTATTCCAGGTCAATAACTCTTCGCAACGGACTCTTTTTTCCACCGGATCCAGTGTCAGGTCCATGTCATAATTAGCGGTGCGTGGGGATAGTGGCTCGTTTTGCGCAAGGCAAGTTCCTGCCAACATGCAACAGAATATAAAAGCAAGGCTTTTTACGGTCATTTTAATAGCAATTTCTCTGTCTGCTAAGCTGAGATTCAAAGCAGCCACCCAATGTAGCGAAAATATTGCAAATGCAATATTTTCTCAATGGCAATCGCAATGCCCCTCGATCGCGTTTCCTACGACCAGGGGGCAATCAAAATTCAACGATTCAATATTATTTAGGATCAAAGATGTATTAGCTCTTAAAGCTCCAGTGCAAACTCAAATTGCCTACTAACATAGGTTCGCATTCGCTTTTGAACTTGAGTTTGCACTTGCCCTTGAGTTTTTAAATCAATCGTTCCCTGGCAAGGCACTTAAGTCGTTTACGCTAAAATCAATTTCAATACCCCTCAATCGCGGGCTCCGCGGGAGACGAGCAAAATTGCGATTGCAATTGCCATTTAATGCGCCACCATCAACTTCTTACCAACCGCCTTACGCCCATCTACCTTCAAATAAATAAAGTACAAGCCAGCAGGCATTTGTTCCACATCCATCTTGATCGGTTTTTTCGAAATTTTATCCACAGTAATTGTTTGACGCATTTGCCCCAGCTGATCAACTAGCATAATTTTACCGGACAAACCATCATACTTTGACAGATGGATCATCACAAAGTTATTAGTCGGATTCGGGAAAAGTGAAAAATCTTCCCAGCGGGTATTTACTTCTACCCGACGGATGTCAGAATAGTAAAAAGTCGCATCATAATTGACCAGCTTCAAGCGATAAAAATTCGCTCCGTAAAATGGCTCATGATCATTAATCTGATAATTGAAATTACCATCCCGGTTATTTAAACTTTCAATGTTTTCTAAGTCGCTAAAGTTGACACCATCTTTAGAGCGCTCAACAACAAAGTGATCGGTATGGTCTTCTGAGTTGCTCACCACCCAATTGATGTTGACGGAACGACCATCCTTAGTAGCTAAAAAGAAAAGCGATTCAGGACTATCCTGACTCTCCAATCCATTGCCATCATCAATCGTTACATAATCTGTTTCAGTACAGATACTTTGCCAGCCACTATCCCAGGTCTGAATATTTAAATAGTAAATCCCATTTGGTAAGTCCGGAATAACTAATGGATCGCCACAGTCATTAAAACATTCAAAAACAGTAGACCAACCACTCGTTTCAAAAACTTTGACACTAACATTTGCTGCGGTTATACCGCTTACAATCAGAGTACCATCCATTACAGTATGACTGGCTATGCAGCTACCTGATCCGATTGGATTTCCTTCACAGGTGCATCCGTCACTCAGAATGACATCATTAATTGTATTGCTATTTCCATCGTCGCAACTGCTGCCAGGAGTAGTCGGTACGTTGGGATTGTTGTCATCACAATCTATGGCGGTACAAATGCCGTCGTTGTCATTGTCAGGAGCGGAAGTACCTCCATTACAGTTGCAGTCTGCGTCGAAGGTTTCGCCAGAAGTACAAGGGTCACCATCGTTACAAGCCTGTCCACTGGTACATCCGCCGCTTATCGTTGCATATTCATTAACCTGACAGATTTCCTGCCAGTTGCTATCCCATAAAGTTACTTTTACATAGTAGGTCTCTTCCGGTAGTGCAATCACCTGAGGATTGTCACAATCATCGAAGCAACTAAAAGCAGTTGCCCAGGATGAATCGAAAATCTGTACCGCAACATTTGGGTTGTCTAAATTACTTACGGTGATTGTTCCAGGACCAGTTGTGATTACTGCATTACAACCATTACTCGATTCTCCCTGACAAGTACAACCGTCTGCCTGAATCACATCGTTGGAGGTATTACTGTTGCCATCATCACAAGCCGTTCCCGGAGATGTTGGTATACTGGCGTCGTTGTCATTGCAATCATCTGCCTGACAAACACCATCGTTGTCATTATCCGGGCAGCTGCTGTCAATTCCCTGACAAGTACAACCATCGCTTTGAATCACATCATTGTCGGTGTCCGGGTTGCCGTCATTGCAACTGGCCCCCGGAGTGGTTGGTAAGTTCGCATTGTTGTCATCGCAATCATTTACCTGACAAACGCCGTCGTTATCATTGTCGGGACAAGGTCCGTCTGTGACGATTATTGTTTCCAGAATTTCACAAACTGTTTGCCAGCTGGAATTAAATGTCTGCACTTTAACATAGTAGGTACCTGCCGGCAAATTAGAAACTACGTGGGGGTCGCCACAATTGTCGAGGCAATCGGAAACAGTCTGCCAGCCCGCGTTGAAAATATTAACGCTGGGATGTGCGAATCCGTCAATATGTTCGACTGTAATAGTATTGGAAGAAGTAAGAATATGGATCACACCACAATCATCAGCAGCAGAACCGGCACACGAACAACCGTCTGCTTGTATTTCATCGTCAATCGTATTTGGATTACCATCATCGCAGGCTGCACCGGGAGGAGCGGGAACTGCTGCGTTTTCATCATCGCAGTCATCCGCCGCACAAATCCCATCGTCATCAGCATCGGCACAGTTGTCTGGTGGCCCAACGCAAAAGTTGGTGGTTTCGGAATTAGTAAATTGGCCACCTTCTGCCAGTATATTTCCAGAAGGGTCCGTTACCTGATAACTGCCATTACCATAGCCGCAGCAAATACCGTCGCCATATAAATCAGTTATGACAAAGTCATAACATCCTTCTGGGAGACAAGCGGTTTGACTGACCACACTGTTTTGTGGTTCGCCACTGTAGGTACCATTGGATGAAACGACTGCAGTGTTTGCTTCATTTCTGATTTCCCATGCCGTTTCGGCTGGGTAGTCGTCAAGATTAACCGTGACCGTTACATCATGACAAGCAGTGCCACTACAACTGGTTCCGTTTCCAAGTACTGAAATGGAAACCGTTCCATTTTGGTCTGTGTTCAGGTCGAAACAAACTTCGCCTGTATTATTGGTGTAGTTGGATTCATAATTTCCGAGTGCATCGGGGTCTTCATCCCAGTTAACCCGAATCATCAATTTATAAATGCCGTCTGGCAAACCGGTAACATCAATCCATTGACAGTCAAGACCAGAGCCATATATATCACCACATCCAGCGGAGATTCCCTGATTGTCGCAAGTGTAAGTGGCATTACCTCCACCAGAACATTCAATATCGATTAGGCAAAACCCATTTTTAAATCCCAATGGAAGTTGGTTGCCGTCCTGATCAAAAAGTACATATTCAGCATAGCCTTCGTAGTGCCAGTGGCCGTGGCATTCGTCATATTCCCAGACTTCGTTTGCGTCAGCAGGATCTGATGGCGGTGCTCCCACGTAAAAGTCCTGATTACCTACATTTTTGATATGTGTGGTAAATCGTAGAATTTGGCGTAGCCCTGTACCATTGATACAACCTTCATTGACGTAGCATTCGTCATTGTTGTTAAGGGTGTAGGCTGTTAAAGAATTGAGTAAGGCGCTCTCGACCACCACTAAATCGGGTTGTGCTAAAGCATCGGCCTGAATGATTAATGATAGGAAAATAATTAAAAAGGACTTGCCCAGCTGATTCGCCAGGGGGTATAGTTTTTTCATGGTAAAATCTGATTAAGGAAAAATTGTATTTACATGGAAGAAGCAAATATACGACTTTTTAGTATGAGAAGGAATAGTAACACTTTCTCATATGATGTTGAAGTGTATGCCAGGGGGGGAAGTAGATTGGTTCTTCGTCAAATTTATTGGGTAATCTATGTGCCTCTATGTGACGATATGGTTAATCGCATTTTTTACCATATAGTCACATAGAAGCAAATAGAAAAACCACCTCTTACAAACTCGTTACCCACTATATCTGGCTAAGAGCCAGTAAATTTTTTAGGTATAAAAATTTGTTTTTTGTAGCGTAGGTAAAAGCTGTCTGGGCATTACTTAGTACACGGCGTACTTAATACACGGTGTACTTAATATAAGTTCAGCGAAATAATAACGGTACGAGTTGCTTTATTTATATTTGATTTGAAAAACCAAAAAAATGAAGTTAAACGACTTCAATAAGCTCTAATGTTTATGAAACCTCAAAAACCATTTTATGAAAAAGATTGTATTTGTTTTTATGGTCGTTTTATTAGGACTGGGTATCAACGACGCTAATGCTCAGTTTAAAGTGGGTGGTGGAGTAGTTTATAATATGAAGCACGAAAGAATGGGGATAAACTTCCGGGGTTCTTTTACCATGTCAGAAAAGGTTGATATTGTAACCAAAGTAGACTGGCTGTTTCCTGAAATTATAAACGGGAATAAAATAAATGTGGGAAATGTGGCAGGCGATTTTCACTATCATTTCAGGGACAGAGACGCACCTCTCAGACTTTACCTATACCCTGGGATTCATATTTTAAGATATACACCAACTTCCGGTCCGGGTAATTATGGCAACGGTTTTTTAGGAATTAACCTTGGGACTGGGTTTGAACTCTCTATAACGGAAGCAATAGATGTATTCGGAGAAGGTAAATATTCGTTTATTTTTCAAAGCGATTATGGTGGAAAATTAGTATTTTCAATAGGAGCTCTTTACGCACTGTAGCCTATAAAGGAAATGGAGTCTTAAAAAGTAGCTGTCTAGATCCGAAACTTTTCATTTTCAGTGAAAATACTTAATACTTTTAGGTAGATAAAGAATGAAAAATAAATTTATGTAATTGAATTTCCTCACTTTTAAGCTATTGTCCAAAAGAGCTTCAAAATAAGTTGTATATTTGTACTTAGTACAGTCTACGAAAATAGAACTTATATCCCCCAAACCTACCGACTACAGATCCCCTCAGTTTTGTATTTCAACTCTGGTGTATTCACTAAATTCATGTCACTAATTTCTAGTTGACATAACCTCTAACCAAAATGGAATTTTATTTTACATAAATGCTAATATTTATTATCCATTGATCTTAAAATTAGACCTAATAATGTCTGGAATTATTTTACGTTTGCTCTGTTTAGGTTTCTTCCTGTCATTGAGCCTGGGAAAAGGTTATGCACAAATCACTGTAACTGCTGATGAGGAGGATGCCTTTTATGAGGCAGGTGAAACCATGAATTTTGAGGTTTCGGCCAACTATAATGCTTCAGTTACCTATGAAATTTTTTACGACAAATTTACTACGCCTCTAGCCAGTGGAAACTTAAGCCTCTCCTCTGGCCAAACCAGCTATATTCCTTTTACACTCAACGAACCTGGAGTCGTATTTTGTGTCGTGACACAAGGGGGAACCAAAGAAACAGCAGTCGCTGCTTTCTCTCCATATGATATTGAACAACTGGAACCAGAACCTGCGGACTTCGATGCTTTTTGGAATTCGAAAAAAGCTGAATTAGCTTCAGTATCAATGGATCCTAACCTGACCTACTATTCCGGTAATTCATATTCCACCACCTATAAAATTGATCTGGCACAAATAGATGGACGTCGCGTCTATGGCTATATTTCTATCCCTCAGGGCGCTGGTCCTTTTCCTGCTATTCTGGAATTACCAGCATATGGAAGTGGTGCTAATACGATTTCTCCCGATGATTTCATTGCCGAACGTGGTGGTGCCATTTCTATGAGAATAAGCATTCACAATGGACCCCTCAATCAAGGAGATCCCGACGCGTATGAACCTGATGAAATAGACGATTCCAACAATATCTATATCCGATATGGAGTACTAGCCGCTTTGCGTTCCATCGATTACATTTTTACACGTAGCGATTTTGATGGAGAGCATATGGGAGTGGTTGGTGTAAGTCAGGGTGGTGCTTTATCTATGATGGTTGCAGGTATTGATGACCGTGTCAACTTATTGGCATATGCTCATCCAGCCTATTGTGAGCATGCTGGTTTGCCAAACGATAAAGCCAGCGGATTTCCTTTTTATGTTCAAAGGTCACGTAACACTGATGGTTCAACAGCACATGAATTGGCTACCATCGCTGCAACACGCTACTACGATGCCATTAATTTTATGAAACGATATGATGGACCTTCGCTAGGGTTTATCGGGTATCAGGATGAAATCAGTTTAGCTTCAGGAATCTTTGCTGCTTATAATGGTCTTACCGGACCATCCATTCTTTTACACGAAATTGAAATAGGACACAACCCAATGCCGGGGGAATACTGGAATGGAAGATATGACTTCTTCCGACGCCATTTTCCAGCCATGGCCAACCCACCATGGCCTTATCCGGATGAAACAACCGGATATGGAATTGACGCTGGCTCAGACACTTCTATCCCTGCTGGTACTACATTGAACCTGTCGGGAGAAGCTTATGATAATGACAACTTAAACACTAGTTGGCCTGTCCAATGGGAAAAAGTAAGCGGACCTGGATCCGTCAATTTTGGGAATGCTAATTCAGCGAACACCACAGCAACTTTCTCTTCACAAGGAACTTACGTTTTACGGTATTCAGTAACTGATTATGGATTGCTGAATTCGATATCAAAATATTACCGACTTTCTGACCAGATAGAAGTAGAAGTCGGATCTGGAAACTCCTCTTCGCTGACATTAAACTGTCCGGCTGATATAAACATAACGTTACCTGTAGGTAGTAGCAATACATCCGTTAACTGGAATGCCCCTTTTCCTTCCGGGAGCTGTCCCGGTGGAGGACTTAGTGTCTCACAAACTTCAGGACCATCAAACGGTTCCTCACTATCTGCCGGAACGTATAATGTGGTTTATCAGGCCACTGATAATTGTGGTAATAACACGACTTGTAATTTCACGATTAGTATTGAAAATAATACTACGATCCCCGGCAACTATTGCGAGGCTTCTGGTGATGCCCCATGGTTTGAATGGATCAGTGCCGTAAACTTTGGAGATATCAACAACTATTCTGTAAAGGAAAAATATGGAGATTTCACTGATCAGAGTACAGCGGTAAATACAGGTGAATCCTATCCAATCTCTATCACAGCTGCTTTTAGCTGGCAATCGGACGATGTTTATGTTCGTGCCTGGATCGATTATAACAATGATTATGTTTTTCAGGAATCCGAAGAAATTGCTTGCTCTGCAACTGCATTGGTTAATGGTAATGGGGGCGCAACTTCTACTCCGCTCAGTGGAACAGTAAGTATTCCTTCCGACGCCGTTGTCGGATCTACACGAATGCGGGTGGCACTACAAAGAGATGTTTATGCAGACCCATGTGGTACCTTTTCTTTTGGCGAAGTAGAAGACTATACGATCACGATTAATGAAGGAGCGATTTCATCATTTCTGACTATTAATTGTCCACAGAATATATCCGTTACCGCTCCGCAAGGAAGTGACGAAGCAGTGGTGGGTTGGTCAGCACCAACGACTTTTTCAAGTTGTCCATCTGGAAGTGTTTCACTTACGCAAACACAAGGGTTGCCGTCGGGCGCTGCTTTTCCGGAAGGAAATACAGGCATAAGTTATCTCGCAACTGATGCTTGTGGCAATAATGAAACTTGTAGTTTTATTATCAACGTTACTTTAGACGATAACCTACCGCCACCGTCAGACGAGTATTGCGTTAGCCAGGGGAACACACCGTGGAATGAATGGATTAGTAATGTTTCGCTTGAGCAAATTAACAACTCCTCACTCAAAACAACTTACGCTGACTTTACTGATGAGGTCGCAACACTGGAACAAGGTGCTTCGGTTACATTAAATGTTACAGGTTCTTTTAGCTGGCAGTCAGATGATGCTTATCTGAGAGTTTGGATTGATTACAATCAGGATAATATTTTTCAGGAACCAGGAGAAATTGTTCTTTCAGAAATATTTGAAGAAGGCAGTGGTGGAGCGACTTCTGCGCTTGGAACCGAAGCCATTGATATTCCTTCTAATGCGCTCGTAGGTAACACAAGAATGCGGGTAGCTTTAAAGCGCAATGGATATGCTGACCCATGTGAAAGCTTTGCTTTTGGAGAAGTAGAAGATTATGGAATTAATATTTTACCTGCTAATAATGCGGTGCTTAGTCTTACTTGTCCTGCTGATATTCAAGTAACTATTCCTCTTGGAGAAAATGATATTCCAGTTTCCTGGGATGCACCTAATACTGCAACAAGCTGTCCGGGGAATATTGTCAACCTTAGTCAAACGCAGGGTGCAAATTCCGGTTCTAGCTTTACAGAGGGAACCTATGAAATTGTCTATCAGGCAACAGACAATTGTAACAATACTGAGTTTTGTTCTTTTATTATTACCGTGACGGCTCAGACGACCCCGGAAGGCTATTGTAATAGTCAGGGAAATACACCATGGACGGAATGGGTGAGAAGGGTGCGACTTAAAGAGACAGATAACAATTCTGATAAAACACAATATTCTGATTTTACAAATCTGGTTGCTAATGTGGCGCAAGGTGAAACGGCAACGCTTACCGTGTCATCTGGTTATAGTTGGCAATCGCATGATAATTATTTGCGAGTTTGGATAGACTATAATCAGGATGGTGTCTTTCAGGAACCCGCGGAAATCGTTCTCTCTGATATTATGTACTGGGGGTCTGGTGGTGCAACCTTAGTCAACAGTTCTGCTGATATTTCAATTCCATCAACAGCAGCTGCTGGCCAAACAAGAATGCGGGTTGCACTAAAGCGAGATGCTTTTGCAGATCCTTGCGAAAACTTTGCCTTTGGTGAAGTGGAAGACTACACGATTAATATAGCGGAACAAGCTGTCAATTATGATTTAACCCTGGATTGTCCACAAAACACTACGTTCAATATTCCTCAGGGATCTAATGTTGCTTTGGTCAATTGGCTTATACCTCAGGCGGAAACAACTTGCCCGAACGCTTCTATTGTTTTGGAGCAGACAGGCGGCCCCAATGCCGGGAGCTATTTACCGGAAGGTACTTACGAAATTATCTATAGCGTAACAGATGCTTGTAACAACATTGAATACTGTAACTACATCGTGACAGTTGTTGACAATAACAATGGAGGGCCTCTGGAATATTGCGATGCAGATGGAGAGGAGCCCTGGGCAGAATACATTTGGAAGGTTCGGTTTGGTGCTATCAATAATACTTCTCACAAAGAAGGTTATGGTGATTTTACCGATCAGAGTACGGTAGTGAATTTGGGCGATCAGACTCAGATTCGATTACAGGCAAAATTTAGCTTCGAGAAATGGGATGAATATTTTAGAGTATGGATTGACTGGAATCAGGATGGTGATTTCTATGATGGTGGAGAACGGGTATTCTCAGGTATTTTGGATGGCGACTTTAGTGGCGGGAATGCTCCTCTGGTGATTGGATTAATTGAAACACCACTTTATGCACTGACCGGGGAAACCCGTATGCGTATATCCATGCGACGCGAAGCATATGCTGACCCTTGTGAGAACTTTGTTTATGGAGAAGTAGAAGACTATACGGTAATTGTCAGTGACGGAAATGGATTGGAAGGAAGCACCTCGGAATTTTTATTTATGACGGCAGCTAAAGAAAATGGTGTTTCCAAGCTAAACTGGGACTGTAATACTGCAAATCGTACCCGTACATTTGAAGTGGAACGTTCGTTTGATCAAATTGATTTTGTGAAAATCAGTGAAACAGGAGTGGCCTTAAATGCAGCCACTACCAGTCACTACACGGCCTTAGATACGGAACCTCAGTCAGGAAAGAACTTTTACCGAATCAAACAGATATTTAATGATGGTTCCGTCCGTTATTCTGCAATCCGCGAACTGGAATATCCAGTTTTTGAAAAAGAGATATCGTTGTTTCCAAACCCGGCAAAAGACGAAATATTTGTTCAACTCAGTGCCTTTGCAGGAGAGTCTGTTGTCATGGAGTTGTACAATACACTTGGCCTTAAGATGGAAACTATCAATGTAGACAATTGTACGACAACACCAATCAGAATTGATCTAACCGATTTTAATAATGGAATATATATTATTTCTGTCAATCAGGAATCTGGAAAACGAAAGAGTCAGTGGTTTGTAACTGAGCATTTAGATTAATTGCAACTGTTTAGTGACTAACTAATGAAATTTGGATTGATGCTATGCTAGATGTAGGATGTTTTTTCACGAGCGCTTTGCTGCTCCTAAGAAAAGCTTTCTCCGGCGGCCGTAGCCTCTGGCGAAGGACTCGGCAGCACAAGGCCGTAAAGGAGGTTGGTGCTCATGCTCATCTAACGGTGAGCGCAAGTAATTGCTCCTCATCCTTAGAAGATGAATTGTACCGCAAAATTCTCTTCTTTCTCAAGAGCACCAGCATCCGTCACGCTTGCGCTGGCAAGTTGGGACAAACATCCAACATTCATCAGGTCTTATTAATAGAGTTGCAGGGCAGGTACAATTAATGTTAACTTTTGTCAAACGGACCCTGACATAAGAGTCCGCTAACTTGGAGATGAGCTTACTTTTTTGTAAATTGAGGCTCCAGTTGAAAAACTAATCAAGTATAAAAGATCTTCTTTACTGATTAGCTTGCAATAATCCATTCCATAAAATTTTCCCTTAGCTGTTCTGCAGCTACCATTAACACATTATTTGCTAGCAATCAATGCTTTATTCATAAGCATTTGATCGCTTAGCTCATTCATTTTTATTGTGAGAACATTAACAAACAAAAAAAAGAACGATGAAAAGTTATTTTACCACACATTTAAAATGGTATAAAGAAAATTTAAAATTGGACTTTATGCCCAATAAAATTGTTGTACCATCAATCGCCAGAGTATTTTCGCTTACCCTGTTTACGGTATTTTTTAGCTGTCAAATTTTTGCTCAGCAAATTTACATAAATGAATTCATGGCCTCCAATTCTTCTACTATTGCAGATGGTGCAGATTATGATGATTGGGTGGAGTTGTATAACGCTGGTTCCAGTTCAGTGAACATTGGAGGGATGTATCTTTCCGATGATTTGGCAGAGCCGACACTTTGGCAAATACCAACAGGTAATTCATCTGTGACAACTATCCCCGCTGGTGGATACTTATTGTTGTGGTTTGATAAAGAAACAGATCAGGGGCCTTTGCATGTTGATGCAAAACTCGGATCAGGCGGTGAAGATATCGTGTTGACGGCAAGCAATGGGACAACTATAATTGACTCCTATACTTTCGGTCCGCAAATAGGTGATATATCAGAAGGACGTGTCGGAGATGGAAATTCAAACTTCGATTTCTTCGGAGAACCAACGCCTGGTGCTTCCAACGATACGGATCCGGGAGCTCCTTTTGCTGACGAGCCGGTTTTTAGTATTAATGGAGGTCAGTTCACCAGCAGCATTTCACTCACCTTGTCAGGTTCAGGAGATATTCGTTACACCACCGACGGAAGTGAACCGACAACATCTGATCCACTTTACAATGGTCCGATCACTATCAATAGCAACACACCTATACGGGCTAAAGCATTTGATCCTCCGGCATTGCCCAGTCCGGTAGTTACTAATACTTACCTCTTTAATGTATCACATGATTTTCCAATCGTAGCTTACACTGCTGACCCGGATGAGATGTTTGATCCGGCTACGGGTATCTATCCTAACTATACGGAGAATATTGAAATAGTTGTAAATGCAGAATTCTGGGAGCCAAACGGAACAATCGGTTTCAACATGCTATTCGAATCAGAAGTGCAAGGTACAGGTAGCGCTTCTTTGGATCAAAAGCCATTGGCCTTAAAAGCAAAGAGCAGTCTCGGAAGTAATATTATTCCATATCAGGTGTTTCCTGATTTACCTTTTGAAGAGCATAGAAGTTTGACATTACGCAATTCCGGTCAGGATTGGAATATTTGTATGTTCCGTGATGCGATGGTAGCTAGTTTGGTAGCTGATTTGTCTGATGTAGGAACGATTATTAAGACACCAGATATGTTTATGCAGGGTTTTCGTCCCGGTGTTATGTACCTGAATGGTGAGTACTGGGGTATTCACAATATCCGTGAAAGAATTGACAAGCGCTACCTGAAAGTACACTTCGATCTGGATGACGATGAGGTTGATTTCTTAGAAAATAAAAGTGAGGCAAAAGAAGGTGATTTAGTGGAGTGGGATATTTTGGAAACCTTCCTTGAAAATAATTCGCTGACGTCTTCTTCCAACTATCAATACGTAAAAGATAGAGTAGATCTCGATCATTATGCTGACTATGTGGCCTTCAACTTGTTCATCGACGCTCAGGACTGGCCAGGTAATAATAACCGTAGATGGCGAAAACGTGCGGCAGGTGAAAAGTGGCGCTGGATATCCTGGGATCTTGACTTTTCTTTTGGTTTATTTGTTCCTGGACAGGATTGGAACTCAGGTAACGCCAACTATAATACACTCGGTCGTATGTTAGACCTTGGAGGCTACAACTGGCCTACACCAGATTGGTCTACGTTACTTTTTAGACGTTTGGTTGAAAATGATGAATGGAGAGATAATTTTATCAACCGTCTGGCTGATCAAATAAATGTTTTGTATACACCAGATCGAATTAATGACAGAATTGACGAGTTTGTAGCAACCTATGATTCTGAAATTCAACAACACCACGACCGTTGGACTGACGGCTATCAGGTGTGGCCGCAGCATGTTCAGAAATTACGAAACTTTGCAAACGCAAGAACCAACGTAGTTCGCAATAACGTCATTAGCGAATTTTCAAATGTAAATGGAACCGCAAACATTACCATCAACCTAAACCCATCTAACCGTGGTGAAGTTGATTGGAGTACCATCACTATTGATGGTTCGGATAGTGGATGGAGCGGTACCTATTTCCGTGGGGTTCAGGTTCCGGTTCGCGCCTATCCAGACAGAGGTTATATTCTCAATAGTTGGTCGGGTGGTCTTTCGGGTAACAACCCCAATGCCTCTAAAAACTTAACCGGTAACACAAACATTACTGCAAACTTCATAAAAGGTTCAACATCAACTCAGTCCATCGTTATTAATGAAATCAACTACAATTCTCCTGATGGACAAGAATCCGGTGATTGGGTAGAATTATATAATCCTAATGGCAGTACCGTTAATATCAGCGGTTGGTATTTTGAAGATGAGGGAGGTAGCTTTTTTGGTATCCCTGCTGGAACAACACTTTCACCTGGTGAATACCTGGTTTTAGTAGAAGACGAAGATCAATTCAATGCTATCCATCCTGGTGTAAATAATTACATCGGCGAATTTGGTTTCGAACCAAGAGGTTTTGGACTGAGTGGAGGTGGTGAATTAATCACGCTGAAAAACGCGAACGGGGTATTGATTGATGAAGTTGATTATGATGATAATAGTCCATGGCCATCAGCAGCAGATGGTGACGGCCCAACCCTTCAATTGATTGGCCCTAACCTAAACAATGCACTTGCTCAAAGCTGGCAGGCAATTCCGGCTACACCGGGCGCTGTCAATATTCCTGGAAATTCTCAGAGTCAAACTATCTCTTTTTCTTCTATTCCTAATAAGTTGACAACAGATGGTCCTTTTACCATTTTTGCATCAGCAAGTTCTGGTTTGGCAGTTACCTTTAATATTGTTTCTGGTCCTGCTTCCATTTCTGGAAATACCATTACTTTGAATGGAAATACTGGAACTGTAACTGTTCAGGCCAATCAGCCAGGTAACGGTGACTATGATCCGGCACCCACTGTAACGCGTAGCTTTAATGTAACCTCTCCAGGTAGTGGTGGATGTAATGATGTAGACTGGACGACAACTTCTAATTCTATTACCGTAACGGGTATGGATAGCCCGCATGTTATTTACAAACTTTTCAGCCCGTCATGGAGCACTATTTTCCAATGCAATGACAACTGTGGTAGTTCTGAAACAGTTGGCGGATTAGCAGAAGGAACTTACCACATTGATGTACAGTTATATGATGCCAACTGGCAGCCGATTTGTACCATTCAGGAGGATGTAGATGTCAGCGGCGGCGGATGTACAGATAATGACAATGATGGATTTTGTCAGGCAGAAGATTGTGATGACAACAATCCAAATATTCCAGCCAACCCGGGTACTTCCTGTAATGACGGAAACTCAAACACAACAAATGATGTTATTCAATCAGACGGTTGTTCTTGTGCGGGTACACCTGTAAATGGCGATCCATGTGATGATGTAACTATTTCAACCAATGGAAACTCAATTACCGTTACCGGTTTGAATACACCAGTTACTCAGGTTCAGATATTTAGTCCGAACTGGCAACAAGTTTTGAATTGTTCAGGAGATTGTAACAGTTCAGAAACAGCTTCTAATTTAACAGAGGGTGCTCATTTTGTAAAAGTGCGTTTGTATACTGCCTCATGGCAGCTCATTTGTGAGATAGAAGAAAGTGTAGATGTTGGTGGAGGAGGTTGTACCGACAATGACAACGATGGTTTCTGTCAGGCAGTTGATTGTAATGACAATAATCCAAATATCCCAACTTCACCAGGTACTTCCTGTAATGACGGGAATTCCAATACAACAAATGATGTCATTCAGTCAGATGGTTGTTCTTGTGCAGGTACACCTATAGGTGGCGGAACAGATGTTGGTTGTGGCGTGAGCTACACGAGCACTTCGTCAAGTATCACTGTTACAGGGCTGGAAGGAGGACATGTAATTATGAAGTTATTTAGTCCTTCATGGAGTACGGTATATGATTGTTTTGATGATTGTCCAAATCCATTGACGCTTTCTGGTTTGCCATCAGGTACCTATCATTTGAGTATCAATTTGTATGAAAGCAATTGGGAGGCAACTTGTGATCTGTTAGAAGATGTAATTATTGGAAGTGCTTCGCCACTAGAGGGAATTGAGGGCGCTGATGTTTTGTTTTTCAATGCCATGAAAGATGGTCGTTCAGTTAACCTGAATTGGGTCACGAATACCAGTTTCAAAACAACAAGTTACGATGTAGAGCGATCTGCAGATGGTGAAATTTTTGAGCAGGTAGATCAAACACAAAGTTTTGGTGATACGGCTGATGAATTATATTATCAGACAGAAGATACGAATCCAAATGTAGGAATCAATTATTACCGCCTGAAGCAAACGTTGACAGATGGTAGTGTTCGTTATTCCGGCTTAAAGAAAATTAACTTCCAGCTTGAATTGGAGGAGGTTGTTATTTTCCCGAACCCGGCTAATGAAGATTTATATATCAACCTGAAAGCTTATGCTGGTTTGTCTGCGGAGATAACCATCTACAACCAATTGGGTGAACGACTGGATATGCAATCGATTGAAAGTCTGACGGAAGAGCCCGTGCGGTTTGATGTAGGAGCTTACAATAGTGGCATGTACTTTATTGATGTAAAAGTAGATGACCTGAAGCGGAAGAGTTTCCGTTTTGTAAAAGGTAAACTATAGACACTTTTTGGTTTGATATAAGTGGGTAAGAAAAACCTGCTTAGATGGGGGATGGGCTTGGCTCATTCCCCATTTTTACTTTTGTTTATTTAGTTACAAATAAAATGTTTTTTATGTACAACTAGCGTCAAACATGCAGGTAGGACATTTCGCGACGGGATTCAAAATAAATAATTGCTTAGTTTCAGGTTTATTAAAAATAAGGTAACTGTTTTAAGACGGAAGACGGAAGACGGAAGACGGAAGACCGAAGACGGAAGTTTCCCGCTAACGTAGGCCCGCAATCGTTTTACGTTATAGGGAAACTTCGGTCTTCGGTCTTCGGTCTTCGGTCTTCCGTCTTCGGTCTTCGGTCTTCCGTCTTCGGTCTTCGGTCTTCGGTTTTCCGTCTTCGGTCTTCCGTCTTCGGTATAACTAAATAGTTATTAATAAATTTAAAACATATGAAAAAAATAACCCTGGTATTTCTCGTCTTGTTCTATTCTGTTAAATCCTATGCTCAGATTTCGGGTGAAACATTATTTGACAATAACACCCTTCATGAAATTCGAATATATTTTGAAGAAGATGATTTTTGGGATATTTTAACCGAAAATTATGAAATAGGTTCCTATAGTGGAGATATTGATTATTTAGCAACGACTCAAATTATTATTGATGGTAATTCAGTAGATACAGTTGGTGTTCGCCAAAAGGGTTTCTCTTCCCACTTCGCTTCCAATGAATTCAAAAAATCCTTGAAAATTGATTTTAATGAGTTTGTTCCCGGACAAAAATACGAAGGCCTTCGAAAAGTTAACTTGTCGAATGGTGTAGGAGATCCATCCTTTCAACGGGATATGCTCTGCTACGATATGATGCGAACCGCGGGCATAGCAGCTCCCCGGATAGCACACACCACCGTTTATCTCAACGATCAATACTGGGGAATTTATGCTATAATTGAACAGGTGGACAAGTCATTTCTAACCAATAACTTTAGTGACGACGATGGTGAACTATTTAAAAATATGGGTTGGTCAGCTATGGAATATTTAGGTACTAACCCGACTAGCTATAAAGAGTTTTTTGAACTCAAAACCAATAAGACAGAAGATAACTGGATAGACTTTATTGAGCTTTGCGAGGTAATCAACAACTCTTCCAATATTGCTTTTCCCGACGAAATTCAAAAGGTATTGGACGTAGATGAATACCTACGTGTTTTAGCCATTGATATTTTGACAAATAATTGGGACTCGTATATCGAACATGGTCGCAACTGGTATTTGTATCATGAACCAACGGATGGTTTGTTTCACTGGGTGCCCTGGGATTATAATCTGGCTTTGGGAGGGAATTTTGAAACATCTGGCAACCCATTTGTTTTGGACACCATCTGTCCGTTAATCCCAGGGTTTAGCACAAGCTATTCGGAAGATACCTTATTTCTTACAGATGAATCGATTGATGCGGTTAGTTGGTCATGGACCTTTGGAGATGGCAATGTTTCTTTAGAGCAAAGCCCAACGCATATTTATGACAGCATCAGTATGTATAATGTTTGTCTAACGATTACCAACACTTTTGATGACTCACTTTGTCAGAAAACAGTTTGCAAAGACATAGATCTGACCTATGCGATTGCTGATTGTAATACCATTGTTGATGGAAGTTGCCCTTATCCGGTTGATGACCCTGTTTTGCAACAAGTAATGGAGATGAACCCTTTCTGCTGTGAGGTCAATTGGGATGGAATGTGTCAGACGATTTATGATGATATTTATGACAATGGTGGCCCCGGTACGAGTGGCGGCGGACCTATATTTAGCTTCCCTCTGATACTCAATAATCCGGGTCGTGTCCTGATTGACCGTTTGATGGATGTATCTGATTTTAGGCAGCAATATTTAGAACATGTTTGTGATATCATGGAGGACAACTTTACTGCTGAACGACTTTATCCGCTGATTGATGATGCGGCAGATATTGTTCGGGAAGATTTGTATCAGGATACATATTACATGTTTACGTCTAATTACTTTGAATACGATGTTGGTTTTGGAGGGGAGGCAAATGGTGCGTCAATTCCACAATTGAAAGTATTTATTGATGAGCGAATTCCACAAATTTGGGAAGATTTAGATGACTCTAATCATCAATGTGGCACTTGGACCACAACAGTAGAATGGCATGATTTGGTGATCAATGAATTTGTGGCATCTAACGACAGTACTTCTGCGGTTATGGATGAAGACGGTGAGTTTCCGGACTGGATAGAATTGTACAACAACTCAGACGAGGAAATCGATCTTTTTGGTTTTTACCTGAGTGACAATTCAAGTGAGCCAAGAAAATGGCGTTTTCCAGCCAGGACAACAATAGGTGCCAACGAGTTCCTGATTGTTTGGGCCGATAAGAATGAATCAGAAGAAGGTGTTCATGCTGGATTTAAATTGGCGAAAGATGGTGAGCACATTGTGTTGACCCATCAGGATGGAACCGTCATCGATTCACTGACTTATGGTGAGCAAGTAACGAATGTACCCAGCGCCAGAGTTCCCAACGGAACAGGTGATTTTATCAATCAGGCAGCAACCTTCAATGAAACAAATGACATTATGGTTTCGATTGTTGATCATGATCAGTTGGATTTCAACGTTTATCCAAATCCAGCCAATACTTTTGTACAGGTTATTTTTGATCAATCAATGTCCGACAAAGTGAATCTACGCATTCGCAATGCATTAGGTCAAACGATTTCCGTTGCAAAATCAAATAATAGTCGCAACCATAATTTCGCAATCGATAAGCTGAGTGAAGGCGTTTACTTTATGGAAGTTTCCGATGAGGCAATTATGCGTACTAAGAAATTTGTTGTTCAGCGATAGTGCCTCAAGGGACCGGGAAGCACCATCGCGAAGCAAGGTGACTCCCGGCCCGGGTTGGTACTTAAGCGCACAACACATGCTCGCAAGTCCCTGCGGGCTTTCCCGTTCCCTAAGCCACGTCAGAAAGAGCTTCCCACTTCCCACTTCCCACTTCCCACTTCCCACTTCCCACTTCCCACTTCCCACTTCCCACTTCCCCCTTCCCACTTCCCACTTCCCACTTCCCACTTCAACCTCCCAA